>Ga0222712_10002680_pt1 | contig 20090 bp, 29 predicted proteins | sample C33_657DmetaG_FD_165043 | JGI IMG/M metagenome (GOLD analysis project Ga0222712, IMG submission 165043) | Estuarine water microbial communities from San Francisco Bay, California, United States - C33_657D | ecosystem: Environmental > Aquatic > Marine > Unclassified | place: USA: California... | reverse complement strand
GGTAACAATTCCAAACAATGCAAAAGGCACATCGGGTTGCAAAGGTGATATTGCTGTTACAACTAGAGGTATGGCAGCAAACGATAGTTACACAATGATTTTAGAATTGCGTAAAGATAATGAACAATATCAGCGTGGCCAATTCAACGATCCAGCTGCATTTAACTATGCACCATATAACATTCGTCCTTAAGGAAAAAGAATGAAACTTATTAGAGAACTTACCGAATCGGTACAGTATTTAACGGAAGAAAAAGATGGAAAGAAAACTCTTTTCATTGAAGGTCCGTTCCTAGTAGCAGAAGCAGTTAACAAAAACAAACGCATGTACAAAGAAGAAACAATGCGTAATGAAGTTAACCGTTACAGCGAAGAATACATTTCCAAAAATCGTGCCTTTGGTGAACTGGGACATCCAGACACCCCATCCATTAATCTTGACCGTGTGTCTCACTTAATTGTGGGTTTACGCCAAGAGGGAAATGCTTGGATAGGCAAAGCAAAAATTCTTGAAACCCCTATGGGTAACATTGCAAGAAATCTTATCGAAGGTGGCGCACAACTTGGTGTATCATCTAGAGGTATGGGTTCTCTTAAAATGGAAAACGGCATCAATGTCGTTCAAGGAGACTTTCATCTAGCCACAGCGGCAGATATCGTAGCTGACCCTTCAGCGCCTGGTGCTTTTGTGCAAGGCATTATGGAAGGCAAAGAATGGGTGATGGTCAACGGCGTATGGACTGAATATCAATTTGAAGAAGCGAAGCAAACAATCAAGCAAGCTTCTCGTAAAGAAATTGAACAAGTAAGTCTACGCATTTGGGAATCATTTGTCAAAAAACTTTAATTATAAATATCCAATATAAAATCAAGGAGATTTTCAAAATGGGAAAATTTAATCTGACCGAAGCCGCTAAAGACATCCTATCAGGCAATGTTGCAGCTAAAAAAGGTGGCCAAGATAAACCACAAAAACTACCTACATCTGTTGTTACAGGACAAAAGGATGTTGGCAAAGTTGGTGATGCACCAGAACAAAAAGATGATGCAAATCCAGACTACACAAAAGGTGTGCCATCAGCAACACCACCAGGTGCAACACCACCAGTTGGTTCACAACCAACTACAAAGTTGTCCGGTGATGCAGACCAACAATCTAAAGGTCGTTCTGACTTAGTTGCAACTGCACAAGATCCAGCAACTGACTACGGTTCTATTCGTGACCGCATCAAAGCTAAATTGGCAAAACAAACAATGCCTTCTAACCCAGGTGCAACATTCCAATCTTATGCTTCAGAAGAAGTTAAAGAAGATGAAGAAGTTGTTGCTGAAGAAAAAGAAGGTCATGAAGATGCTGCTCAAGACAAAGCAATGATTAAAGCTGCAATGAAGAAACAAAAGATGAAAGAAGATATCGAACAAGATATCAATGCTCTTCTTTCTGGCGAAAATCTTTCAGAAGAATTTGTCACAAAGGCATCTACAATTTTTGAATCAGCAGTTATTGCTCGTACAGAAGCAATCGTGGAAGACATCCAAGAAGAATTGTTCGCACAGTTCGAAGAAGCTGTTGAAGAAGTTAAAGAAGATTTGGCATCTAAAGTTGATGACTACATGAACTACATGGCCGAAGAATGGATGAAAGAAAATGCATTGGCAATCGAAAAAGGCCTACGTGCAGAAATCGTAGAAGATTTCATCAAAGGTCTACACGACTTGTTTGTTGAACACTACATTGACATTCCAGAAGAAAAAGTGGATGTTGTTGAAGAATTGACAACAAGAGTTGAAGAATTGGAAGATTCATTAAACGAACAAATCAATTCAGCAATTCAACTTAAAAAAGAATTAAACGAACACAAAAAAATTGAGGCTATACATGCAGTATGTGAAGGCCTAACGCAGACACAAGTAGAGAAAATGAAATCACTCGCAGAGAGTATTGAGTTTACTACCGAAGAAGAATTTGCAGACAAAGTTGTTGCGATAAGAGAATCTTATTTCGAAACAGCCGTTAAATCTGCGGACAGTTCTGCTCTAAATGAGGAAATCGTAGTTGAAGAAGATAAGAAACAATCTGTATCCTCTGATCCTGCAATTGCTCAGTACGCACAAACAATCTCTAAAACCTTGGTAAAATAAATAAAAATTACCAATAAAAGATACTTACAAGGAGAAAACTCATGTATCTAACAGAAGAACTACAAAAGAAATGGGCTCCAGTTTTGGAACATCCAGAACTTGAATCCATCAAAGACCCATACAAGAAAGCCGTTACAGCACTTGTTTTGGAAAACCAACAACAAGCTATGCAAGAATCTGCACAGCAGTTGAACGAAACAACATACTCTGCTGCACCAACCAACGTTACTGGTTCTGGTGTTGCAAACTATGACCCAATTTTGATTAGCTTGGTTCGCCGTGCTCTTCCAAACTTGATTGCATATGATGTTGCTGGCGTTCAGCCAATGACAGGACCTACTGGTCTTATCTTTGCAATGCGTGCTCGTTACAATGCAATGTCTGGTGCAACAGCTAATGCAAACGAAGCATTCTTCAACGAAGCAAACACAATCTTCTCTGGCGCTGGTTCATCTGGTAACCCATACGGTTTCCAAGGTAACAATGCAACAGATATCGTTACCAACGCAGGTGCAGACCTAGTTGCTAACCACTACTCAACTGGTATTGCAATGACAACTTCAGTTGCTGAAGGTTTGGGTGCAGATACTTCTACTGGTATGTTCAATCAAATGGCATTCAGCATTGAGAAAGTTACTGTAACTGCTCAAAGCCGTGCATTGAAAGCTGAATACTCACTAGAACTTGCACAAGACTTGAAAGCAGTTCATGGTTTGGACGCAGAAACAGAATTGTCAAACATTCTTTCTACAGAAATTTTGGCTGAAATCAACCGTGAAGTTATCCGTACTATCTACACAACTGCTGTTGCTGGTGCTCAATACGGTGTTACAACTGCTGGTACATTCGACTTAGACACTGACTCTAACGGCCGTTGGTCTGTTGAGCGTTTCAAAGGTTTGATTTTCCAAATCGAGCGTGATGCAAACGTTATTGCAAAACAAACTCGTAGAGGTAAAGGCAATGTGATGATTGTATCATCTGATGTTGCTTCTGCTATGGCAATGGCTGGCGTGTTGCAATACACACCTGCTCTACAAGCTGACTTGCAAGTTGACGATACAGGCAACACATTCGCTGGTTTGTTACATGGCCGTATCAAGGTCTATATCGACCCATACTTCGGTGGTTACACATCTAACCAAGAATTGGTTACAATCGGTTATAAGGGTTCTTCTCCTTATGACGCTGGTATTTTCTACTGTCCATATGTTCCTCTACAAATGGTTCGTGCAGTTGACCAGTTCACATTCCAACCAAAGATTGGTTTCAAGACTCGTTACGGCATGGTTGCAAACCCATTTGCAACAGGTTTGACAACTGGCAACGGTGCATTGAATGCTCGTTCAAATGTCTACTACCGTATTTTCCAAGTACGCAACTTGATGTAATCAAGAAGTCACCGTTAAGAGTGACATTTAAAGGACCTCTTCGGAGGTCCTTTTTTTTGGTTCCTAAATAATAGAGAGGAGTTAAAATGACTGCATTAAATAGAAACCCACAGAATACTAACCCGTTACAACCTACCAAGTTCTTGTTGATATTTGACAGAATCAACACAGTACAATATTTCTGTCAAAGTGTAAACTTACCAGGAGTATCTTTGGGTGAAGTTTCAAGAGCAACACCGTTTCTGGACATGTATTCACCAGGCACCAAACTATCATACTCTCCATTGAGTGTTAGTTTTCTTGTAGATGAAGAATTGGCTACATGGAAAAATCTTTATCTATGGTTTACTTCTATCGCCGATCCAAATGGGTTTGAAAAGCGTGACCATGATAAAGAGTTACAAAAAAATAAACACTTCTCTGACGCCACTTTAACGGTTCTTTCGGCATTGAATAATCCAATTTTAAGAATTCATTATAAAAATGTATTTCCATTAACAATGAGTGATATTAATTTTGATACCACATTGTCAGCGGATAATTTGGTTACAGTCAATGCCACATTCAGGTACGAATCTTATTCTTATGACATGCTTACTTGACTTTTAACACGAAAACCTTTATAATGTAATTTTATTGCCACTACATAAATTATGGAAAATCTTGAACAAGTATTGAAATATTGGGAAACAGATTCTGTTATGGATCAAACAGAACCAAGTAAAGAACTATTACGAATACCTATGTTGCATAGTAAGTATTTGAATATTCTAACCAAACATAAAATCGCATCCAAAAAGGCTCACTTTGATTACCTGCGTATGCGTAAGGTCAAATGGGAATATTTTACTGGTAAAATGTCTAAAGATGAACTTGACCAATATGGTTGGGAACCATTTCAATTTGCCCTCAAATCCGACATAACTACATACTTAGAAGCTGACGGTGATTTAATTAAACTGTTGGAAAAGAAAGTATACCATGAAGAAGTTATATCAGTTATTGAATCGGTGATGGCTGAATTGAAACAAAGAACATGGCAACTTAGAGATTTTATATCATGGGAAAAGTTTGTTAACGGTCAATAATTATGTCAGATATCAGTGTAATTAAAAAGGATGAAGTTTACGCAAAATTAATTTGCGAAAAACATATTGCAAGAGAACTATCAGAGTTCTTTACATTCTTTGTTCCTGGTTATCAATTCGTTCCAGCATTCAGAAACAAAATCTGGGACGGCAAAATAAGATTATACAACCTACAAACTTCTCAATTATACCTTGGTCTTGTAGACTATCTGAAACAGTTTGCTGAAGAGCGTGAGTATGTAATAGAATGGAACGGCCTGGAGACACAGGACGAATACTCAGTATATCACTTTAACAAGTTCGCAGAATCTTTAAACCTGCACTCTCAGGACAAACCTATTGCACCTAGAGAACATCAACAGAATGCTTTCATTCATGCAATGCAGAATCGCAGAGCATTATTGTTGTCACCAACAGCCTCAGGCAAATCATTAATCATCTACTTGTTGTTTAGACAGTTGTTGGACTTTCAAGACCTAAAAGGATTGATTATTGTTCCAACAACATCTTTGGTTGAACAATTATTCTCCGATTTTGTGGATTATTCTTCACACAATGGATTTGATGTATTGGATAATGTACACAGAATTTATCAAGGCAAAGATAAAGTATCTGATAAGAAGTTGTTTATCTCCACATGGCAATCATTATATACGATGCCGGAAAATTACTTTGAACAGTTTGACTATGTGATTGGTGATGAAGCACATTTATTTAAATCACAATCTTTGACAACCATCATGACTGCGGCAGTCAACACCAAGTATCGTATTGGCCTAACTGGTACTTTGGACGGAACAAAGACACACAAACTGGTACTAGAAGGCCTTTTTGGACCAGTGGAACAAGTTACAACAACCAAAAAATTAATTGATAGTAAACAACTATCAGATTTTCAAATTAAATGTTTGATTCTGAAACATCCAGATGCAATTGCAGAAGAAATGAAAGATTGTAGTTATCCTGAAGAACTACAATATCTTATCACATCCGAAAACAGAAACCGTTTTATTAGAAATCTTGCAATTAGTTTAGGTACGAATACACTGGTTCTGTATCAAATGGTTGAAAAACATGGCAAAGTCCTGTATAATCTAATACAAGAAAAAGCGAATGGCCGTAAGGTCTTTTTCATACATGGTAATGTTGAAACGGATGACCGAGAAGAAGTCCGTAAAATCATGGAGAAAGAAAAAGATGCTATCGTTGTGGCCAGTTTTGGCACCTTTAGTACAGGTATTAATATTAGAAATTTGCACAATATTATATTTGCATCACCTAGTAAGAGTAGAGTAAGAAATCTACAGTCTATTGGTCGTGGACTAAGACAAAGTGAAGGCAAAGAGATGGCAACTCTGTATGATATTGCAGATGATTTGAGATATAAAAAACATATGAACTTTACTCTAAAACATTTTGTTGAAAGAGTAAAGATATATAATGATGAGAAGTTCTCATTTAAAATTTATAACATAGGACTTAAAAATGGAAAATAGTGTAAAGATTGTAAGATTCAAAGATGACCTTGATGTTATCTGTTTCTTGACAGAGATGGAAGATTATACTTTTGAAATTTCAGAACCAATGCTCTTTGAGGTTAGAAATACAAACCTTGTGATGCAACAATGGTTGCCTTTGGCTATGTTGAAAGAAAACAAAGTGAATATCAAAGGTGAAGATATTCTCTGTGTGATGGAACCTAATGATGAGTTTGCCGAGTATTATGTTAATACCGTGGAACGAATCAATGAAGTCAACGCATCTAAACCGAAAGATAAGAACGAAGAAAAGGAATATCTGATGGGTGTTATGGATGCTATGGATGAACTAGGTAATATGAAGAACTTGGTATTACATTAATATTAATATCATCGGGGCTACACCGTGGACTTTAACACATGTCAAGCCCTTTGTCAACAACTTTTTATGGTACATTTGAATGAGTAAACAGAAACATTATATCAACAATGAAGATTTCCTAAAGGCATTAACTGATTACAAAGTTGCCGCCAAGGCAGCCAAAGACCAGAATCTTCCAGCACCTGCAATACCAAACTACATTGGTGAATGCTTTATGAAGATTGCCGAAGGTCTATCACACAAACCAAACTTCATTAATTACACCTACCGAGATGAGATGATATCGGATGGTATTGAAAACTGTCTAATGTATTTTGCCAACTTTGACGAAACCAAATCAAAGAACCCATTTGCATACTTCACACAAATCATCTACTACGCCTTTCTCAGACGAATTCAAAAAGAAAAGAAACAACTGTATGTAAAATACAAAGCCACAGAACAGATGGGTATTCTGGATGAATTTGAAATGATGGAATCAGAAGATGGTACCACAAGACAATTTGAACTCTATGATAATATTGCCGAATTCATAGAGACATACGAAGATGCCAGAAGTGCCAAGAAGGCAGAAAAAGAAGCGGCAAAGAAACCAAAAGGATTGGAAAAATTTATTGAGGAGTGACTATGAAAGTTGGATTTACATGTTCCACATTTGATTTGTTTCACGCAGGTCATGTGATGATGTTGAAAGAGGCAAAGACTCAATGTGATTATTTGATTGTTGGATTACAAATTGATCCTACACTTGATAGGCCTGGTATTAAAAACAAGCCAGTACAAACGGTACTGGAAAGATTCATACAAGTCAAAGCTTGTAAGTATGTTGATGAAATTATACCATATGCCACAGAAAAAGAATTGATGGACATATTGACATCCTACCCTATTGATGTTAGAATCATAGGTGAAGAATACAAAGATAAACAATTTACTGGTTTTAATTTACCAATCTCTGTATACTTCAATAGCCGACAACACAGTTTTTCTACTACTGAATTGAGGCAACGAGTATTAGATAATGAAAAAGTAAGGGTAAAATGAAAGTAGCAATAATCACAGACCAACATTTTGGAGCTCGAAATGATTCTACACACTTCTTGGATTACTATGAAAAATTTTATAATGAGGTATTCTTTCCTACACTACGAGATAATGGAATTGATACTGTTCTTATTCTTGGTGACACGTTTGATAGACGCAAATACATAAACTTCTATACACTTAAACGAGCCAAAGAAATGTTCTTTAACCCATTATTTGAAATGGGTATACAGGTACATATGCTTGCAGGCAACCATGATACTTATTTTAAGAACACCAACGATGTTAATTCGGTAGATTTGTTACTTGGTGAATATGGTATATCAATTAATGTGATTGACCAACCATCCGAAATCTATGTTGGTTCACATAAAATTTGTATGATGCCTTGGATATGTACCGAGAACTATGAAGATTCTATTAAACTATTAAAAGATACCGATGCATCTGTTTGTATGGGACACTTTGAGATTGCAGGTTTTGCCATGTATCGTGGTATGCCATCACATGAAGGATTAGAGCGTGCTCTTTTTACAAAGTTTGAATACACTTTTAGCGGTCATTACCATCATAAGTCCAATGCTGATGGCATTTTTTATTTGGGAAACCCGTATGAACTTACTTGGCAAGATTATAATGACGATAGGGGTTTTCACTTATTCGATTTGGATGGTGGAACACTGGAGTTTATAAAGAATCCAAATAAAATGTTTCATCGTATTTTATATGATGATAAAGAACAATCTATCAAAGAAATATCTGATATGGATTTAACTGGTTATGCAGGCAAGTATGTTAAGGTGGTAGTAATTAACAAAACGAACCCATATTTGTTTGACAAGTTCATGAATAACCTGTATAATGTAAACCCTGTTGATATTACAATTGCAGAAGATTTCACCGACTTGAATGAGGGTCTTGAAGATGATATGGTGGATCAGGCTGAAGATACATTAACAACACTTAACAAATATGTTGAATCAATTACTGATGAAAATATTGATAACAACAAGTTGAAAACATTATTAAAAGAACTCTATGTAGAGGCATTGAATACTGAACAAGCATGATATTATTTCAAAAGGTTAGATGGAAGAATTTTCTTTCAACTGGTGCTGCATTTACAGAAATTAATTTTACTAAATCCACCAATACATTGATTGTAGGACAGAATGGTGCCGGTAAGTCCACCATTCTTGATGCTCTTTGTTTTGGTTTATTTGGCAAACCATTTCGTAAGATTAACAAGCCACAACTATTGAATTCTATCAATGCTCGTGATGCAATTGTTGAGGTTGAATTTAACATTGGCCAAAAACGATATAAAATAATTCGTGGTATCAAACCTAATGTGTTTGAAATATACCTGAACGATGTACTGCTGAACCAAGATGCAGCTGCAAAAGACTATCAAGAGATACTAGAGAAGAACATTCTCAAATTAAATTACAAGTCCTTTACGCAGGTTGTCATTCTCGGTTCAGCATCTTTTGTTCCGTTCATGCAGTTATCGGCTGCTGACCGTAGGGCAATCATTGAAGACCTACTGGACATTCAAATCTTTTCATCAATGAATGTCATCGTCAAAGAAAAAATGTCAGCATTAAAAGATGGTATCACCAAATCAAAATATGATATCAAACTTGTAGAAGAAAAAATCAACCTACAGATGCAGAACATTGAAGAAAATAAAAAGAACAATGATGCGGAAATTGACCGCAAAAAAACAGAAATAGAAAAATCAAAAACACAAATGAGTACATTGCAAAATGATATTCAGTTGATTAATAAACATATTGCGGTATTACAGAATAAGGTTGGTGATAAGAAAGAAAAACTTGACAAGAAAGCCAAGGGTTTATTTCAAATCAAAGGTAAAGTACAAACTAATATTGACCGAAATCAAAAAGAGATTGACTTCTATGAAAACAACCATGACTGTCCCACATGCAAACAATCAATTACTCCCGAATGGAAAGATTCTCAAGTACAAGAAAAGTCAGAGAAAATCACTACACAAAAAACTGGATTGGTTGAGATTGAACAAGAGTTAAACAATGTAACTGCCGAAATCAAATCAATAACAGATATACTTTCACATATCAATGCTCACAACGGTGAAGTAATTAAACATACTTCTACCATATCATCAATAAACAATTATATTTCTAAGTTGAATAATGAAATTGATGAGTTGACCAAGAAAGGTGTTGATACTGAGGGTGGTGACCAGAAGTTAACTGAACTAAAACAAGAGTTAGAAACATATAACACTCTGTACCAAGAACAGTTAACAGAAAAACATTACCATGAGTTTGCAGGTACATTGTTGAAAGATGGTGGCATTAAGACCAGAATCATCAAACAGTATTTGCCAATTATGAACAAGTTGATTAACAAGTACCTGACTGCCATGGACTTCTTTGTTAACTTTAACATCAATGAAAACTTTGAAGAAACAATTAAGAGTAGGCACCGTGATGAATTCTCTTATGCCAATTTCTCCGAAGGTGAGAAGCAAAAAATAGATTTGGCTTTGTTGTTTACATGGAGACAGATTGCCAAGTTAAAAAATTCCACCAATACAAACCTACTGATATTGGATGAAGTTTTTGATAGTAGTCTAGATACTACATCCGTTGAATTGTTGATGGGATTATTGAAAGAATTATCATCTGATACAAATGTTTTTGTTATAAGCCATAAAGGAGACCAACTTTTTGATAAATTTCGTTCTGTAATTAAATTTACTAAGAAAAACAATTTTTCTGTTATTGAAAGATGAGAATTACTAAATAAATAGTAAAGACAACTCAATCACAATAACAACATGGAAATTTATAAAGTATATAAAATTACTAATAAACTAAACGGACATTTTTATATTGGATACACAAAATTAAATTTACAGAAAAGATTTAATTTACATTCAAAATCCAAAACAAATAAAATGCCAATAGTTTTAGCTATAAAAAAATATGGCGTTGAAAATTTTCTTATTGAATTATTATTTGAATTTAATGATAAAAATAGTGCTACTGATTGTGAAATAAAATTAATTGAAGAATTAAAACCAAATTATAATGTTCATTTTGGTGGCACTGGTGGTCCAATGTATGGACCTATGAACGGTATGTATGGAAAAAAACACACAGAAAAATGGATAAAAGATAAAAGTGAAAGTATGTCCGGTCAAAATAATCCTATGTTTAATAAAACACATACTGACGAAGTTAAAAAAGTGTTAAGTGATTTAAAAAAAGGAAATATACCTTGGAATAAAGGTAAAAAAGGAATATACTCCAAAGAAATGATTGAAAAATTAAAAAAACCAAAAACTGAAGAACATAAAAATAAATTAAAAAAATACTATACATTTATTTCTCCTAATGGAGAAACTATTTCATTTTTTGGGTTAACTGAATTTTGTGAAAAAAATGGTTTGAACAAAGGCGCTATGTCTGATGTTTGGAATGATAAAAGAAACGTTTATAAAGGATGGAAAAAATGAGTGAAGTTTTTACAATTGATACCAAAGAAGAATCAAAGGTTGCACCAGCAACAATACAAACATTTGATTTGATACCAGCAGATTGGCCTGTTTTATACCAAGAAGTACCTGAGTTTGATTTCAGTAAACCACCAGTAAATCCAAATCAATTTGCATCTGCATTGGTAGAAACTTGCAAGAAACATAATGGTTTTGGTTTGTCTGCTAATCAATGTGGTTATCCATATCGTGTATTTGTTATGGGCACTGGTGATGAATATGTGGCATTCTTCAATCCAAAGTTAATTAAAACTGAAGGTGAAGTACATATGGAAGAAGGATGTTTGTCATGGCCTCTGTTGAACCTAAGGATTACCAGACCTAAAAAGATTTGGGTAGAATACCAGGATTTCACAGGTGAGAAGAAAGAGGCAATCTTTGATGGCATATCTGCACGGTGTTTCCTCCACGAGCTTGACCATATGAACGGAATCATGTATACTTCTAGGGTGAAACCACTTGCGTTGCAGTTTGGACTTAAAAAACTGGAAAAGATTAGACGCAAGTATTTCAATCCTAAAATTTTGAAACAGATGCAAGCGAAAAATATTTAATGGCAACACCTACTGATTATGTCGATAAACAATGGAATGAATGGCAACAGGCCAATCCAGTTGAATCGTTTGAACACATTGATACTGATGTATTAAAAGAAACTTTAATACAGGATTTATCTTATGCATCCAAAATGGATGTGCGTGAGTATACTTTATATCAGAAGTGGTGTGAAGTACATGAGAGATATCCTGTACATGAAGTTTCTACAGTGTTTGGTGCTGAAACACAAATGGTTAATCCAGACCAAAAGACTTTGATTGACCAAGTTAAATCTAATTTTTGGATGCCAGAATCACCAGATGATTACGAAAAACTAAGACCAGTTATGCAAATTCACAATGGTGACTTGGCTGAAACTTGGAATGCAATTCGTACATTCTCATCTACAATGAAGAACAACAGTAACATTGGTCGTAACTTATTCTACACCGTTGTTGATGGACAATCGGGAAAGTATCTTGGTGTCATCTGTATATCATCTGACTTCTTAGACCTTACACCAAGAGATAATGCGATTGGATGGCCTAGAGATGTTAAGACACAACAAGGCATGATTAACCATACTGCAATTGGTTCTACAATCGTTCCATTACAACCACTCGGTTTTAATTATATGGGTGGTAAATTGCTTGCGTTATTGTGTCTATCTGATACAGTACAGAATGATTGGAAAGAACGATATGGTGATGTTCTCGTTGGAGTTACAACTACTTCTCTTTATGGCAATACTAAGTCCAATGGTCTATCTCAATATGATGGTCTTGAACATTGGAACAAAATGGGTTTCTCTAGTGGTTCAGTTGCATTTGAACCTTCTAAGAAAACAATGAAGATGGTCTTTAATTGGATTAAAGAAAATTATCCACGCAAATACTTTGAATGGTGGGATGCCAAGAATACACAAGGTCTTCCACTTAAGCGTGACCACAAAAATCGTTCTTTGAATTTTGCCTATTCTAAACTCGGCATTCCTAAGAACTTGATTCGTACAGAACATCAGAGAGGTATCTATTTCTCACCTCTCTACAACAACACCAATGAATACCTCCGCAAGGAGATTGGTGATGAACAACTGGTAAAATCATTTGATACCAGTGAAGAAGCCTTGGCACAAATTTGGAAAACCAAATACGCTAAAGGCCGTATATCAATGTTGAAGAAAAAGAATACCGTTTCTTATGAATCGTTATTTTATGATGACTTGATATACCTGTCTTGGGAAGATACCAAGGCAAAATATCTACCGCAGGTTGGTAGATAAACAAGTATACCGCCAGGATACTTGACACACACACTAAATAGTGTTATACTGTGAATACTTGCAAAACGCAAGACTTTGTTTTTAACTTTGTCATTATTAGGAGATTATATTATGACTACCAAACTTTCTGCAAAAGAAAAAATCTTGAACTATTTGAGCAAGACTGAGGGTTACAACACCCTCTCAACAGCACAAGCTCGTGCTCGTTTCGGAATCCAAAATGTTTCCGCTCGTATTGATGAGTTGCGCCAAGAAGGCCATGTCATCTACACTAACACCAAAACACGTGGTGATGGTTCTAAAGTATCTGTTTACCGTATGGGTAAACCAACTAAGGCAATGGTTCGTGCTGCATTGAGCACAGGCTTTAACTACACAGCTTAAGTTTGCCAACTGGGGAGACCGCATCTTGCGGTACTCCCCTTTTTTATATTCCTGGAGAGCAAATGGAAATTTCAATTAAAAAAGAAGAATTACAAAAGAAAAGTATCTTTGTTGCAACACCAATGTATGGTGGCATGAATCATGGTTTGTATGCTAAAGCTTGTTTAGATTTGCAAGCACTGTGTATGCAATATGGTGTGTCAGTTAAATTTTCATTTCTTTTCAATGAATCTTTAATTACACGAGCAAGAAACTATCTCGTTGATGAATTCTTAAACCGTTCAGACTGCACACACTTGTTGTTCTTGGATGCTGACATTCACTTTGAACCAAAAGATGTTATTGCTCTTTTGGCTTTAGATAAAGAAGTTATTGGTGGTCCTTATCCTAAGAAAGCCATCAAATGGAAATCTGTCAAGCGTGCTATCGAAAAGAATCCTAACATTGAACCACAAATGTTGGAAAAAGTTACTGGTGATTATGTTTTCAATCCAGTAAAAGGCACCGCACAATTTAATATTTCTGAACCTTTGGAAGTTTTGGAAATTGGAACTGGTTTTATGTTGGTTAAACGAGAAGTCTTTCCTAAATTTGCAGAAGCATTCCCACACCTTCGTTACAAACCAGACCATGTTGGTCAAGCACACTTCGATGGTTCTCGTTACATTCATGCCTTCTTTGATACATTGATTGATACTATTGATTCTCCAACTGGTGGCGGTACAGACCGTTACTTGAGTGAAGATTATATGTTCTGTCAATTGTGGCGTAAGATTGGTGGATCAATCTGGTTGTGTCCTTGGATGCGTACAGACCACATCGGTACCTATCACTTCAAAGGTGATATGCCAGCAGTTGCAAACTTCGTTGGTGAAATGTAATGATTGTTGGTTTACTTGGATTTATCGGTTCAGGTAAAGGTACAGCTGGCGACCTTTTAAAAGACATGGGTTTTACACCTGTGTCTTTTGCTAAAGGTGTTAAAGATGTAGCTGCTGAAATGTTTGGTTGGCCTCGTCACTTATTGGAAGGTGATACAGATGCCTCTCGCACATGGCGGGAACAACCAGATGTATTTTGGTCTAAAGAGTTTGGTCGTGAATTTACTCCACGGTTAGCATTACAGTTAATGGGTACAGAAGTCGGCCGTGATGTATTTCACAAAGACTTTTGGGTAATCAAACTAAAAAACTATATTCAAAGTAATCCAAATCAAAACTTTGTTATTACCGATGTTCGTTTTCAAAATGAAATTGAATTCGTACACAATCAATCTGGTATTTTAATTGAAGTACAGCGTGGTATAACTCCACACTGGTATGAAGTTGCAGTTAAGGCCAACAGAGGTGATTATAAAGCGGAAGAATTCATGTTACACAAATCAGGTATACATGAATCAGAATGGCGTTGGATTGGTGGTTACATTGACCACCGTATTAGTAATTCTGGAACATTAGAAGATTTAAAAAATAATTTATTGAAATGCTTGACACAATCATATGGTTCAGGTATAATGAGTGAATTGAAACAAGGAGTATCGTAATGAAATTATCAAGTGAAACACTGGCAGTTCTTAAGAACTTTGTCGGTATCAATGCTAGTATTGAATTCAAAACTGGAAATAAACTAGCAACTATTTCCCCAACTAAAACTGTTTTGGCAAAAGCCACAGTCAAGGATCAATTTCCCCAAGATTTTTGTATCCATGATTTGAACCAGTTTTTGTCCGTACATTCTATGGATAAAGATTGCGAATTGGACTTTGATTCTAAACATGTTATCTTTAAGAGTGGTAAACGCAAAACAAACTATCGTACAACATCACGCAATGTGATTGTTACAGTACCAGATAAAGAATTGTCTTTGCCTTCTGTTGATGCATCATTCACATTGTCAGCTGATGACTTGGCTGCAATCATTAAATCATCAAGTATTCTACAATCACCAAATGTTGCCATCGAATCTGATGGTGATAAAATCTTTGTTACAGCATTTGATGCAAGTGATGATGCTGCACACATTAACTCAACTGAAATTACTGATGGTAATGGCACAAAATTCAAAGCAGTTTTCTTGACTGAGAATTTGAAGATGATGCCTGATTCATATGAAGTTGAAATCTCATCAAAAGGTTTGGCGTCCTTCAAAAACACCAAAGGCGACATTCAATATTGGATTGCAATTGAAGCCAAACATTCTAAATTTGGAGATTAATATGATTTGGTTAACAGACGCAATAAACAAACACAAAGTTGCAATTAATCCACATTATATTGTGGCAGTATTTCGTATTCCAGAGGGCAGTGAAGCTGCTGACCATGTTGGTAAAACAGGAATAACTTTGACTAATGGTTCAATCATCGTTGAAGAATCTGAACTTGAAGTTGTAGGAATGATGGCATGACTAAAGTAACTACACTATTCGGTTCTTTTGATGAAGACCAATTGAAGAAACTCAAAGGTTATGTTGATGAAATGGTTCTTCACATGAACCGCAATCAAGCAAATACAGATGCAATGAAAGATATTGTTGATGCAGCCAATGATGAGTTGAAAGTTCCTAAAAAGATTATCAAACGCATGGCAAAAACACAATTTAAAAATTCATTTCAAACTGAGGTTGCAGAGTCAAAAGAGTTTGAAGCTCTATTTGAAAGTATGAATGAGGTGAAATGATGGGTGAAATCAGAACATGGACAGACAAAGATGAATACCTTGCTGTATTGAGGAAAGAAATTCAGGTTTTGAAAACTCGTTATAATCCATCATCAGAAGGCACAGGTCATTTTAATACAGCAATTTCTGTATTAGAAAATCGTGTTAAAGAAATTGAACAAGAATTGACTTGGCCATTTCCAAATGCAACAAATTGAAATACCATTTTTCTATCCACTAACGGAACAAACTTCGTTAGACTTAGATTTCACTCAAACTGAACAATGGATTGCTGAGTGGCGTAACAAACAATGGAGTCCTGTTACCAGTGGCAGTTACTTAATTAGTAATGGTGGTGTTGTTGGAACATCATGGTCACAACCAACAACCGAGTTTGTTATAAGACCTAGTGAAAAAAATGCTGGCAAGTGGGAAATCACGAACAATATGTTTGTGTATAGACCCACTAAGCCAAATGCAGTCGTAAGATTTTTTGCCAAGTTACTGCTTGGTTTTAAATGGCATGACGAAATTTAATTATATTATGGAGTATTTGAATGAACGAACACATGTTGTGGGTAGAGAAGTATCGCCCAAAGAAAGTTGAAGATTGTATTCTTCCTGAAGCAATCAAAACTACATTTCAGGAATATGTAAACCGCAAAGAGATTCCTAATCTTCTTTTGTCTGGTACCGCAGGTGTTGGTAAAACAACTATTGCAAAAGCCTTGTGTGAAGAAGTTGGTTGCGATTACATTGTCATCAACGGTTCAGATGAATCTGGTATTGACACATTCCGAAACAAAATCAAAAATTATGCCTCATCTGTTTCCTTGTCTGGTGGACGCAAGGTCATCATCATTGACGAAGCAGATTATCTAAATGCAAATTCAACTCAACCTGCGCTGCGTGGTGCAATTGAGGAGTTTGCGGAGAACTGTTCATTCATCTTCACCTGTAACTTTAAGAACAGGATCATCGACCCAATTCATTCTCGTTGTACCGTTGTTGACTTTAAAATAAATGGCAGTAAACCTAAGATGGCTGCACAATTCTTTAAGCGTGTTGAGTGGATCCTAGAACAAGAAGGTGTTACATATGATAAGCAAGTGGTTGCTGCCGTTATAACGAAACATTTTCCTGATAATCGCCGTGTTCTTAATGAGCTTCAGCGTTATAGTGTTAGTGGCACAATTGATAAAGGTATTCTTGCATCAGTTTCCGATTTGCAGTTAACTGAACTCATCAAAGGTTTGAAAGACAAAGACTTTGGAACTTGTCGTAAGTGGGTTACATCAAACCTGGATAATGATTCAACAACTATTTTCAGAAAGTTGTATGATACATTATATGAATCCTTGACACCTAATTCTGTTCCACAGATGGTTCTTATCATTGCAAAGTATCAATATCAATCAGCTTTCGTTGCAGACCATGAGATTAATCTTATTGCCTGTTTGACTGAAATCATGGTTGAGTGTGAATTCAAATGAGTCCGTTCGATTATGTTGATTACATTCTCCGTAAAAAAACACCTGACGGAGAACTAGACTACAAAGACTATACACCATTTATCGTAAACCGTTCTTTGTCTTATCACCTTGATTGTATTCTTTATGCAAATGACATGAATTTACATTCAGGTATTGACAAAGATATGCAATACCAGTATTTTCTAAATAGTATTAGACCTATGAAACGGAAGTTCCAACCGTGGCAGAAGTCTAAAACTGACGAGAATATTGAGTGTGTGAAAGCCTATTTTGGTTATTCAAACGCCAAGGCCAAAGAGGCCCTTCGTATTCTTACCGATGAACAAATCGCTGTAATAAAAACAAGAACAGATACGGGCGGAGTGAAGAATAATGGTAAACATTAACGATTTGGTTGAAGTGACCTTAAATGAAAAAGATGATTTTCTAAAAGTACGAGAAACACTAACCCGCATTGGGGTTGCTTCCAAAAAAGACAAGATTTTATATCAATCGTGCCACATACTGCACAAGCGTGGACAGTATTACTTGGTACATTTCAAAGAACTATTTGCATTGGATGGTAAACCAACTGACATTTCAGAAGGTGACCTAGCCCGTAGGAATGCAATTGCAAACCTATTGGAAGACTGGGGATTGGTTAAACTGGTAAATCCTAAACAGACGGAAGTACCTGAACCTATCTTTTTGTCACAGGTTAAAATCATATCTCACAAAGAAAAAGACGAATGGCAATTAATACCAAAATATAATATTGGTAAAAAACCGAACGCTTCTTGACATTTGATATAAATAATGATACAATAGTCCCACTCGGGATGGGAAAAGGTGCTCCACCTACCTTAGGAGCGTAATAAAACGGACAAACGATATTGTCACTGGAGAACGTAACCAGTACCTCAACCGATACGCCTTCGGGGTATCAATTTTTTAATCTCGCTTTTAGGAGAAACACATGACAAATCTTATGAAAGATTTTTTCGGCGCCGACTTCGGCCGCATCCAACCATTCACAGTAGGTTTTGATGACACATTGGAACTTATGCGTGAAGCAGCAACGATAGCTGCAAAATCCGTATCGTATCCTCCATACAACATCAAACAGGTAAAAGAAAACAAGTATGTCATTGAGATGGCAGTTGCTGGTTTTTCTAAGTCTGACATTGAGATGACTTTGGAAGGAAATAAACTTGTAATCAAAGCTGCATCTAAAGACGATGACAACGGTGATTATTTGTACAGAGGTATTGCCAACCGTGCATTTGAACGCACTTTCACTCTCGCAGATAAAGTAGAAATCAAAGATGCAGAAATGGTAAATGGTATGCTTAAAGTTTGGCTAGAAAACATGGTCAAAGTTCAAGATGCCGTTAAGAAAATTACTATTAAGGAAAAGGAATGAATTGGTGGCCCGTCTCCGATGAGGAGTGGGAACAACTGAATTATCCAGAAAAGTTCCGGTAATAGTAAAGAGGTTGCTTGACAACCTCTTTTTTCGCCTGTATAATAGAGTCATTATGAAAACTGAAAAACAATACATCAAAAAAGTTCGTGTTAAAACCACGTTGGAGAATTACTACATTTGTTCACCAGAAACTAAAGAGATTGATGGTGTACAGTTTGTTTATGTAATTAAAAACATTGGTATTAGGGAAACACCTAAACTAATGCGGAAAGAATCGTTAGAATATATCAGATAAGGGCCTATAGCTTAATGGTAAAGCAGTGAACTCATAATTCATTGAGTCTAGGTTCAATTCCTAGTGGGCCCACCATTTTTTATTAAGGAGTTAGTATGTCAGTTACAATTAAAAATCTTGAGGCTGCATTGGCTGGAGAGAGTCAAGCACACATCAAGTATCGTTACTTTGCTAAGATTGCTCGTGAAGAAGGTCACGAAGAAATTGCAAAACACTTTGAACACACAGCTGACCAAGAGTTGCTTCATGCATGGGGTCATTTGGAGTTGTTGATTGGTAAACCATCAACCAAAGAGTGTTTGGAGATGGCTATTGAAGGCGAAACTTATGAATACACTACAATGTATCCTGAGTTTAAGACACAAGCAATCCTTGAAGGTGCAGAACCAGCAATTCATATTGCAGAAGAACAGATTCAAGAATCCAAAGAACACGCTGAGCAATTCAAAGAAGTATTGGCAAAAGCACAGAAACGATTCGCTGCATTGGCCAAAATTGAAAAGCGTCATGCAGAAGCATATCAACAAAAATTGGGAGAACTATAATGAGTGAACAACATGTGTGTGTAGTTTGTGGCCATGTCCACGATGATGAAACAGAAGGTGCATGGAATACATTGCCTGATGACTTTATTTGTCCTGATTGTGGATGTGGTAAAGAAGATTACGAGGTCCTGTGAAACAAAAATTTCGTGATGCGTATATGAAAGTGGCCGAGACATTCGCAGAATTGTCCTCGGCTGTTAGACTTCATGTTGGTGCCATTGTAGTCAAAGATGATAGAATCATATCTATTGGTTACAATGGTATGCCCTCAGGTTGGGATAACAACTGTGAGTATGAAGAAGGTGATGAGTTAGGTGGTTATTATTTAAAAACTAAACCCGAGGTACTTCATGCTGAAACAAATGCGATTGCCAAGTTGGCTAAATCTAACGAATCTGGTATGGGTGCTACTATGTTTA
>Ga0222712_10002679_pt1 | contig 20095 bp, 35 predicted proteins | sample C33_657DmetaG_FD_165043 | JGI IMG/M metagenome (GOLD analysis project Ga0222712, IMG submission 165043) | Estuarine water microbial communities from San Francisco Bay, California, United States - C33_657D | ecosystem: Environmental > Aquatic > Marine > Unclassified | place: USA: California... | reverse complement strand
AGCCAGTTCTAATTTATACTTTTCTATTACTTCATCTTTGTAAAGACCAGATTCAATTCTATCTTTCAGTCTGTTGACATCCGCCATGAGATATTCACAAATTGATTCAATCAAACTGTACCAGCCATCACCAACATCAAAACCCCAACACATTGCCGTTTTGACAGGATTGCCGTGTCTGTCACGAAACAATTCAGGATATGTATCACATAATTTTTTATCTAGTTCAGGACTCATAATATTTTCTTTTTTTGAATTAACGTTTCAAACGTTCCAAAACATCTTTCGAATTTCAGGTGATAAAGATCTTTCACACCGAGGACAATATTAGCAATCTTATCTCGGTCTAAATTTTCTGATTCCATGACATATTGAAGCAACACATCCAAATCATCTGTGACATGCCAGCAATCGAGAATTTGTTGTTCCAAATCAAATCGGTCACTCATTTCACACCTCTCGTTTGTAGTTCCTGCTCAAAAAGATCACGTAGCCATTGTTTAATGTGTGTTTGTGTTTCGAGAATTGCTTCGATGTGGTCTGTGTCGAGATCAGCAAGCGCTTTCCATTTCAACGGTTGCTTGCCATCTTTACCACGCGTGCCCCAGTGAAACACTCGGCGGACAATGTCAAACGGATCGTTTACGTAGCTTGAAAGTTCAATATACGGGGCATCTTTATGAACTGTGCGGCGAAGATAATCGAGGCCGCCATCAACCATATAGACCTTGCCGTTCTTGTCAAGGTGGGTGATATAATCGTGGCGATGGAACGACTGAAGAATCGTTCCATCGGGCGTCATAATCTTGTTGCTGACAAGCTGCTGGTTGTTATCCATAATAAATCTCCAAATATTTCAATCATTATATATCACATTTTTTGAAATGTCAACAAGAGTTCAAAAATTGAACGAAAGTCCTATACGTTTGTTGTTTAATGCAACAAGTGTTTCAACAACAATGACTGTTGTTAATATTTGTTTTCGGTGTTCGGGGAACGAGTTCGCAGTAAAAAGAACAGTTGGAATTAAAACTGTAAAGTACATATTAATTTGGTTTGTTGAGGGTCTGCTACCAAATAACGTGCGAACAACGGGTCCTCCTTCAGCATAACCATCATTATATCTTTTTGTCATGTCTCTCGTTGTTCTCCAGTCGAGAACATACGCTGTTGTTGCTAGAACACCCAGTTGTATTTCCTGTTGATCCCAATCGCGTGTGTGTGCCGGTGTCAGCCACAACATCAGCACACACAGCAAAATATATTTCATTTTGCTAGTGGATTATCAAGAGCTTTCTTGATCTTATCATCAACCTCTTTACGAATCGTTCTCACTTCTTTATCCATCTCGCGCTGAACTTGCTGTGACATTCTTTCTGTGCTTCTAACTGCATCGCCAACTTCTTTCTGGACTGTTTTAAGCTCAGCACTGGTATCTCTTTGTGATTGTTTGCTGCTGCGTTCGACACTGTCAACAACATTTTCCAAACGACGAATATCTTGCTTGAGATCGTTTTTAATATCTTGCGTGTATTGAACGGCTTTATCTGAATTTTCTTGAATAACAGCAAGTTTCTTTTCAATTTCTGTCAAGTCTGGAGAAACGTAATCTGCAATCTTTTTCTTCATGCCTTGATAGTCTTTATACACCTCAAACGTGCCGTAAAGGCCACCAAGAATTGACGAAATCAATGTGAATGCTACCATTAGTTTTGCAGGTGTGAATTCGTATCCGCCAATACTGATTACAGTATCTTTGCTTGCATATTTTTTGACTGCAGCTTCTGCTTGGTCAATTTTTTTGTTTACATCTTTAATTTCTTGTGACATTTTTTCCTCTTATTTGTATTGTTGGTTAATGAGCTGTTGATGACGATTTTCACTCGGTCCATATAACCCACGCAATACGCGTGTATTGTCGACGTTTTCTTTTCCCTTGTATATTTCAAAAGGTTTATAAAATGGTGTATCTTTTAAAATCAATGTTGTGTATACATCAAACCCTGGGTTGTATCCCATTGCTGCAACGATTGAACCTTGAACAGCAACTTGTTGCTCCATTGATTTTGCTTCTTTAGCCTCTTTCATGTTCTCACCACTTTTTGTTGCTGCCTCTTTCTTTGCCGCCTCAGCTCGAGCTTGTTGAATTTGCTGAGCCCTTGTTGTTGGCTGAGGGGATTGTTGAGCAGGAGGTGGTGGAGGCGTATTTGTTTGCTGTGTTGTGGCCGTTGCAACAGGGGACGCTGGTGAAGAACTTTGAGCTGGTTGCTGTTGTTGAACTAGAGGAACAGCTGTTGTAACACTAGCAGGTGAAACAGAAGGAGCGGCAGCTGTTGAATTATTTGTTAACACAGCATTAACATTGGTATCAGCAACAAGCGATACGGCTGCTGGGGTTTGTGTTGTTGTTGTGTCGACAACAGTAGACACAACAGTTGTAGTGGTTGCTGCTTGTTGGTTGTTCAACAACTGTTGTGTTGCATACGCTTCAGCATAGTTTGGGCACGTTCTATCATATAACCCATTCAACGAACATTGCTGGTTGAAATACGCCTGTGCATAACCTGGACAACTGGAATTATACAGCGGATTAATAGAGCACTGTTGATCAAAATAGGCTTGTTGATAACCAGGGCAAAGCTCACTATACAATGGATTTATTGAGCACTGATAAGTGAAATAAGCCTGTTGATAACCGGGACATGTAGGGTCATACAACGCACTAATTGTACATTGTTGTGTTAGGTAGGCAGTCTGATAACCAGGGCATGCAGGTGATGATAGTGGGTTGATGATGCACATATCAGCAGCCCCTGTTCCACTCAATGCCTGCCAGCTAAAGATGTTTCCTGCTGTTGGACTGACATTGATTCCCTGTCCGTGATAATATTGATAATATTGCCCTTGCGAAAGATCCCCAGCCATCCCTGATGTAACTCTATTCCATTGGAGAAAAGCGCCGGCAATACGTGTATCAACTAAACCTGTAGAATCAATTTTCAATTCAAAGCTGTTTCCACCATTTGAAGAACAACACTGACTTATGTTATACCAACCATATGTCATCGAGTTGTTTTCACGGAGATACCACTGGTTTTGGCCGTTCCACGAATATAAATCGGAGTGCAGTGGATAGATCGACCAGTTATATCGTGGATCTGTGGTTGTTGTAAGGTTTACACCTTCACAACAAAGTCCATATGCTCCGCTCACCGCAGGATCTTGGAACGTAACGACCCCGTTTGTCATTGCCCACGAATCTGTAAAATTTCTTCCAAAAAACGGGAAATTAAAACCGAGAGGAACGTTACTCCATGAGTCGTCCCAAGTCGTTATGTTAACTGCAGCTGGGTTTGTGCGAATATCACGAAGAGGTAGTGCGTTGGCACCTACACCAACTGTCACAGAAAGCCCCGGTGCGCCTGGAATAGGGACCGAAACTATTTGCGCAAAAGACACGTTGAGCCAGCACAACATCAGTGCAATAAGCAGTCTCATTGTGCTCTACTTCGGTTTGCGGTTTGGATTGGCTTCCCACACCTCACGTGCCTGCTCACCAATTTTACCATCGATTGGGCATGGCGTTCCAGCATTCATCATTGCTGAAAACACGCGTTCATCCTGGCACATCAGCGACACGGCTGCAACTTTCATACCCATATCAAAGAGGTTCTTTGACAGCTTGATGCGTTCGCAGTTCATGTCTCTCGTCGTTGAACCAAACGACATACCGAGAATCTGTGTTTGAACAGCCCCTGATGCACCGACAGTGCACAAATCATTATTGATTGAGGTGATCGCAGGAGCTACGGCTGTTGGGGGTGGGGTTTTTACTGTTGTTTCTGTTTTTGAAAAAGAGTTTGTAGTGCTATTTGAAGTCGAATCAGTTACAATTGCCTGAGCAAAAGCTGTAGATGTAATCATGACAAAAAGCACCGCAACCGGTAGCTTTCTGAGCATTGTGGTTCTCCTTATTGTTGAAAATGACGCTTTTATTGTATTTATGCGTCTTCATTCTCATCATAGAAGTCTTCATCGTCGTCGTAATGTAATTCATTGCCGCAAAACGGACAAAAACACACCTCACCGTTGTCTGCAGATACTTCTTGAATTGTAAACTCTGCATCGCAATTAATACACATTATTACATTCGGTTCTTCAGCAAAAAGACTTTCCATATTGTACTTCTCCTATTTTGATGCCCACACATCATCCCATTTACCCGATAAAGCTCCCTTCGCATAGTCGGTTGCACGGTTCTCAAAAAAGTTTGTGTGTGTTGGTGCATTAATCATTTCTTCTGCCCACAGAAGAGGGTTTTTCTTCACTTTAAAAATACCTTTGAGACCGAGTGAAATCAATCTACGATCTGCAATATAACGTATATATCGCTTGACGTCATCAGCTGTTAGATTCTCCATTGCCCCTTGTTGGAAGCAAACATCAATAAACTTATCTTCAAGCATGACCATCTTTTCAGCAATAGAATAGATTGTTTCTTTAAGTTCATCATTCCAAATGTCTCTATTCTCTTCAATAAACGTACGAAATAATTTAATCATTCCTTCAGCGTGTTGTGTTTCATCGACAATCGACCACGTAATAATCTGACCCATACCTTTTAACTTGCCATGTCGTGGAAAGTTGAGAAGCATAATGAAACTAGAGAACAATTGCATCCCTTCTGTAAACGCGGAGAATGCAGCGATCTGCTGTGCTATTGTTTTCGAGTCCTGACCAGCAAGTGATATGAAGTATTCGTGCTTCTCCTTCATCGCCTCGTATTCGAGGAATTCGTTGTACGTTGACTCCGGCATCCCTAAGGTCTCGATCAAATGACTGTAGGCAGCTACATGAAGTGCTTCCCGAGCCGCAAATCCACTTAACATCATCCTTACCTCCGGCTGCGGAAAGCAAGGTAAGTAGTTGTTGACGTAACCCCCGGCTACATCCACATCGCCTTGAGTGAAAAAGCGAAAGATATTCGTCAAGAATTCTTTTTCTTGTTTCGTTAGTCGGTTCTTCCAATCTTTCACATCCTCCATCAGTGGAACTTCTGTGTGGAGCCAATGCGATTGTTCGTGCTTCAGCCATGCCTCATACGCCCAAGGATAGTTAAAAGGTTTGAATGTCTGTCGTTGATCTGTTAGTTTTAGTTTTGTTCTTGCGGCGTTCATATTTCTTTGCTCCGTTAATTGTTACGTTATGCTCTGTTTCAATCCACACTCTTGCACCACAGCTCAATGGTTTGTCTGGACTATACACTATTCTTGATGGTCCATCAATGATAACTTCGTGACCGTACGTATTTTTTGATCCTTGCTTAACAGTAAGGACAGGTTCGTTCTCGTTGTGCTTTCTGTTGCTTTTGATTACGTGCTGATTAACATGAATAATTGTTTTCATTTATATAACTTGCACTCCCTTACCAAAAAAACCAAGTCGCGTGTCAATTACCTCACCCTTCTCATTATAAACCTGCTCTATACTGGGAGTAAATGTATTTTGCTCTTCATCATACTTATTTTGATCCCATGAAGAAGCCCACGCAACTTCAATTCTTGAATATTTGTTGTGAACAAAGTCGGGATTTCTTCTCATATGAACTTCAATAACTTTATCCCCAATGTATTCAATATTGATATGCTGAACCTCATCTCTACAAATAAATTCAACAAAATCAGGAACATCAAATTTCTTTTTCTTTAATGGAAGCTTTGTCCAGCTTGTGAATTTATATTCCGATATTTTCTCTCCCCTAACAACGAGAATTTGTTTGAAGTTACCATCCTCATTGACAAAATCAACACTATAATGCTCACCCTCAAAAAACTCACACCAAAAATAACCTGGAGGTGTTGAGCAATCCCCTGCGACTAACTCTTTTGTTGTTGCCCCTCTTGACATTCCGTCAAGGTTGTATATTGGCCTTACAATATACTTTCCGTCAAGAGGGACTGTAACACCACCAGGACCGCACATGTATCCGAGCATCGAAGACACCCATAATTTATTGAATAAAATTCTTTGAGTTGGGTATAGATGCCAACAATCTTCATCGAGCATCACTTGCGCTTACTACGTTTTGTTGTAGTTTTTATTGATCCTGACTTTGTCCTTCTTGCCTCTGTCACGTATTTCTGACCAAGATTGGTATATGTCTTTTGAGCTTTACGTGTTTTGTTTTTAAATAAGTTACTAAAAAAACCCATATTAACCCTCACATGCCAAACACGTGTCACCCTCGGCAATAGCTTTCATGTCGAGCTCTTCAATCACTTGACGCTCAATTCGCTTTGAAACTTTATCTGCCTTACCAATCTTTTCTGAACGACAATAATACAATGTCTTCAGCCCACCTTTCCATGCCATGAAATGACATGCATGGAGGTATTTAATGTTTACATCAGGACGGAAGAAAAGATTAACGGATTGTGACTGGTCAATGTAATTTTGTCGGTCAGACGAATGCTCCACAACCCAGCGCTGGTCAATCTCCATACTTGTTTTGAATATCGATCTGGTCCAGTCGTCAAGGAAATCGACGTGTTGTACAGATCCATCGTTTGCAATGATTGATGACCAGATTTCATTGTAATCGAGCTTTGGATTGTCATTACATTTCTCCTTGATGATTTTATCGAGATAACGGTTTTTGTTAAGAAATGCACCACTCAATGTATCTTGACGATATGCATTGGCACGATAAGGTTCTATAGAAGGGCTAGTATTCCCCATAATGATAGAGCTACTAGCGTTAGGAGCAATAGCCATAAGATGACTGAAGCGGAGTCCTGTACCTGTTGCATCCGGTGCTTCACCTCTGGATTGTCCAAGCTCTCTATTAGCTTCGTCAAGCTGTTTTCTGATGTGCTTGAACATCTTGATGTTAGCAGCTTTTGCAAGCGGTCCTTCAAATGGAATGCTATTTCTTTGCAGATAAGCATGATATCCCAAAGCACCGACACCAATAGAACGCTCAGAACGAGCAGAGTGGATAGCCCGAGCAATAGACTTAGGAGCGTGATTAATAAAATAGTCGAGAACATTGTCAAGCATTTCTGCAATGTCTCTGAGAAACATTTTATCTTTTTTCCAATCATCGAAATACTCCAAATTTACGGAGCTGAGGCAACATACAGCTGTGCGATCTTTGTCTGTTGGAAGAATAATCTCTGAACAAAGATTCGACTGTCTGACTTTCAGTCCCTTTTCTTTTTGAAATTTAGGCAACGCTTTGTTGCTAGTATCTATAAAATGAATATATGGCTCACCCGTGTGCATCCTTGTTTCAAGAATCTTCTGCCAGATTTCCCTTGCAGAAACAACTTCACGAACTTTTCCATCGTGGGGATCTTTTAGCTCCCACGAATCATCTGCATTGGGATCTAACATTGAACGCTCAATAATTTCCATGAAATCATCAGTGATGTTAATTCCGTGATGAAGATTCAACATGCGAATGTTTTGATCGCCTGTTGGTTTCCTCATCTCTATAAACATAAGAATATCAGGATGAGACACATCAAGATAAGCAGCATAGGAACCACGGCGAGTACGACCCTGACGGTAAGCGAGGCAGCTAGCATCATAAGTTTTAAGATGAGCCATAACACCAGTAGACTTATCATCAGCAGAACGAATACCGATCCCAATTCCTATACCTCCTCCCAGCATCGAAAGCCAATTAACTTCAGATAGTGTATCAACAAGACCTGCTGATGAATCGTGAAGATACGGAAGAAAGCAGGAGATTGGTAAACCTCGAGCCGATCTTCCAAATGAAAGAATTGGAGTTGAATAAGAAAGCCAATGTTTTGAAGCATACTCATACAAACGTTGTGCATGGTCATTATCTGTGCCAAACGACTTAGAAACAAATGCAAATCTTTCCTGTGGTGATTCCTCTGTTTCTGTCATATAAGATTCTTTTAACCTTTTGATTCCGAGCTCATCAAAAAGTCCATCGCGACTGCGATCAATTTTAATTCCATGCACAACATCTGTCATTTATTATTCTCCTGTACAAACTCTGTTATCATCGGGAAGATAGATTCAATTACTTTTGCACATTCAATAGCAACTTCCCTGTGCTCCTTTTGTGTACCGTTACCGCTGCGTAGTTCTATGTAGTGGATCCAAGAACGGAGTGTTCCGTTCATGTAGATTCTTGATTCCATCATACCTTCTGGAAGAACAGAACGTGCTTGCTCTTTTGCAAGTCCATTTTCAATAGCCCATTTATATGCACTCTTAGCCCGGATCATGACAGATAGTTGCTCTTCTTCCCACCTCTCTTTTAGGTAGTCGTCTTCAGTCACAACACTGTTCTGCCGATTTTTTGGGTCTTGCATTCGCGATTCGCGAACCACGAATCCTAGATCTTTGGTTGGATCAGCATAGCGCTGACTAAACTCTTGAAAACTAAAACTACGATGACGAAGGATTTGCCTTGCAATGTCCCTCGTTGTTGTAATCTCAAGACATATACTCACCATTTCAAAAGGTGACCAATGTTTGTGTTTGATTAGATAGCGAATCAGCTTCTCTGTTGTTTCATTATTGTTCTGGTTCGAGGGGTTTGAGACTCGGGCACAAAACGCAACCTGATCAAGAAGGGTCGACCCACTACAACGACACCCCTCTGGCTGCTGTGAATAGCTGATTAAATTGACTTTCATTAACACTTTCTCCATGTTGCAAATCTCATTTTCGCTTCGAGGCCACAAAATGTGTTGTTGTCGATAATCAGCTTAATATCTACTGGCTTAATTCCTGTAACAACCATATCGTTGACATCCTTTTGCTTAATGTGGGGTGGCCACAATAATACTTTAAACCCAAGATCAATCACCTTACCGATTCGTTTACATATCTCAGCGTTGCGTGGTTCGTTATCATAACACATCACAACGTTGCTTTGTTCAATTCCAATTTGCTGTAAACTATGGAGGCAGTCTGCTCCGGACATTGCAAGCGAGTTTGGAATAAACATTGAATCGATAGGACCTTCGAAGACGTATGTCAGCTTCTTTATATCTGTATGATCAAGACCATACACTTTAGGCTTCGATTCGTCAACGATGATTGTTATATATCTCAGTCCTTTTTTGGAAAAATTTCTCCCCTGTAGCCCTATGAGGTTACCGTAACTATCTAAAAGTGGTATTACAAGTCGGGGCTCATCCGGTGTTTCCAAATCGAATTTATTCGGTATGAAAGAGTTAACCCATTCCTTAAACTTTGGTGCGTAAAACAGTTTGTGATGGAAATTAGACGGGATTAAACGTTTTTGAACGTATTGTTTGACGGGGTGATCAGGCCTGAGCTGTGAAACCTTCTTCAACGTTTTAAGAGGGGAGTATTTAATGAAGACAGGCTTTGCCGTTGAGGTGATGTCTGGAATAACATCGATCAGTTTAGGACGTAGTGCATCACCGTGCTTGTCTTTGAATTTTTCAGCTTTGAATTGATCAGCAAGATCAATGTTGATGTGCTGTAATAACTTATGAAGCGTAGTCGAAACACCACAGTTGTGGCATTTGAAAAACGCTTTACCTTTTGACTCTACAATATAACCACGCGCCTTTGTGCGACTCTTCTTCGAGTCACCACAATACGGACAACGAAAATTATAAAGGTTGTTCTTCCGCTTGAATAGTGAAAGATGGCTCGAAGCCAAACCAATGTACTTGTGATCTAACCAATCCATAGTATATCCTCATATCAGACATGCTGATCATACACATTGGTTTTTTAAAAATCAACTGATAGAAGTTGTATCTTTTGGTTTTTGTAATTGTTTGATGTAGTTGGCCATTAGATGGTCTTTAACTCCAAGAAAGCGTTCACCATTTTTCCAACCAGCTATTCTACTACGAATCATGTCTTTGACTCGTTGCCATGGATTGAAATTCTTGAACTGACCGTCATAGTTCATATAAACATGGGTTCCATGGTGTCTGAATCCCATTAGCCGTGGAGGCACTTTTGTCACGCTATCGCAATTGTTTTGAACTCTGTAGTGACAGACTTCTAGCCCGGCTACAAATTGTTTATTTCCGACACGAGGAGAGCCAAACGTGACGAGTGTTTCAACTTTATTTTGTAACCTGCCTGCCGCAATGGTTGCCATTGCGGCACCAAGACTGTGCCCGGTTATATCAAGTATTTGAATGCTGGCAGTTGCCTGTTCGATTGCTGGCCAAATTTTGTTGATCTCACTTCTAAATCCTGAATGAACTTTACCGCCCGCTGGCGTTTCAATATTCATACCAGCTTTCATGTCTGCGAGAATATCAGATTTTTCGGTCACCTCTGTTCCCCTGAAACTCAGCATACATTTGCGTGTGCTTTCTTCTCTGAGAAGATAAGCCTGTGCTCCTTTCACATCAAAAAAATTCACAACAACAAATCCTAAATCCTTAAACTCTTGTTTTGATTCGTTAGGATTTTTGTATGTAATTTCAGATATCTTAGCAAACTTTATCAGAGAATCATTTTCAATATCAATCATAATTTGTCCTGAATGTTTAAAACAATTTTTCTATTCTTACATGAGCTAAAATGTAGCCAACAACAATAGCACCACCAAAAATCATCCAGCGCCATTTTTCAAGGACTGTAATTCTTTTTGAAACGTGGTCAAATTTTTCGCAAAGAGCTTGATGCTGCTCTTTCTGCTCCCCGCGCATTTCTTCGATCTTGCTTCCAATGTTCTTCACTTCGTTTTCTAGCACGGCAATCCTTGATTGAGTATCAAACCCTTCCATGACGACATCCATTTATTTTTTCTGAGCAGGAACTGCTGTTCCGTCAAGTTTTTTGTGAACCTTGACGTCTTTGCAAACGTTTTTCATTTTGCCGTCTTTTTGTTTTTGTTCGATGCAAACTTTCTTTGTTTCAGCACCAAAAACATTTCCTGTTGAAATTGCTACAGCAAAAACTGCTGCTACTGCTACGATAACGTGTTTCATAGAATCCCCTTAAATTTCTGGTTGTGGAGGTTGAACAGGAGCTGGCTTGCCATTGAATCCTGTAACGATTTGTGGTGTGAAATCCATAACGGGTGCAGGAGCACCAAAATTACTTGACGGCATTTGTGACAATGTTGTTGCCATTGATACAGGCATTTGTGGTAATGGTGATGCCATTGGCATAAACGGCTTTGTTGGAAACGTTGTGGGAGCAATAGGAGCAGAAGGAGGGGCTGATTTCCCTGCAGCATCAATTGCTTTTGCACGCAGATCCTTGTCATCTCCTGCCAACATGATACCAGACAGCGTGCCTGTCAGGAATGTTGCAACAGGAATAATCAATTCAAAGAACTTATTGTCAACAGGGCTCATTCCGTTCATTGGTTGCGTGACAAAAATCAAACTGTACAGAACAACGAAAACAATTCCGAACAGTGTCAGACCAAGAATAATACCAATGAAAAACTTCAGACGGGCATTGAGTTCTTCTGTTGTATATTTCTCGTCACCAAAAAATGCTTTAATCATTTACATGCTCCCTTATTATCTTTTATTACAGGTGCTGATGGCTGGCCTTTACTGTTATCTTTCAAGTAATGAGAAAGGTCCTCAGGACATGTTCCATTACCACTGCAAAAAGGCTTCTTGCAGATCTCCTTTTCCCAGTTGCGAGGATCTTGGCATGGATAGCGATACCTTTCATCACAACCAGCAAGTAGTAAACCAACAGCAATCACAAACACCAATTTCATATCACAATTCCAACAATTGCAACAGCTGCTGCTAGCATCATAGCGACAACAATAATTGTTTTGAAGTTTATATCATCAATTTTAATTTTAAACCAGCGACTTGAAACTTCAATATCATGAAGTTCTTCATTGGGTTGTACAACTTCTACAGGCTGTACTTTTTCCACTTTCTTTTTTCTTGTTGTTGTTTTCTTTTTTGTAGTAGCCATTTTTATACTCCAAAAACATGAAGTGCGTGATTGTAATGTTTGATGCGATCATCTAAACCAATTGTACCGCCATTGATTCGTTTTGTTAGGGTAAGAATATCACCCTTGTCAGCCCATTGATTGAGGTTGTTTGTTTCCCAGAACCAGCATGCTGATTGAGCAGCACCCTCAAACGTTTGTAAATATTCTGCAGCTTCCTCAATTGTAATACCAAGCGATGCAGCAAACCAAGAATAGTTATCTTTTCCTGTTAACTGAATTAACCCGCGACCACAAAACCTCCACCCATCTCCACTTGCTTCATCACCATTACCCATGCGATTTGCATACACCTTGTTTGCAATTGCCTCTTGTTTGTTGGGGAGGCTGGCATATTGATTTGCGGTTGCGTCGTCGGGGAAGTATTTAGGAAAAATCTTGCGGAGGCTAGCTGCTTTGTAGTTGAGGTTTTCTTTGAGGATGCGGAAGTTAGCGCTTTCATGAGCACATTGTGCCACAAATGCTGCCACACGTTGTGGTGTGTTGATATCGTAATCAGGTAACAACTGGTTCAAGGCTTGAAACCAATTAGAAACGTATGGGTTTCCTGAAATGCACTGTCCTAGTTTTTCTTGTGTAAAATCAAATGTAAAAGCAGCCATTGTTACTCCTTATGCCAGGGCACTTGCAAGTTGAATAGCGTTGACAATAATGTTGCGATACGTGATGTTTTCCTCTAATCCAGCTGTTTGATCGTTGATCATTTCAATTAGATTCATATTACCAATCAACTCTTTGTATTCTTCTGGACTGATTGTTCCTTGTTCGTACGCGCGCTGTATGTCACTAACCTGTTGTGCTATTTGTTGAATCATGGTCGTGGTCTCTTTCCTATTGCTCGTTGAATTGATTCTGTAACATCTATGATCGATTGAACCTTCAACTCACAATAAGTCTTGCTAACCTTTGTTTCTTTTTCGTATCTGTTTTTCAGTTCTGCAACAAGATCATACGTCAAAGAAACTGGTTTCATTGTTTGTTCATTCTTTGGCAAATACTGACTGTAATTTTTCAACAGCAACGCTGTATCGTGCATGTCGTGAACATAATCAAGAACTGCAAACGGTGCAATATTATCTGCACCACATTTTGGTTTTGTTTGAATTGCTGTTGTTCGAAGTTTGTTGACAAGTGCGTACTCGTTTGAATCAAACGGTGCTATTGTAAATCTTTCAACAAGCGGCTGTACAACAGAACACCCTGTCAGTAATGTAAAAGTTAAGGCAGCCAGTAAGTTTTTCATTGGTCTTCTTTTTCTTTTTTCCTGCGAAGCTCATTAGCAAGATTCTGTACTAGCTCGCGAGCCTTTGCACGTTGCTGAAGAACATTTCTCATATGCTGGTTTTTTTGTTGAGGTTTGCTTTCAGGTTTAGTAACAATTTTTGAAGCGCGCTCAATCCCTTTCATGCGGGTTTTGAGGTTCTTAAATCCTGGACGCGGCATTCCTTCGACAGGATCAACAGTCTTTTTCAGATAGCTCTGAGCTGTTTCTTTGCTGATCTCATCAATTTGTTCAACATCCTCACTGACTTTACGTGACGCCATCTTTGCTAAATGCTTTACACGTGACATTGCTGAGTGTTTTGCACCTGATTTGTCAACAGCATCACCTTTATCTTTTTTCCAACCAGTATCTTTTTGCCAAGCACCTTTTGCTTCTTGCATGTGTTGTGAGAATTTTTTCATTTTACATCCTCGTAAATTTTACGTTGTTCTTTATACCATTGTTGCCAACCAAGGAGCTGCTCCCTCATTTGGTAGTAGGTTCCGTAGTTTTCTGTAACTGTCTTGATGAGCTCACTGGCTTTAACATCGGAGGTTCCTTCAACAACACTTCCGGTGCTTCTGGAAACTTGATTTTGACTGGCACTGTCATGCACGCTGATAGCGGCGTTAGACAGAGTACACATATTGTCATATTTCGTAACAATTTTTTCCACGACTTGGACGTTTGCATCCGTTTTCTCCCTAACAACTTTCACACGCTCAACAACTTTTGTTTGTATCACAGTATTTACCTGCTGTGATTGTTGTTCAGCTCTCCTAGCCTTGTCTTGCAGTTCACCGATTTGTTTCAGCAAACCAGATGAGCTGTAAACAACTCCTTCAAGAAAAACACCAACAGCAAACACACCAATAGCAATTGGTGCAACAAAAACTTTATACAACCCAGCAAACCTGCTTGCAAAGTAACTAGCAATTCCTACTGCTACAACAATATGCGCACCCCAAAATAATGCCTTGGCAGGAATAAAATCAAACAGGAACATTTCTCTTTACCAATGAAACAATTGTTTTTTTACGTTTTTTTGCTGTTGGGTCGTCTTTTGTTGGTTTGCCAAGCGGTGTGCTTCCTGGAAATTGCACTGCTCCGCTGCTGACATTGTTGACTGCCATGTCTGATTCATTGAGTGTTTTGAGATAAGAAATAAACTTTCGCTCAAGTAACACTTCGTTTGTCATTAACGAGATATTTTTCTGTTCTTTAAATAAAAATACTGCAGCTGCAACTGAAGCAAGCTGTGTTCGACCACCTGGAACTTTTGCAAGAATCTTCTTGAGGTTTGCACACACAATATCAAAATAGCCCCACGCACGTTTCTCTTCTGTAGATTTCAATGTGCGCTTTTGTTTGAGAACTTTACCCTTTTCATCAATAATCCCCAACTGATAGGCGGGCCATTTATCAAACGGCGTGACAATTCGTTTGACAAATTGGTATACAAGATACATGTCAATAAACTGATTTGTACCACCAATCTTCTTGTTGGCCATTGCGTTGATTTGTGCTACAGGGACCTGGCTCATATTTTCCTCAGTATTTGTTCTATTTGTTCATCACAGGGTATTCCTTCTGTAATGATTGTTTCACTTGCAATTCCTATATTCTCAATAATTGGTGGTAATGTTCCGAGAAGAACAAGAAATGGTTTAAGAAGAGGATACTGACCCTGCAACTTAACAAACAACATTCTTGTTGTTGGTTCCACACCAAACACATTATATAAAACAGTCAGGTGATTGAGGATCAAACGTTCCTTCAAATCACCTGTTTCTGTGTATTTGTTAAACAATCTTTTAATATATTTGAATCTATTCAAATCTTCATAAAATTCAACTGTATCACAACATTGCGTGTTATTGTAATGTTTTGCTGCATATAATAAAATATTGCTCTCATCAAGTTTTTCAGTCATGTTTAAAACGAGCTCAATGCAACCCTCTTTACTGTATTATTTGCAACAGCAATATACAGATAATTAGTATCGAAGAAAAATGTCCCACGTGTTATTGTAATACCACTGTTTGCTGGTGTTTGCAAGTTGCGAATAACGATCGCATTTGCAGACAGAACAGCAGTGTTGCTCAGTGTGACATTTGAGCTGCAGTTGCCAAGAAAATTGCCGACAGTGATTTTCTTTGTCTCAGGCGCACCAGAGGGATCATCTACAATTAAGAGAAGATCCTCTGATGCGGGTCCTGTCAGAGCTGTAAGCTCTGAAACTTTCTTAGTCATTTATTACGAAGTTACAGTGTAGGCAGCTGCACTAGATGTCTTCGTGTTTGCACCAGTTGCAAGAACCAGTACACGGACAGACTGTGCTGCAACTGTGTTAGCATCGAGTGTCAGTGTCGTTGTTGTTGCACCGCCAACACCTGAACCGTTAGACAGGTTAGCAAATGAACCAGAGCTGTTACCTTGCCACTGATACGTCAGTGATGTGCCACTTGGAACAGCTGTTGCTGTAACTACAAACGTTGCTTGTTCATCGGCCGAAGAATTTGCGGAATCAGCTGAAGGTTGTGTAACAATTGTAATGAATGCATCTTGCAAGACAGCATCATCAGAAGCATCGCCTGTGATTGAACGCATTGCAACAAGTGTCTCGTAAGAAACCCGACCAGAACGACCACCGGAACCTTCAGTGCGAAGTACCCAGCCAGATGATGTTGGGCGCTCACCACCATCTGCACGTTCTGCACGCATCTCTGCTGTGCTAACACCGTACATTCCGATAGTTGCGCCAGCTACAAAAGCGTCGGCTGTTGTGTTGCCAAATAAAGCATCGCGGTTTGATGTGTTTGCAGTCGTTTTCAGTAGTGCTGGCGCCCAGCTCACTGAATTAGACGCTGCATCTGTTTTACCCCATTGTGCCATTGAAATACTCCTTTTGTTTTAGTTATTTATTCATTAAATCTTGCATGTATGCCGATGTTTTTTTGTTTCTTTTTGGTTTTTCAGTCAACCTTTGTCGTATAGACTCACTATGTGTTGTTTCCTGTTTAACTTGTTTTGTTTGTCGCGGTCGCTTTAATCCAGCAACTATTTCAGCAAAAGACTTAGTCTGTGTTATTTCCCGTTTAACCTGGGTGTCTTGTTTCGGTTGAAACATAGCAGGTGTTTTTGCTTGCTGTGGTCGCTTTAGTTCAGCAACCACTTCAGCAAAAGACTTTGTCTGTTGTTGACTAATATGTTCAACAGGTGTAACTTTGTTAAAGAAAATTGGCATACAATTTTATTCGTTTGCAGTTATTTAGCGGCCCGGGCAATAGACGCTAATTCCTCATCAGTGAACAAACCACCTTGTTCTGGTAGAACGGGTTGATCGTGTTCTTCACTTTCCTTTGCAATAACACCACGACCAACCATCACATCTTTGTGGGTGATTTTGTCTTTTGGAGTTGCAAGAGCAGCAAGTGATTTTTCTTTTGCTGTTTTTGGAACAGTGTGGGTTCTCTCAGCAATTTCTGCCTCAACTTTTGTTAGCGGAACGTTGTTGTTTTTGTGTAATACCTGAAAGGCAGCTTTAAGAATATCCTCACTAAACCCGAGATTTTTATTTGAATTCATGTTGTTAATCCTCTTCTCCTGTGTATTTTCTTACACGTTCAAGTTTTGTCGTCAGCGACACCCCTTTTTCCGATGCTCTTTTTATTGGCTGCATCGGGGCTTCGTGTGTTGTTATTAATTCGTCCACCATTTTTGCAACATCCTTATCATCAGGATATTTTGCTTTAATTCTATCACCTATGAATCTCATTCTATGTACAACATCATGAACTTGTCTTTGTTTACCAGCAACAACATCACGAATTGTGTTTTCCATTGTTCTGTATTTCATGCTTCCACCTTTGCTCCAGCTCTCCATTGACGACAACTCCAGTATCTTGCTTTGGTTCTTGGCCCAGGATTGTCACAGTTGTGGCGTGCCCTGAAAGACTTTCTTCTTTCAGGATTATCTCTCTTAATCGACAAATTTGGATCCCCAAACGTTACTTTTTTAATGTTTCCTGTTTGTGGATTCTTAACATGAACAGCAAACTTCTTGGGGCCGCCAGGAGTCCTGAACGGCTTACCAAGCTGCTTTTCTTGTAAATATTGTAGAAATGTACGCATAGATAACCTTTTCTTATTATTTAGGTTTATCCTGATTTGCTGGAGGAGAAAGCGGTTTTTTCCTCGCTTCAACAGTTTTTAGTGCTTTCAGTAGCTTATCTACAGGAGACTTTTTAACATACGCTTCTTTTACAGGTACACAATTTGGCACCTTTTTACCATTTTTCTTCTTGTGTCCAACCATTTCGTAACCCTTCCAGCATGGATCCTTGCCCTGCATTTTGACTTCGTTGACTAGCGTTTCTACACACTGCTTAGCTGCTTCAATCAGCGGAAGATCTGGATGTTGTTTTGATGCTGTGATTGGTCTCATGTTGTATGTTGAAGCACGTTTTCCGGAAGACACACGTTGAAACTCTGCTGTCTTAACACGGGGAACAAGACGTGCTGCAATTGCTCTTGATGCCCCACCTTTTGTGGCAACCATTCTATCAACGGCAATTTTTTGAGCTGGATTGAGAGTTTGATATGAGGCACCAATAGAACCGGCTGCACGACGTTTCAAAAATTTTCTTGCAAGACGACTCGAACGACGTTTGATCTTTGACTTACCAGCAAGTCTTTTTACGGCAAGCTCGCGAGCACGTTTAATCTTTGGCATTCTACGACGCATTGCAATTGCTTTCTGACGTCGTTGTTGCATAGAAAGAACAGCTGTGGCCTCTTTAACATCCTGAGTTTTTTCTGGGTCTATGATGACCTCATCACCCTCAGGATTGAGAACAACTTTCTTTTTTACCTTCGGATCTTTTTTATTCTGTTCCATTTTAATCCCTATTGAAATATTTCTTCCCAATTGATAGAACCGAGTGCATCGTTACCGTTAGCTGCGCCTGTTGCAACAAGGCTGAAAACAACTGGCGTGCTTGTGAAGCTGTCACGCTCGAGCTGAAATTTGAACAACCCGTCCTGAAAATCAACAACACTTGCCCCTGAGCCTGCACTTACAACAACATAGCCAACTTTTGCATCATCACCACCTGTATATCCTGTTGCTGATATGTCATATTCGACTGACGAATTTGTCCCAGCACTAACCCAGCTGGCATTTGCATCAAGAACAGGATCGACAACGATTTTATATCTATACTGGGTATTATTTGTTACACCAACAAACGATACATCATTTGGTATGACAATAGAATCCAAACGCGTCGATTTTAAACGTATACTGATTATTGGTACAAATGTACCAGCTGTCGGGATGTCCTTTGGTGCGGCAACAGGTATTCCTGCAGCTCTTTGCTTTCCAGATAGTTGATATCCACCCTCTGAAATAACCGTTGTGCAAATTTGTTTCAATGTTGAATTTGATGTTGTCGTTCCTGTGTTTTGAATTTCGTATCTACATGGCAGACATGCTGTTGTCATGTAAGTTGTCGTTCTCAGATTATCATTGTGAAAGATGTGTGCAGGAACCATCAAACCATCAACAACAAACCCACAACGAACATCACCTACCCCAAGCCATTCAATATCAATCCAGAAGATGTTTGTTTTAGTAACATCGAGACCACCGGCATGCTCTCCATCTTTTCCTTGTGCTGAATAGCCAGCTCCATCAAACTTATCAACATTCCAGTCTGCTTGGGCTACTCGTGTTTCAACAACAGCGCCTGTAACAAACGAACGAAGAACAAGATAGTTGGTGACACCATCATTTTCGAGATACACACCATTTTCGGAAGAAAAATAACCAACACGTTGTCTCAGATTTGCTTTTGGTGTGTTCATTGCAAATGTGTTCATAACCAGTAACGATTTTCCTGGCTGATATGCAAACACACGTTTAGTCTCTCTGTATACATAATGACCAGAAACAGTATCAACATTTAAATTAACAGCAGACTCGTTTACCTGATAGATTGTGTTGCTGCTTGCCGTATTGGATGTGTTCCACTTTCCGTTGTCCTGGTAACGGTGTTGTGAGTCAAACAACGTGAGAGGTTCGGACATTCTCAATCGTCCAAAAGCATCTGTTATTGTGCCTGCAGGGGTCAGCCTGTCAGACAGCATCATCACCTCATGCCTTGTTACAAGACTTGCACCATCAAGTTTTTTCGTGTCTGTTCTATACTGTGCCATGACTAATCACACTCTCTTCTTAATTTTTTCAACTTGCGTTCTGGAACAAAGTCTTCTTCCTCGACAAAATCAATGAAGCTGTAGACAGAAGGATGAAATGCAAATGCCCCCCGCATCTTGATGCCCATCTCCTTTGCTGTCGGAGCAACAACAGGCTTGTAGCTTTCATCAAGTGCCTGTGGCTGAGGTTTTTCAAAGAAATCGTTAAACGTTTTGATCATTGTAGGGTTTCATTGTTCCGTTTGGCTGTACATGATGGGCATAAAATTTCACTGCTGGATGTTTCTCACGAAGTTTTAAAAAGTGATCAAGATTGCCTGTGTCATCATCATACATATGGACTTCTTTTGGTCTGTGTGTCTTTATATATCCGCTTGTAATTTTTGCTTTCTTCTGAGGGCCACTTTCTTTTGTTTTAACATTGCCAGCACGGATTACATGAATCTTGTCCATGTTAACACCATGTTGTTTGAAAGCCCCGACAAACTTTTTTCTGTCATCAAGGTTTGTGCGAGCAGTATTGAAAATTACCTTGTTCCCCTTTGTTGCAGAAGTCAAGCGAACATGACTGATCATTGACTTGATTGGCTTCGATTCTTTTGAAAACTTTTCTGCAGATCTGAATTCTCCAAAATC
>Ga0222712_10002678_pt1 | contig 20095 bp, 19 predicted proteins | sample C33_657DmetaG_FD_165043 | JGI IMG/M metagenome (GOLD analysis project Ga0222712, IMG submission 165043) | Estuarine water microbial communities from San Francisco Bay, California, United States - C33_657D | ecosystem: Environmental > Aquatic > Marine > Unclassified | place: USA: California... | reverse complement strand
TGCCCTTTATCCACATAATATCTTACGAGGGAATAAATCATCAGTGATTTGCCAGATGCAGTGGGGCTTATCAATAGCTTTCTGTTATGCCTTAGAGCATCATATACTCCCTCTACTTGATACTCCCTTGGAGAATGAGCACAAATAGATTTCATATAATCTTTCACACCTTCATATGAGATCTCTTCATTAATCTCAAATGGAAGTCCGTAAAATTTATTATCGTCAAACTTATAAGTGTATCCATATTGCTTACAGAAGGATACAATCTTATCTAATAGACCCACATAAATCTGCTTGGATCTCATATCGTAGAGGTGAATCTCTCCGTTCCAATTCCTCCCACGATACTGTGGCATAAACTTTGCATTAGGAACCTCAAACTTAAAGTGATCTCTAAGTTCATATTCAATATGAGGTTCCGTATTAATCTTTAAAAATACTTCGTTGGATTTCGATATAACAAGGTTTGCTGTAGTATCAATCACATGAATCCATTCATCTTGGATTATTTATTTACCCCAGTCCAGCAGTAAATCTAACAAACTCAATTGCATTCTTGATCTGAAAAGTTCTGTTCTGAATCATCTTCAGAATACTTTCGATGTAATTCAGCATCGTATCATAGTAATCGATCTTAAGACAAACCTGAGAAAGTTTCTCATCAGCATCTAAGTATTTTTGAAGAGTCTCTTTATCACGAATTTTCTTGGGAAATGGATTCTCTATGTAAACATCAGGATCTGCTTTTCCTGTATAATACTCATAACGATCGTGTCTGATATTTTTTCTTTGTTGCTCAGCCTTCTTTTTCAGAAGAATGATGTTATTGTACATATCAAAGTATTTTGCATGTAAACTTGCAATATTCAGGGATTCTGTATGCAAGTTATTTGCATCAATCTTACAATCCTCCTCCCACATTTTTTGGATCATATCCAAATCAAAAGTCATAATGAGTTGCCGGCATTATCTACTATATCGTAAATAGTATACTTGAAAGTGACCTCTGCCGTCAAATAGTCAATATCACTATCAGTAGCATCAAACTGTAAATCTGTCAAAGAGTATGGAAATAAGTCAAGAAACTTAACTTTGAAATTTGAATTATTAGAACTGGTGAGAACTGTAAGTGTTGCGTCAGAATATAAATTCATTTGGTTTTTATCTTGAAGATCCATTCCTGGATTGCTTCTTTGCCAATCATAAATTTCTTTTAGATTTTCTGGAAATCCAATACCACGAATCCAGTTCTGGATCTCCATATAGTTTTCAAGATTTTCATCGACAAGAAATCTCAAAGTCAAATCATTAAATTGAATTTTGTCTCCTGGGATATCAATATCCTTTAAATATGATGGTTGAACTGCTACTCCTAAAGTCATTCCTGGAATGTTTGCAGTGTTTCCGAAGAATGCAACTTTAGGTGCTCTGTTCAAAGTAAACTTAAATCCTACAGGAGACAGAAAGTTTCTGTTCTGTATCTGATTCTTATATGCGTTTGTAACTGCCATTTTTTGAATTATTTATCGGTTTTCCTTATAATGTCGGATTCTGTGGCAATTTGAACATATCATTATGCACTTTTCTGCTTCTTTTAGGATAGTTTCAAAATTCCCATCAAGTCGAGGTGCTATCTCAAATGATTTCGATGATGGATCTATATGATGAAAATCGTAACAACAAGGAGGAAATACTCCTCCACAATCACCACATTTATTATTAAAATGTTCTACGAGTTTTAATTTTCTTTCATCACGTCGTCTCATCACATATAACTTATGTTTCTCTTTATTTCTTTTTACACCATTTTTTGAAATGTAATCCTCGCCAATATTTGGGTTCGTTGGTCTTGGCATATCACAATCAATATTTAACATTTTTATTTATAAAAAAAGGTGCCTTTCGGCACCTTAGTAAAATCTCTATGAGAATTACATGAGATTTTTGATTGCAACACGTCTGTAGTAACGGTTGCTGTTGACACGCAGACGACCCAGACCTTGATCGGTTCCTTCTGCGAATGGGTTGGCAACAATACCATAACGGGTCTTGAAGCCAATTTTTGGTTGGAAGGTATCCTCTCCAACAGCACGTACCATCTGCAGAGGTACATATGGGCAGTAGAAGAGACCAGCATCATATGCACTGGAACCCTTGTAACCAACAACGTAGTATTGGTTGCTGCCTTGTGCCAGACCGCTGTTGTCAGCAGCCAGGTTTGCCGAATAAGGATCGATATAAACACGATACTTACCGTTGATAGTACCAGCAAAGGTGTTGCCGGTGTCATCAACGTTCAGGTTTGCATTCAGAGCAGGGGTGTAATCGAGAACACCAGCCATGGTCAGTGCTGAAGCAACGTCAGCAGAGCACATGATGATGTTACCCTTTCCACGACGAGTTCTCTGAGCAATTCTGTTAGCATCTCTTTCGATCTGGAACAGAAGACCCTTGAACTTCTCAACTGACCAACGACCGTTGGAGTCGATATCCAGGTCAAATACACCCTGGGTAGCAACGTTCTCAACAGCACCTTGCTCAGCAATCTTGTAGATAGTTCTGATAACCTCACGGTTGATTTCAGCAAGAATCTCGCTAGACAGAATGTTAGCAAGTTCTGCTTCTGCATTCAGACCGTGGATTGCCTTAAGGTCTTGAGCCAGTTCGAGTGAATACTCGGCCTTCAGTGCTCTTGACTTTGCGGTTACGGTGACTTTCTCGATCGAGAATGCCATCTGGTTGAACTGATCACCAGCAGCAGAACCGAGATTCTCTGCATCACCAGTTACCATACCCTGACCGACATCATACGCGGTTGAGGTTGCGGTTCCAACTGGGTTCAGGATTGCTGGGTTGGTGCCTGACTGTGCAGTAGTACCGAGACCAGCAGCAACATCAGAGAAACCTGAAGTGAGATTGAATCCGTCATCCTGACCAGAGAATGCGGTATCAACTTCGTTGAAGAAGGTTTCATTTCCGCTCTGATTGTTGTAGCGGGAACGCATTGCGAAGATGAGTCCAGTAGGACCACTCATTGGTTGAACGCCAGCCAGGTCATATGCGACAAGGTTGGGCATTGAACGTCTGATCAGTGAGATCAGAACGGGATCGAAACCTGCGGTAGGACCACCAGCAGCAGAGCTACCACTGAAACCACCGGTTCCAGTTGAGTTGGTGGGGGACTCCATCAGGTTGAATCCGCTGCTAAATGCGGACTCTTCTTTGAGGAATTTTTCTTGGTTTTCCAGCAGGACTGCGGTTACCGCTCTACGATGGGAATCTTTGATTGGATCAAGACCCTCATAGTTGAGGAGAGGTGCCCACTTTTCCTGCAGATGCTCGGAATGGAACATTTGCGTTTACCTATGTGAATGTTTACGTTTGATTAATGTTAAATTCAGTTCTTAGCAACAGCCTGAAGAGTCTTCAGGTATGCAGCCATTGGTCCCGAAATATTTTCGGTAGAATGGTCTACACCTTCAGAAAGGGTTTCAGTATGTGCTTTAGGAGCTTTATTTGCTGGGAAATAAGATTCCTTCAGCATCTCCAGTTTTTCACGATATTCTTCTTCACTTTCAAACTCAACACTTTCGGCAAGTGAAGCGAGCTTCTCTTTCTGAGTAGCAGCAAGGCCCTCAGAAATCTCATCGAAGATTCCATCAGCAACCGACTCTGCGAGTCTTTGGTTCAGTTGGATATTCTTCTCAATCTGCTCGTTGAGTTTTGTCTCCATGTCATCAAGTTTTTCTACCATGCTCTCAAGAACATCATATTTATCTTCAGGGATTGATACATAATGTGCTTCAAAAAGACCCTTCATTCCCTCAAGGAATGATTCGGTCATTTCAGTCTTAAGACCTTGCTCGACTGCCAGTTCATTTTCGGTGAACCATTCATCAGCAACGTACTCAAGATAAGAATCTACTCTTTGTGCGAGTGCTTCTTTAATCTCTTCGACTTCTTCTACAAGTCTCTCTTCATATTGTGCTTCAAGAGCCTCTTTGATTTCTCCAACTTTAGCAGTCAGAGCAGCTTCAAAGATGGTCTTTGCTTTTTCTTTAAACTCTTCGGAGAGTTCTTCACCACCAAGGAGAGCATTAACATCTTCTTCGATGTCATACTCAGCAGTTTCTTCTTCTACAACTTCTTCTTCAGTCTCTTCAACTTCGGCAAGAACTTCTTCATCCTCAAGTTCTTCTTCTTCCTTAACTGCCTTCATAGCATCAGCAGATTTTGCACCTTTATTAACAACATCTCTGACTTGCTTGAGGGTAGCACCAGGAGTCTTCAGCTTTGCAGAATCATCATCAGATCTGTAGTTCTCTGGGGTGGGACCACCGAGATCTTCTACACTACCAAGTTGGGTTCCTGGATCTGCCAGTTTAGGCATTCCTTCCGCTGCTTTTGCACCAGCATTAACAGCGGTTTTGGATTGCTTAGTGCCTACTTCCATTTCTTGTAAATCTCCACGAGACATTTGAACTCTCCGTTTAACCTTAGTTTTAAACTATATTTATTTATAAATTAAAGATTTGCGAGAAAGTCATTGAATAAGTTCAACTTATTCTCTTCCAATCTCTTTTGATCTACAAGAGTATTAATAGTCTTGTAGGTTTTCTCTGCATACTTTTCACGCAGAATACCACCATCCCATACCCATTCTTTACCTTCCATAATTCCTTCAACAAATGCATCAGGAGCAGAAGGATCGGCAACGATATCAGCAGCAGTTGCGAGCATAAAGTCTTCACCGACAACATTGATTCCCTCTCTTGTCATACGGAGAGAACCGATACCACGAGAAGAAACTCCAAGTTTTACTCCTTCAGAAATCAGAGATTCTGCAATCTTACCCATAGGAGTAGAAAGAATCTTTGCTTTTCCGATAATATTATTACCACTTTCCTTCAGAGAAATAATCTTGTGAGAAACTCTATCCAGGTTTACAGTTGGACCATCGGGATGTCCAAGTTCACCAAGTGCTCTACCTTGAGCAACATGGTTTTCATTATAACGAGCAACTTCACGACGAAGAGTTTCCATAGGATACATACGACCATTACGGTTCTTGATGTTTCCTTGGAGAAAAACTCCTTCGATGAAAAGTGACTTTTTACCGTTCTTATTTTCAACGATAAATTCGACCTGTTCGATTTCTTCTCTGATGAGTTTCATGGCTTTAGTTAGTGAATCCTACTTTTGCTGCTTTGATAGATGATGAAGTCCAGATAACATCAGTTGGAAGTTTCTCAAGAAATTCTACAGAGTTTGCTGGCATCGTGAAATAATTTGTAGTTGCTGCTCCAACAATTGTGGAAACACCAACAGTAATAACACCTGCCGTATCATTATGAATTCTTACACAAGTAGCATTTCCGATACTTGTAGCAGCACCGGCAGAAGCACCTGTTGAAACTTCAGTCTCAATTATCTTAGTTCTTTGCATTTTTATGATAAAGTCTTATACTTTTTATTTATGATTCTTCGTACTCTTCAGTATCTTCTACTTCAATTTCTTCCTCAGATTCACTACCAAAAAGTGAATTTGCAACATTAGGTTTGAAAGAATCGACTCTTTCTGATGCTTTTGCGAATAAAAGATCTTTAATTTTATCACTAATCTGAGAAGGACTCTCATCAGTAGTAATCATATCCATTAATTCATCCATGATTGTAATCAATAGTATTCTGAGTTATTTATTAAATTTCCCCACCCTTTGGTATGTCTACCGTTTTTTCTTCGGAACCCAAATCTGGTTCCATGACTGGTTTTCCTAAATCCATAGCAGCAGCATCCATAGGAATTGGTTGGCCAGTTGCAGGATCAATTTGCATCTGAGATGGGTCGGGAATAATGCCTTCTTCAATTTCTTTCTTGATCAACATGTCCTGCTCAATAATCTCTTGATCCGTTTGACGAAGAACCTTTCTTCTGAGATAATCTTGAGAGAAATATCTTCCAACATAAGGTTCTGCAGTTGCTGCAAGACTTAATCTTTCATTTAGGAGTTCAGCATCTTTGAGTTCCGCAAAATGATTGTCATAAAGAAAGTCATATTGAATATGCTCATTCATTACTTCCCAATCTTCGGGAGTAATAATATTTTTGAGGATGAGTTGGGTTCTCAACATATCACTAAACATATTTGAGAATCTCTTTCTCAAACGACCCACAAACTTACTGAACTTAAGTTCATCTCTTAAAATTTCTGATGAACGTCCAAGATTAAATCCACCATCTCCACCAACTCTGGTTGGAGGAACATTTAGAGACTTGTAGAGTTTTTCTTGGAAGTATTTGATGTCTGTGATTTCTCCGAGATTTTGACCACCAGGAAGAGTAGAGATTTCAGTTCCTCTACCACCTTCACGACGAGGGAGCCAAAAATCTTCAAGCATACTCATGTATTTTTTATCATCACGGATTTCTCCAGTTGATGCATCATAAACAAGTTTGTTACGATAACGCATCATAACATCACGAAGATATTGCTCAGCCTTTACCTTAGGAAGATTACCTACATCAATATAGAAAATTCTTCTTTCTGGAGCACGAGACAAACGGTAGATAACCAGTGAGTCTTCAATCATTCTCAGTTGATTGAGAGACTTGATTGCTTTGTGGAGATAAGAAAGTGTTGACCCCTTATTTCTATCTACCAGACCTGAAGTGCAGTAGGTGATGGAATCTCTTGACATTTTAATTCCATTATTTGCACCAGATGCAGTTGGATTTTGTGTTGGATATGAAGTCTTTGGACTATAGATAAAATACTCTTCAATCTCTGGGAACTCATAATCCATAGGATTATCAGATCTCATTCTTGCAAATGTATTTCCGTTATCTTTTTTCTTCTTATTCTGCCTTACATAACGCATCTTGAGTGCGTCGATATAACGAAGTTCTTGAATACCTTCGTGTGGATTTTTTAAGTCAATTACTTTATGATAGTAAAGACGACCATCAATATACCAATTCCTATAAATTTCGTGGGACTTTTTATCAAAGTCAAGTAGTTCTAAAATATACTTAAACTCTTCTCTAATTTTTTTCTTTATACCATCACTTGCGTTCAGATTATCCAAATCAATCTGAACGGGACTATCGTTTGTATCAGATACGATTGCCTCATTTACAATATCTTCAATGGCACTATCACATTCTGGGTGAAGTGCCATTTCACGATATCGTTTGATTAGATCAAACTCAGTTCTATAAACTCCTTCAATATCAACATAAGAACCAAAAAAACCACTACTCAGGTAGTGGTCAGTCCCATCCTCATTATTTGGGGGAACGGGACTGACTGTACTTGGTGATAGTGGTTCGTTATCCTCAATAGAGAATCCAAACAATTTTGCCATTATTAAAGTTGCTATCTACTTATGATCTATTTATTATGCTCCAGTTCCAGGTGCTTCTGGGAAGTAGTACTGAACTTGGAAGTCAACAGTAAATTCTTCAATTGTGTCTGAAGAATCGTATGAGAGATCGATAGCAGAAACTGCAGTTGGGAAAATATCGATGAAACGATATTGTGCCAGAATGTTTGCGTTGTCACCAGTTGTGTTGTTACCCTGAGTGTTTGATGGGCTTCTGCCAAGTTGATAAACAATTGCTTGACCCATATAATCTGCTGGGTTTGAGAGACCAGAGTGATCGCCATATTGAGCAAGGTTTTGCATCCATGCTTCAAATGCTCTTCTGTGTGAGAAGTTTTCATCGTTGATGATGGTTACAGTCCATACATCAAAGGTTCTGTCTCCAGCAACTTTCAGAGTACGACCTCTGAAAGGAACGTCGATTGATGCAACGTTTGATGCTGGAAGTGCAGCAGCCTTGCAAAGAAAACGGAAGTTCTCTTTATCAAACTGCCCAGTTCCGTCACCCTGAACACCAAGACTTACTCCTGCTGGAAAGGTAACATCAACCTCAAACAGATTAGGACGAGCACCACCACCAATCAGTTTTGATTTAAATTGTGAAATGCCTCTTGTTGGAATTTGTGCCATTTTTAGGTTCCTCCTTTAGTAATTTATAATCTAAAATCAAACTCTACCAGCAACTTCTTCGAAACTTACACCAGTTCTGGTGGCAACGAAGGTAAGTGTGACGTAGTTAATGGACTTAGCTGGTTTCAGGAAGATGTCAGCTCTGAACTCATTATTATCAATTACGTCAGGAGTGTTATTTGTTTCATCACAAATTACCAGGAATCCATAGATACCTCTCTTTGCTTGAACATCACGGAGATATGGTTCAACGATATTGACAAAGTTTGCTCTCGTGATTTGATCGTTCAGTTCGAAGAGTTGTGCTTCTGCTGACTTCTGAAGTGCTTGCTCAACAGTCAGGAACAGACGACGAACGTTGATTCTATCGAATGCGGATGCATATCCAAGAGCAGTCTTATCACCAAAGAGAAGAATACCAATTCCAGGTTGGTTAACAATCGAGTTAATTCTTACTGGATAAAGTTGATCTCTTTGTGCCTTATTTGGATTATATGCAAGTTTGATTGCATTATTCAGGATACCTCTTTGCTGACCAGCAGGAGAGAACCAAGGATAAGCAAAGATCGAAGTTCTTACGCAAAGACCAGCAACGTCAGCGTTACATGGGATATAACGGAACTTGTTATTGAATCTATCGTAAGTGTACTTATATCCACTATCAAAGATTGCATAAGATGAGGATGAAAGTGGTGAGAAGAACTGAATTACGTTATCGGTTTGAGTATCAGTATTGGTGATAGGACCACCATCTCCTTGAATCAGATCAGCTCTGTGTGGGGAGATAACCGCAATACAATCCTTTCTATTGTTTGCAATAGAAATCAGTTGATTTGCCTTTGCTTGAGACTCAAACTTGTTGCCCATTCCAGGACCCATAATCAGATAATCAACTGCAATCTCATCTTTATTTGAGAAGAGATTATATGAAGTAAAGAGATTTCCGAGTGTTGCTGTCATTCCGTTTGTTACAGAATAGTCAACACCACCACCAAGAGAATAAGTTACGTTTCCTAATGCACTGAAAGTAACTCCTTGTGCAAGTTGATTCCACTGACCTGCTCCCTCGGTAACTGCTGTAAATCCTGAAGAGAATCCAGTTGCGAGTGGAGTAGTTCCATGGTAAGAATCAACACCAACCGAAGGATTGTCTCCGACATAAACATATGCGGAATAAAGTGCCAGATAATCTTTCCAGAAAGTTTTCTGTGGAGCATTAACTGCGGAAACAGCATCGGTTGACTTAGAAAGATTCAGATGTCTTTCTAAGAGATTCCCTTGAATACCAGTTACAGAACCTGTGTCATCGACAACTACTACGTGCAGAGCATCATTTCTACCTTGTCTATCAAGAACATAACCGTTGCTGATAGGCTTAGGTGCAATCGAACTCCAGAAAATTGTAGTATTTGTCAGGTTCAGAGTTTGGGAATCGTACCAATCTGCTACTGTGGTTACTGCCGAAACTGTTCCGTTTCCTGTAGCAATACCAGAGTTGTTATAGAAGGTAATTGCATCTGATGCTTGGAATGAAGCATTCTGATTTCCTTGAGCATAAGAAATTGGATACTCAGTTCCGTTATCTGTTGCTGCTGTAGAAACTCTTGAAACAATCTTAACATCAATTGAGCTACTACCTGTTGTTGAAGCAGTGGAAACACCGGTGATAATACCTTTGATGTATCCATTAAATCCTGTAGTTGATCCAACACCAGGAATAACTGCATTTACTAGAGGAGTCGTAACACCATATCCAATAACTGCACCCGCAGCACCAGGATCAGTTGTAGTGATTCCGATAGTTTGATCTGCTTTGTCATCAATCACACAGATCTTGAGGTTATTTGCCCAAGAACCAGGATTCTTTGCGGCAAATACATAATCTGCGACATCATCAGCATAGTTTGCCTGATAATCATCAAAGTTTTTAATCTTCAGTGATGTTGTATATGCAGCACCTACACCGGCATTTGCATTGTTTAATGTGGTGCCGTCAGTTCTTACGACCTTAAGAACACCACCATACGAAAGGAACGATGATGCACTCATCCAGTACTCATACTGTCCATCAGTAGACAGAGGCTTACCGAATACGTTGATGAGTTCTTGTTCTGTGGTAATGTCAATTGGATCGTCAACTGGACCAATCGAGAAAGGACCCGCAATTGCTCCAATATTATCTAAAACATTATCAGCTCTTCCTACAGTTAAGTCAACCTCTCTGACGAGTACGCCTGGAGATAATTGAGGAGTCGCCATGTTTTTCTCCTGATACTTCAGTTTATCTGAAAATATTTATGAAAATGGACTTTTTGAATGGGGAAATGGTGTATGAACAACTACCAATCGGGATATTCCCATTTATCCAAAACTTTTGATGCCATTCTACTAGTAATTATCCTTTTAATAGTACACTCTTTGCACTCATAAGAATATGAAGATGGGACCGGACCCCTATCTTTTCTCGTTCTGTAAAAACCATCAATAAGATTTTTTACCTCGCCACATACTCTACACTTCCTATCATTCAATAATAGATGCCCTAGTCTAATCTGACCGTCTATGTCCATCAGGATAGATACTCCCACATATATGATCTATCTCCATATTCATCGGCATACCAACGATCTCCTTCAGAATCTACAAAACTGTTTCCATCCAATCCATCAACGATGAATCCAAACGGTGCCATGTCTTGTTCGATTTGATTTTTCTGTTCTTCATAGATTCTCTTACGAACGTCTTGGTCTGTAAGTTCTTTAAAGTAATCTTGTGCAACTAACCAAGCATAGATCACGAGACACATAGCTAAGTCATCGTTACAACCTTCTTCAGCTTCAAATGAGTTATGCTTTTGAATAAAGGTTGTGAGTTCTGCGATAATCTCATAATCATTAATGAGAAGTTTGTTTTCCTCAATCATCGTCTTGAGGTTTAAACAACCAACTTTTTTAACCGTCTTGGACATTTTTACCCCAAGTTGGGTTTTCTTTCCAGAGAATCCTTGCCCAACAATCTGTCCTGCTCTGCCACGCATAGAGCACATAAGAAGGTTGTTGTATTCTAGGTCATAGTGAACAATACTTGCTACTTGATCGCCAACATCATTTACCTCACATAAGATATAAGAGTCATTATAATTCTTTGCTACATCGACAATAATACTTGGGAACAACATTGGTTTGATTTCGTTGTTCCGATACTTTGCAACTACCTTATGTGGGAATGTTGTGATATCTATAACTGTGAATGCAGAATAATCATTTCCAACACCACGAGCAACGTCAACAGTGATTACATAATCATGATTTTCTTTTACATCTTGATAAACATCTAATCCAGCACTTCGTTTGAGTGGATGATCATAAACCAAACTCTTAAGTTTGCTGGGAGCAATCAGAGTATCAACAGATCCTAAGAACTCACACTCAAACTCAACCTTAAACTGCTGTTCTGATGTGTTAGCAATTGTTTGTGCTTTCCAAACTTCATCCCTACCAGGAACCTCACTCCAATGAACGTCAGTTGGAATATACTCATTCTTCTTCTTCTCAGCATCATGCCACATTCGGTAGAAGTGATTCATACCGTGTGGTGTAGAAACGATAATTACTTTCGTGCTTTTACCTGAAGTAATAGTGGGATAAACAGATGCAAAGAAAGAATCTGCAATATGGTTTGGAACAAACGCAAATTCGTCCAAGAACAGAATGTTAAATGACATTCCTCGGACAGCAGATGCTGATGTAGAAGCAGCAAGAATCTTAGAACCGTTCTCTAATTCCAAAGAACCTTTATTCCAAGATATAATACCCTGCTGCATCCACTTAGGTAAGTTTTCGTATGCAGTCTGTAACCTATCCAGGAGTTCCCTCGCAGTTGCTGCTTTGTTTGCAAGGATACCTATGTTCACATTATCATTAAAGACGGCATAGTGGAGCAGGAAGGACACAACAGTGGTTGATTTACCAGTCTGTCTAGGCATCTTACAGATATTAAATCTGTGATTGTGGAAGTTGTTGACTAACTTCTCTTGAAAGGGATACATCTGAAAAGGTTGTAGTCCCTTATCCAGAGTCACAATCTTTACATAGTTCTTTGCAAAATATACTGGATCCTCTTTACACTTTACAAACTCAAGAATTTGATCCTGAGTAAACTCAATAGGAGTATTAGCCTTCTTAAGAAGTGGATTGCCAAGATATACGTCACTCATAATATCAGTCCTCTACATAAATCAATGATGCCTTGGCAGAAGTCATATTACTTGTAGAAGTCATAAAAAGACTAATAAAATTATTTGGTGGAATATCAATACCTAAATCACTCACATCAGCATTTAGAGTATCTCCATTAGAAATATGAAATGCTGCTACTGGATTAAAAGTTTGTGTTGCACTCAATACAAATAATCCAGCAGTGCTTTGTGTTGCATAAAGTGATGCATTAAATTCATTACTGCTTATCCATCTAAAAAAGTTTGTTGTATTTGGATTTACATAAACATATAAGATTGCTGGGTCTCCTGTCGTATTCACAGAAGCAGTAATTTTTTTAAGAATTAAATCTCTTGTATTTACTTTATTTTGAAAAACCACTCTATTCTTAATAGATAGAATATGATACAAAGAACCTGGACTATTCATTGAATCATTTCTTGAACCTGTTGCAGAATAAGGTAATCTGTTTTGGACGACATTACCTTCAACTGCACCCATAAATGATGCACCTCTACAAGTTACAACTCCACTCGTTGCACCACCAAGATTTGCTGCGACATATCCAAGTTTGAGTGATGGATTATCTAAGTGTGGAACTATGTATCTATTGGAATAGTGATCGTGATGGAAGAAAATCATATCTCCATTTAGAGGATTTTCTATTGCATATCTTTGCTCACCAGCACCTAACCAACGGAAGTTAATTTGATATACATTCAGTTTTGATGGGTCTAGTGTAATACCAGAGTATCCAGTTCCATCAAGTTTATCTAAATTAAAATCTTCTTGGAATGTCCAATGTTCTGTTTGTGTCGCACCAATTTGCAAATCTGCGTGAGTAAAAGTAACTGTTGTGGTGCTTGTTATATTATTAGTTCCTGTTTGTGCTCCCAATGATGTTGCAAGGAAACTAATCTTTGTTTGGTCATACTCTGCTACAAATAAAGCATTAAAGAGTGCTTGTGCTCTTAGTCCTTGAACGAGTTGTGCAATATTTCCAGCAACACTTCCTGTGTTTAGAGTTACCGCAGTAAATGTAGTCCCATTTACGGTCACAGTCACATTACCATCATCAAGAGCAGAAAATGTAAATCCGTGAATATGTGTCTTACCGCCATTTGCACGAAGGATACCAAACTTTCCATTTGTATGAGCATAACCAATTTGAAGAGCATTTTCTTGATTGAAAAATCCTGCTCTCTGAGTAAAACCTACTGGATTATTTGAGAATGATGCAGTAAATCTTCCAACTACACCTTGTCCTGGACGATATCTAAGAAAGTTTATGCTTCTTATAACTCCATAAGAGTTTGCATCTGTTCCACAACCAACCTTGAAAGTATTATTTTCATGAGTTGCAATTCCACTATTACTAAACTTAAATATCTCAAAGTTTCTTGGGTCTAATCCATAAATCGCATCACCCTGAATTTTAGGTGTGAGTGGAATTGCTAGATTTTCTCCAAAAGCAGATTTGGAGCAAGCACTCTCATTTAGAATATTTCCATACTCATCAGCACGGAGATAAACCTCATGTAGTGTCCTCTCCTGATTTAGATAATCTTGTATAGACTTATTCCACTGTGCCATTAATTCAAATCCAATCTAATTTTGCAGGATGGTATCTTTTATCGTCTTTTATTCTGATAGAACCTTTTGAGTTTTCCTTAACGTATATATTCTGAACGATAGAACCCGGATACTCGTCTTGAAGATACTGAGTCAGTTCGTTCTTTGTAGGAACCCCATTCTCAGTTACCATAGAGATTCTATGAATGTTTCCCATATAAACAATATCGGCAGAAAACTCTTCAGTTTGAGGTTCTTGATGATTGTTGCCACCAACAATCAGAGTTCCGTTGAAATCTCCAGAGATATTGATACTCTCTGATAAAAACTGTTTAAATGATTTCATTACTTATCTCTTTCTTTTAAATACTCTATTGCTGCCTGTAAAGTATTTATATTATCCTTGAAATTTCCTAACCCTCTATTGCAATGATTGCACAGCATTCCTCGAAATTTTCCACTAGTATGATTATGGTCCATTACCAGCGCATATACTTTTCCGACATGAATATTATTTCTAGATCCTGCAAATTCATTACCGCCACATATATCACATTTTTCTTGTTTTTTTAATTCTCTCACTTTATCATCAGATAATTGACCTCTAAATTTTCCTCTACATATTTCTGACCTGTAAGTTGCTCTGCACTTTCTGCACCAACTATCTAGACCATCTTTACATTTATTGTGTGGGGGAAAACTTATAGTATCTCTCGATTTTTCTTCTTTACATCTAGTACAAATTTTGGTGTTCATACCTTTTTCTTTACAATTATTTATGTAATGAAAAAGGTATGAATTAACACTTCCACCTTCTTCTTGCTTTACAAATTGGTTTATCTGGAGTTTTGGAACAATCTATATTGTGCATGTCTCTTTGGCCAGCAGATCTTGAGCAAAAAGACTTTTTACGATTTGCATCTTTACTTCCGGGTTTTGGATTTCCTGTAACTGCGGTTTTTAATTTTGAACCCGGATTTTCTCTACGATATGCTTTAACTGCTGCAGGACTCATTCCATCAGTTTTATCTTGTTTGTTTACTTTTTGCCAATCTTCAGTATAAACAATTGGTTCCCCTGGTTGATACTCTGCCACATGATAGGACTGGACTTTAGATCCTGGATATATCTTTTCGATCTGATCCTGAACATCTTTTCTACTTGGGACAGACACTTGTGGGAAGAACATTTTGAGTGAATAATATTTTCCCTTCCAAGTCAACATTATATGAATAAGATTTCCAGTTTTTGCTGGAATTCTTACTGCCTCTTCAAGTTCAGTTTCCTCACTTACGGACTTCCATCCACCACCTGCTTTCTTATATTCTTTTGCTGCCCAACCATTAGCATAAGCAGATGGATAAACATCAAACTTTGCCTTTGCTCTTGACTTCATCTTAGACCAGAGAGCAGGATTTGTTGGAACGTTCTTTTCTTCAAGAGTCTGAAGTTCTTCTTCACCAGCAATCTGCTCAAGAATTTTACCCACAATTCCAGTATGTTCAGGAACACAGTTGGGAACTTTTTTTCCACCTTTCTTCTTCATACCAACTTGTTTATATCCTGTCCAGCAAGGATCTTTCTCTTCATTTGCTGGATGTAGTTGTGCAATATCATATTTCATTTGATTAGTGACGATTGATGATGGTAATGAATATAATGCCCAATATTTTGGACCATATTTACACTCCATCTGTGTTTCATTCTTTTGGCATTTTGGACAAAATCTCTTCTCATTTAAAGAGAACATCGGTCCATTCCAATCAGGAAGAGAAGACTCATGTGCTTCTTCTTTGATTTTATTAGATACCATCTTTGGTTTTCCTCCTTTCCCTGGACGATCTGCTACTGGATCAGATTTTCTTTTTCTTTTTACAGCAGCAGCAATCTCATCCTTAGACATTTTTGCTGCCTTTTCTTTTGATAGACACTTTGGTTTACCCTCTCCAGGTTCACGAGCACACTTACCAATTCTTTCACCTTTAGTATTATAACGATCCCATCCACCACCACCTACACCACCTTCTCCACCAGTCCCAAACCACTTACGAAGATCTTCATAAGCCATACCTCTACGAGTATGCTTAATTTCTCCTTTTTGCTTTGCCATCAGAGTTTTAGAAACTTTTCCAAAATCTTTGATTGGATTTTCATCAGGAACTGGTTTTTTCGGATTATCGTAAATATCCACATCTCCATCAGCATCACGATCAACATACTGAACAGTTGCATGATGAACCAATTGTTTCATATCCAAGTTAGGATCAAGCTGATGTTGCTTTTTCCCAAGATGTGGGGTTTTATGAGTAAATTTGGTGAATTGAGATTTCATCAAATAATATCAAGGATCTTTTTATATTTATAGTTTAAGTATCATCCAAGTTGAGTTGCCAAAACATTTAATTGAGTAACAGTAACTGGATCTGTATTTTCTAAATTAGCAATATGAATTTCAATGTAATCATTTAGAATATGTTTATGAACGTCTGTAATATGAACTATTGACTGAGCTCCTGCAAGACACTCAAATTCTAAAGTGGATGCTTCTAAAATAGCATTACCATTAGAACTATCATAAATTGCAATACTACAAGTTGTATTAGTACTTGCAACAATAGTAGCAGATACTTGAGTAAGATATTGTCTTTCAATACCAGCAAGACAAGTTAAACGATTGTCTGTTGCTGCAAATTTAGAATTAGTTGCATCTGATGTAGTAGTTACTCCAGCAATTTTTACATAAGTACCAATTCCAGTGAAAGTAGTTTGAGTTGCATTATCCCTCATATACAACTGACCAATTACAAAGGTATTATCAATACCACGATTTCCTTCATAAAAAGAAGTTGGACCATCAACATCAGTATGAGTACTTATACCAAGTTTTGTTCCAGGACCAGAGAAATTATTTGTTGAAAGAATAAAACTTTCTGGTTGAGTGAAAGTTACTCCATCCTGAACTGTGATACCAGTATAACCAGGAGGAACAACAAGAGAACAGACAGTAACACGAATTCTTCTTGTGCAAGTAAAAGTACTTGGGAAATTCAGAATAGACTTTGCAGGAGGATTGCCTGGGGGGAATTGTCCTGCGAATAAACACTGATTAAATCCTACAGTTCCTGTAGTTCCATCAAAAGTTAAATCTTGAGAACTTAAGAAAGCACCATCAAGAAGAATAAAATTATTATAACTTGAGATAATTCCTACTCTTGCACAGTTGGTAAAATTAACTCCAAACCAATCAAGTGCGTGAACTGAAGGAATTGATGCGTGTAAGTATATTGCATAAGGTGCTTCAAGTGTAATGTTTCTCATTGGAAGAGAATAAACACTACTCAATAGTGGAGTTGTTGTACTAATACCAGTGGATTTAATTCTGCAGTTTTCTGATGAACCACCAAGAATAGTTGTATTATCACCAGCAACTAAACGGTCTCCTTCAAGATCAACAGTCGTGGTGAAGAAATATGTGTAGTTATCTTTGAGAGTGATTACACCATTTTCTGCTGGTGGTAAATCATTCTTACTTCCAACGAAGATAAAGTTTACAACATCATCAAGAAACTTAAATTGAGTTTCACCGCCACCACCAATCGTTGCGATCTGCTGTTGGATACGATTGATAAAAAGTTGATAATGCTCGTTGAGTTGTTGAAAGGTTACAAACTTTTGATCTAATGGTGTAAGAGGATCACTATTCTTTATATTAGGAGGTTCGTTTAATAAACCTTCAGTCAGTTGTTTTCTCTGTTGTGGAATAGGAGTGCTCTTCAACTGCTGACGAAGTTCATAAACTTCATCGTGCTGATTTACAACTAAATTTTGTAAGAACTCAATATTATCAGTCAGTTCTTTCGTTTGTTCCTTTAACTTATCAACTTCTGTTTTTTTCTGCTCTACTTCATACTCCTCAAAAGTTCTCTTCTTACCTGAAGAACTTTTGGGAGTTTCTTTTTTCTTTGGATGTACGTGATGTAAAATTTTAGAATATCTATTCATTCTTTATCGTTTTTGAGTATTTATATTTCGGGTGGAATTGGCCAGTTAATGTTTTCTGGAAATCCTTGTTGTTGAGGAACATCTAATAGTGCTTGACGATAAGCAACAAAATCATCTTTTTGTTGTTGAGTTAAACTTTCCCATCTTACAGCATTCATCACATCAACATAAACTTGTAGATATTTGTTTCTACGATCTCTTTCTTGTCTTTCTAAATTTGGAAGAACTTCTGGATTATACCATCCAGAACCAGTCCAAGTCCATCCAATTTCCCCATCGTGTTGTGGAGCAACTTCTATTCCTTGTTTATAAGGAATAAACTGTTCTGGATAATCCAGACTTACAATATTTTCTACAACTTTTGTTTGGGAGTTAAGAATACAAACTTTCATTTACCTTCTCCTTATGAACCGTATTCAATAATCCAAATTACACCATCACCACCATCACCTCCAACACCACCACCAGCACCAGCATTATTTAAGTTTCTTGAGGCACCACCACCACCTCCAGCACCATATGTAGTTGCTGTTGCTCCTGCTTGTGATGCGTTTGTAACTACATATCCACCTTCACCACCACCTGCATAGAAAGAAGCACCACCATTGCCACCACCAGCAAAAGCAGCAACAGAACCAACAGCAAATCCAGACTGTCCTCTTGCATTAATATCCCCACCAGTTGCTGTTCCTCCAGTTCCACCATTTGCATACACAGCAGTAGCAGCAGTGGAGTTTCCTGTTCCCCCAAGACCACCATTTGCAGTTAGTGTTGCCCCACCACCAGAAGGAGTAAATGTTGTTGTTCCTCCTGTTCCTCCAGTAGCACCTGCAGTAGTTGCTCCAGTACCACCACCACCAATAGAATATGATGCTGAAGCACCTATTTCTGCAACAGTATAAAGTTTAATTGCAGTTCCTCCCGCTCCACCACCAGCACCAACACTGGAGTTTGAAGTATCAGTTCCTGATGCATTTCCACTACCACCTCCACCACCAGTAGCATAAACAAGAACATGTGTTGTTCCTGATGTTGGGGTGTATGTAGTTCCGGAAGTTAATACAAACTCTCTTACTGCTGTTATTCCCGAACCACCCGCAGAGGATGGTCCCTGAATACCTTGAATACCTTGAGAACCTGTACCAGTAAATCCTTGGATTCCTTGAGAACCTATAGCACCTTGAGTACCTGTAGCACCTTGGACACTTATTCCTTGAATACCTTGAGAACCTGTAGCACCTTGGACACTTATTCCTTGAATACCTTGAGAACCTGTAGCACCTTGAGATCCTGTAGATCCTTGGATACTGATACCTTGAATTCCTTGAGCACCCGTAGCACCTTGAGATCCTGTAGCACCTTGAGCACCTGTGGTTCCTTGAGTTCCTGTGGTTCCTTGAGATCCTGTGGTTCCTTGAGATCCTGTAGCACCTTGAGCACCTGTGGTTCCTTGAGAACCTGTGGTTCCTTGAGTGCCAGTTCCTGTGGTTCCTTGAGTTCCATCAGTTCCTTGAGTCCCTGTGGTTCCTTGAGTCCCTGTGGTTCCTTGAGATCCCGTCGAACCTTGAGATCCCGTCGAACCTTGAGATCCTGCAGCTCCCTGAGTTCCATCAGTACCTTGAGCACCTGTGGTTCCTTGAGCACCTGTGGTTCCTTGAGTGCCAGTTCCTGTGGTTCCTTGAGTTCCATCAGTTCCTTGAGTCCCTGTGGTTCCTTGAGATCCCGTCGAACCTTGAGATCCCGTCGAACCTTGAGATCCTGTAGCTCCCTGAGTTCCATCAGTACCTTGAGCACCTGTGGTTCCTTGAGTTCCTGTTCCTGTAGATCCCTGAATCCCATCAGTTCCTTGAATACCTTGAGAACCTATGGTTCCTTGAGAACCTGTAGTTCCTTGAGAACCTGTAGTTCCTTGAGAACCTGTAGTTCCCTGAATACCTTGAGAACCTGTAGTTCCTTGAGTTCCATCAGTTCCCTGAATACCTTGAGAACCTGTAGTTCCTTGAGTTCCTTGAGTTCCATCAGTACCTTGAGTGCCTGTAGCACCTTGAGTGCCAGTTCCTGTGGTTCCTTGAGTCCCTGTGGTTCCTTGAGTTCCTTGAGTTCCATCAGTACCTTGAGTGCCTGTAGCACCTTGAGTGCCAGTTCCTGTGGTTCCTTGAGTCCCTGTGGTTCCTTGAGTTCCATCAGTACCTTGAGTGCCTGTAGCACCTTGAGTGCCAGTTCCTGTGGTTCCTTGAGTCCCTGTGGTTCCTTGAGTTCCATCAGTACCTTGAGAACCTGTAGCTCCC
>Ga0222712_10002677_pt1 | contig 20100 bp, 29 predicted proteins | sample C33_657DmetaG_FD_165043 | JGI IMG/M metagenome (GOLD analysis project Ga0222712, IMG submission 165043) | Estuarine water microbial communities from San Francisco Bay, California, United States - C33_657D | ecosystem: Environmental > Aquatic > Marine > Unclassified | place: USA: California... | reverse complement strand
CCCTTTGTGGTGAGTTTGGCAGTCTTCACCTTGGCCAAGTCTGTGCCAAAGCTGATGCCTTTGGTGCTTTCCAGCAGCACGCCAAACTGATGATTGCGGCGGTTCTTGGCGAACCCAGGACCAGCTTGCGCGCCGGTATCCGCCATCGAGATCGGGCGGAGTTGCTGGCCCTGTGATGTGTAGGTGAACCCCACTACGGTCGGCATCTCTCCGCCGAAGCTCATTACATAAGGCAAGGTGAACCCCGCGACTATGCCAATCGTCAGTTCAATCGATCCGTCCTCCACCGTGTAATCCCCGAGATCGAGACCGCCCGCGAACACGGTCACTAGCTTGTCGTTCAGATGCCAGAGGCCGTTGAGCGTGACTGTCTTCGCCACACTGTCCACGGTGTAGGACGAAGCCGCTACAGCATTGTCGAGGAACCACGCTTCCAGAATATCCACGCCTTCCGGCTGGATCGTTGTCAGCATTTCGACGTGACGAATATCCGTCAAAGGATCGTTGGTGATGACCGCAAGCGTGTCGGTCGTCTTGTCAATCGAAGGTCCGACCACCATGCTCTCGATCTCCCGCTCCGAGCCGAGATCATGCCGGTGCCAGCCATAGAACTCTGGAGGGTTAGAGGAGATCAGGCTCTCGCGCTTGTATGTCATGCCCTTGAGCGCGCCCTCACCGTCCCGCACCCAAACAATCGGGACGAGTTCGCGCTGATAGACAACTTCCATCGCGCGATCCTTGAGCATGTGCGCGGAGAACTCAGACAGGTTCGGCGCGGTGAACTTGCCAGCGTTCACGTCGCCAAAGTATTCCACAAGACGCCGCCGCAAGCCCTGTATGATGACGAGAGTGTTCTCACACTTCGCAGGCTCCGCATTAGCGCAACCGATCCTCGTGCTCTTGTTGGCCTGAACAGTTGTAGGCGTCAGAGGATTGCTTTGCGTGGTCGATTGCAGCAGCCACTCGCCCGCCTCCGTACCGCAGAGTACGCCCTTCGGCTCGCTCTCCAGCCAGAAGATCGTGTTCGCATCCTTGGCGTTGAACGTGTACGAAAAAGCGTTCGATCCCGTAACCGCACCATCCGTCTCAGTCGGTGCAAAATTATACGGTTTGTTCGAGCGGCTGGCATCAATACGGTTCTTGGCCCCGCCCGACAGCCACAAGCGTCCTTCATGGCCGACGCCGCAACGTGGCCATCCGGTCGTGTCGCTATAGAGGCCAAGCCGCCACGCCCTTGCAGCCGTGATGTAAAGCAGCGGGTCGCCAAGCACCTGTATCGAACAGCCCGTACCGCCAGTTGCCACGAGCGAATTGAAGATGATCTCCGCGATGTAGAGACCGGAAGCACCGCCGGTTACGACTTCAATCCAGGCGTAATTCCACTCCGTTATCTGGTCCGTCGAAATAAGTGTCTTCACAGCGTTGTTTACGTCAGTGAAAGAAGTCGTACTGAGGATCGAGCCATCCGAGCGTGAGGCTGGAGCGGTTTGTTTTACGCGCAGATTGAGAGTGATCGTTCCCGAGTAGAACGCGCCAATATCATCGCCAGTTGGCCCATAAACTATAGCCGACGCGATTGACTGTGGATTGCCGGAAAAGTTCAAGCCGATGTAGTCGTTGGCCGAACCGCTGTTCGCGCAGCTCCCACGCCCGACTGCGGTGACGCCGTTGAAAGCAGCGTCCTTATTGGAGAAGCCGCCGATGTAAGTCCCAAGCGAATTGGCAATCGGTGTTGACACGCTTCCGCTGACGCTCGTGATCTTGCCCCATGACCAGATTGCTCCACTTGGGGTGATGCTCCAATAGGCCGGGAAAGCGTCCGGGGTCTTGCCCGTACCGTTCTGCAAGGCGGTGTAAACCACGTCCTTATAGGATCGCACGTCGCCAGTGACATAGGCGGTCCCGACAGCCCAGATTGGCGGTTCGGAATAGATGCGGACATGGCGGCCAACATCAGTTTCGAGCAACCCCCGGCCACTATTGATCGCTTCCGTTGCATCCGCCACTTCCCAATAGGTCGGGCTGGATGCTGGCGTATGGTTCTGGTTCTCATCAGTCAGCGAGCGGTAAGTGATGCTGCTGTCGGTTACATAGTCTCCGGTCGAGTATGCTGTACTGCTGCTGTATGCCTTGAAATCGAATGTGAGGGAAATGAGGCCGGTCGTACCGGACGGAGTGACCTGTGCGTTCTTAGTATGGTCAAGATAGGGACCATCCTCCAGGTTCGCGGGCGCAATCGCAAACTCCGCAAACGCATCCTCTGTCGGCTCCTCCTCGACGGACACGATCTGCGGTCGAGTGTTGGCCTCGAACAAAACAATATCCGTATCGAAGTCGCGGTTGATCTGCGCCTTGCGGATCACAGAAAGACGCGCCTCCGCATATGGAGTGGCGAGTTCGGCAATGCGGCCAACCGTGCCGGACACGAAAGTACCGAGCGTGGAGCCGTCGATCTCATCCCCAGTGATCGCATCCGTGAGCGTGAAAGTCGTAGTCGCCGTCATCGTCGCGTTAAATTCACGGTTCTGAAGCAACGGATTGTTGACGTCGAGATCGAGGAACCGCACGCGGTCTCCGCTGGCCCAATCGACCGCCGTGAGCACCGTCACGACTGCGGGAGTGGCACTGGAAATTGAAACCACCGCCACATCATCATTGGTCCGCACAGGCTCCGGTCCCGTGAAGAACCGCAGAAAGCCGTCCGTCAACTCCATGTTGTACGGCGTGGCTTCCTGGAAGGTGTAGTCGATCAGACGAGCAGGCGCACCATTGCGCGTGATGGCGACGTGCCGGAAGCCCGGCCGACGCGGAGCGGCCCCCGGAGGGATGGGAATAAGATTGCGCGCGACCGCCAAGGCCGTCTTGTATTCCGGCTTGTCGGCGCGGCCCTGAGCTACCTTGCTCCACTCGCCGCCGAGAAAGTTTGTTTGAACGTAGCTCGAATTACCCATGTCACTCTCGGCATGTGAGGAAGTCGTCTTCAGGAAGATCGATGATGCCCTTCTCGACCGCGTTCACGATCCGGGCCTCACCCATGTACTTCTTGTGCGCGGACACGATATCCGCGAGCTTGGCGCTCGACTGCCCGACCTTCGGCTGCACGGCAACCGCCACCTGTGCCGCCAGAGCCTCGCAGAACAAATCATCGAACTGCTGCACGTCAACCACGTCTGCGGCGAAGCGCAGGATCAGTGGACCCGCAGCCGAAGTCACGAGATAGTTGCCCTCGAACAGCCAATCGTCATAGCGGATGCTGCCGATGCCGCCCGCGTCGCCGCCCTTCGGGTTCTGCGGCGCTTGGCGCAGGAAGCCATTCGGCAGGCGGTAGGTATTGCGCGAGTTCAGGCCGATTGGCCAAAACAGATTGATGCGCGACACGCCCGCATAAATCGGTTGCCACGTCAGCGCACTGGCGTACACGTCAGGCACCTTCGCCCACCCGCCCGGTACGTTACTGTTTGTCCAGTTCACGCCGCCGTCAGAAACCGGGTCGTCCGCAACAGTGGTGCCGGTGGCGGTGTAAATATAGCCATCCGATGCAAGCGCAGTCTGCCCGACAGTGTAAGTCGTACCGGCCACCCAATCGAGCGGCACGTCCGCAGGCGTGACGTTCAGGTTCAACTCGATCAGGCTGCGCCACTGTTCGCCGCTGTGGGATACAGTATCGCCGCGCTTGTAGGTCGTGGTGGCGGCCCATGCGCTCGCGGTCGAAGGCACGCTGTCATTCTCATTCGACATGGAGAGATAGATGACATAACTGCCGGGATTGCCGACCGTCTTGTACACCAGCTCGCCCGCGTAATACTCAATGGTCGCGTCATACAGGTGAACCGTCATCGGTCCAAAGTAGCGATCCCATGCCCGCGTGCTGGCCGGATCGTTGTTGTAATTCTCAGGCTCCGTCGAGACCCAGATTTCGCCGTTGCTGTCCTTGGCGATAGCGCCGACCGGGTAGGTCGTGGTCGCAGACCATTCATCCGGGGCCAGGAGATAGGTCGTGCTGGCAATCGGGCGGAGCGGGGCGTACTTGATCGAGCACTGCCACACGTCCCGGCGCAGGACTGAGCGCCGCAGCTTGTCATAGACGAAGCTGATCTCGTTGTTCGCAACGCTGTCTTCGTCGGTCTCGACAATGCGCGGGATGCCGAGCCACTGGCAGGCCCGGTTCGCGATATCCAAGCTGTCAAGGAAGGCCATCGTCAACTCCTGATCTTCTTCAGCTTCGCGCTTGCCGCCCTGGTTTGCGTCAGGACCGCAGCGGAAACCCTGCCGGAAAGGAGTTTCGCCTGGGTGACGCGGCGCAGCACAACATGCCTAATCCGTGGGTAAAAGGCAAGGAGAACGTGGATGCCTGTAACCGTGTAAGAGCCTGCGGCAGCAACAAGAATAATCGACCCATTGGCGAGCTTCGTGAGGGTCGCATCCCAGCCGGTGAGCGTGTAAGAGCCTGTGACCGCCACGATCTTGCGAACGCTATTGAGGGCCGCAGCCATGCCGGAATAGGTGTAAGTGCCGCGCACCGCGACCAGTGTAATGATCTTCGAAAGGTCGGCGGTCACGCCTGTGTAGAGATAGGAGCCGACAGCGGTGAAATAGGTAAGCGCCCGCGTCGTGGCCTGCCCTGAGACTACATACGAACCTACCGCTGCGGCCAACACGAGTGTCTGTATGGCAGTGGTGGAAAGGATCGCAGCAATACCCGTCAGGACATACGCCCCAGCAGAGCTGACGCGGGAGATCATCTGATATACATCTTGGCCCGTAAGAGCGTAGGTGCCGAGACTTGCGACCTGGGTGATCTTCTTCAGCGCGGCAACGCCCGTAAGAGCGTAGGTGCCAAGGCTCGACAACCGCGAAATCTTCTGGAGGGCCGCTTTGCCGGAGAGCGTGAACGCCCCCACCGCCGCGGTCAGAGAATAAGCGACCGCCGATGCGGCGGCAAAAACCACCCACGCAAGCGTACCATCTTCAGCATTCGTCCCGCCCGTACAGGTGATCGTGACAGTCCCGGACGTAACGCGCGTGGCCGTGGTTTGGCGGAGGGATCCAACGTCGCTGTCAATATCCTCCGTGGCGTTGGCCCATGTTTTCGCAACCGTGTCGGTCGCGCACGCCGCCACAGCAAGAAACCCATCCCCAGACGCCAGCGTAATCGAGCCAGTGGTCAGCGGGTCGGTGCTGTCCATATCAGTTGAGGTATCGGTGCCGCTCTGTGAGAGGGTGCCCGTGGACCCAAGGACAGAATAGATGGCAATCGTGTAAATGTCGGTTGTGCCCGCCTCGTCCGTATTCCACGTCAAGGTGAAAGTAGTCGTGGTCCCGGCCGCAATGGCAAGATACCAGATTTGCGCCCGCATGCTCCCGAACACGGCGCTCGGCCCAAGCGTCATCGCAGCCGCCCCCGCCAAGATACCTGTCGGAGCGCCTGAACTACTCTCGTGCGTGTAGCAAAGACAGACAATACGATCAGACGCTGCTGCACCGATACTCAAACCGGTAAAAACAGCCACGTCCGCAACCGGAGAGACCGACGCTGGGGCCGCCGTCTGGGTAACTGAAACTGCCATCGCAAACTCCTATGCGATGGTCAGCACACCGTTGCTGGCGTCAAAATCCACAGTAAAGGTGTCGCCATTGGCCAAGGTGACAGCGGAGCCGTAATCCCACCAGGCGATCAGTTCATTGTTGGTGGCGGTATTATTGTACAGCACAGCGTACTGGAATGGGCCGACCGCGCCGGTCGCGGTGAACACCACGTCCGCGAGCACGAGCTTGTAGGTGCCGCTGGTCTGTGCCGAGCTGGTGATCGAAGCGGCGGTGCCGCCCGTGGTGTAGCCGTTGGTGCCCGAAATCTGCGTGATGTTCGCGAGCACCGTGTTCGTATTCACGGGCGCTGTGTTCGTCAGCGCAACCTTCAGCACGTCCGCGCCAAGGTTGTGAGCCTTCTCCGCGAGGAGTTCAACAAAGGACTGGAATTTGTTGTAGGCGGCCATCGCGGTCTCCGGGAGAAGAAAGGGGCCTTGCGGCCCCCTCCGTCCGTTTCAATTACATCTCCGCGTAGGGCACTTCCGCCCAGCGCATCCCGAGCGTGACGCCGGAAGTGGTAGCCGCCGCCGTGGTCATGGCGAGAGCGACCAGCGTGCCGGGCGGGAATTGCAGGGAGCCGTTGAACTCCTTGCGGATCGGGGTTGCGCCGCTATCCGTGACCGCGCCCCACCCGCCGACGATACCGGCCAAAGCCGGGGTGCCAACGTGAGTGACCGCAGAGTAGAAGCGGCAAACGGAAGTCTGGCCTTCGCCAAGTCGGCCGCTTTCGATTGCCGAACGGAGTTCGGTGGTGAAGGTCGCGCCAGTGGCGTTCGATCCATTCGAGTAGTACACGCCGAGCGCGGTCACGACAGTCGTGGCGACAACGTAGTGCGCCTCAACGTCGATCAGTTCGACCATCTTGCCCGAGCTGGGTGGGTTGTAGAGGCCGAACAGCGAGGCCAGGGTGGCGGCGTTGGTCGGGAGCGTGACAGCGGCGCGATGGGCACCGAACACGAGACCGCGAGACGCGAGATACTGATAGCGCGGCGACTGCACCTGTGAGCCATCATCGTTCACGATCATCGGGATCGAAGAACTGCCTCCGCCTCGATTGAGCGTACCGCGATTTTCAAAAGCGTCAGCCATTGTCGTCTCCTGTTTACTTATCCGGGAAGTTCGAGCCGCCAATCGGCCCGCTCTCCATCATGGTTGCAATCTTGCGGAGCCGCGAAGCCACTTCAGCGCGCGTCCAGCCAACAGCATCCTCGATGCGGACTTCCAGTTCGCCAGCCGCCGTCGAAGACGTGTCGAACACGAAATCCGCAGTCTTGGTGCCTTGCTTGCCCCGGTCGATTGCGATAAAGTGTGCAGCCATGTCACTTCCCTAAAACTTTGCCCTACGGAACGGGGCGACTAGACCGAGGAGGAGAGGGGACTACTCGCAGCCACCCCGCCCGTAGGTGCTTCTTACGGTGCCCATTCAACATCGATGCCGAACTTGCCCGTACCCGTGGTCACGGCGGTCGTCTTGACCGTCGCGCAGATATCGAGATTGCCGCCCGGATCGGCGGAGAGACCAGCGGCCTGCCAGAGCGGCTGACTGCGCTTGTCGAGCGTGTAGGTCGTGCTTTCATTCGTGATATCCGTCCGGCCGACCGCAGAAGCGCAGTCAATGGCCGTGGCGAAGAAGTCCTGGTCAACGGCGGCGGCGGCGAGCAGCGAAGTCGCTTTGCCCACGCGGCCATCCGTGGCGTAGTACACGCCGATATCGAACTTGCCCGCAGTCTGGGCCTCGCTCTCGAACGTGATGCGCTTCACCTTTGCGGTGGAGGGCAAGCGCACGAGCTGGTAGGTCGCGTCCGCGCTCGAAGAAGCGACAGCGGTGGAATAGCCATCCGAGTGCATCAGCCGAGCCGGGCCACCCTGCCCGCCCGAAGTGGGCGTGAGGATGGGCGAAGCATCGAAGTTCGTGATCGGCGTGGACTTGACGTGATCGACAGCCATTTGAAGTCTCCGTTAAAAACGAGGGTTCCTGTGTGCCGACCTTACGGGGTGATATCCACAGCCGAAGTGTCGGAACAGAGGATCGACATGACCTTGCCCGGCATCAAGCGGGTCGCGCCAGCGGTCATCATCGTGTAAATCTGCCACGGGTGGCCGGTGAGATCGTTCCGCTGCGAGATGATGTTGGTCATGTCCTTCCAGACACCCAAGTACAGCCCGCTCTTGGCGAACGCGATCACGTTACGGACGTTGGAGGCCGTCGCCAGGCGCTCAGACCAAACGAAGTCGAAGCCCATGAAGCGCGTGACCTTGCCATCCACCAGCACCGGCTTCTCGTTGAAGTCGCGACTGGTGACGATGGCCGAGTTGAGGAGATCGCTCTCCTGCTGCGAGCCAGCGACGATGGTGACTTGCTCCGTGTCGAGATCGACATGGTTCTTGCGGAACAGGCGCTTGAGTTCGACCAGCTTCGGGACAGTCAGGCCGGTAGCGGCCGACGCGCCGAAGGTGCTGGCGATCTGGTAGTCGGAAGTGCTGAACGTCTCGCTGGTGAGCGCAGCGTTATCGGAGCCGACGCCCGTGTAGGCGGTGGCGAACGCAGCGGCGATCAGAATGTCATCCCACTCGCGGGCGACGGCCGCCGAAGCGTTCGAGGGATACATCGACTTCGGATCGTTCAGCGTGCGAAGCTCATCGAACGTGTCCACGAGCTGCGGAAGGTCTTTGTCGGCGGGGAATACCCAACGCCGCGTGAAGTCGGTATCGACGCGACCGATGGGGGCGAAGCGCCCGGCCGGGGTCTGCATCTTGATCGGGTTCATGTACTGGACCGGCGAAGCCTGCCGACCGACATGCGAACCCTCAGTCACGCGACCGCGCAACATCGAAGTCTGCTGTTGCAGCTTCAGCTCAAGGTTGGTGCTGAACTGCGTGGTGAACAGATTGATGAGATTTGCGCTCATGGTTCCTATCCCGTTGGAAATCGTTTACCGGCCTTATCCAACAACGGGGGCCACGAGTTGCGAGTATTGGTAGCGCAAGATAATTGCGCGTGTCAACTAGGTTTCGAGAAATAATTACGCCCCCGCGTAATATAATTGCGCGGGGGCGCGCCTAAGCGTTGAATTAAAAGCGTATTTCCTACCCGGCCATGAGCGCGGTGAGGCTGTCAAACTCCCGCTTTTCGGCCGCGCCGCCGTTCTGCCAGCGTTTGATCCACTCCTTGTCGGCCTTGAGTTCGGTGATCTTGGCCTTGGCTTGGTCGGCGGTCATGACACCGCCGTTGAAGTTGCTGTCATTGCGGATGAACTGATCCTCACCCGACAGAGCACCGACACGGCGGAGAGCTTCCATCGTCTTCGCGTAGCCGACAGTCTTCTCCAGCGCGTCCACTTCAACAGCACTGAGGCCAAGTTTGGCGGCACCGGCTTTGGCGACAACCATGTTCGCCGGGGCGTTCGCTTTCCAGAGATCGGCAAGCGCGGTCTTCTCCGTAGCGAGCGTGGCAGTGCTCGCGGCGACCTGTTCATCGCGTTGGGCTTGCAGCGTCTTGACGACACTCTCCGCAACCTGCGCCGCCGTGTCCTTCGGCAAGTGCAGCTTGAACGCAGTGTCACGCAGGGATGCTTCGAGGCGTTCGTCAGTGACCTTGCCGTCCGCGCTCTTGAGTGCGGGGAAGTCGTAGTCCTTCGCTTCGGCCGGTGTGCCGAGCTTGCTCCAGAACTCTTTGGTGATCGTCTCGTCGCCGGGCTTAAAGCGCAGGAGTTCGTTCTTCGGCACGCCGAGCAGCTTCTCGGCCGCGCGGTGAGACTTCAGCGCCGTGATAGCGACTTCCTCCAGCGGCTTGTCGTGCAGGCCAAGGTTCTGCAAGTGGCCGGTGTGTTCGGCGTCGAGCTTGCCGTCGAACCAGGGCTTCGGAGGCGGAGGCGGCGGTGGGTTGCCTCCGTTCTCACCCTCACGCGGGACGCTATTCACCAATAAGTTCTGCCAAGCCATCTTCATCGGTCTTCTCCTCTGTCAGTACATATTTGAAGCTGCGGCCTGTCGATAGGGCGTACAGCATGTCGGGGTTCAGTTGTAGTTGCCGTTGGATGCGAAGGAACACTTCACGCCGCCCTTCGAGGCGTTCGAGAGATTTGCCGGTTGTGTCGTCGAAGCAGCTATCGTTCGCGCGGCAAAACTCCGCGAGATCGCGCAACACTTCCTGTCCGTGCATCGGGCCGAACGTAAGCTGATAGTTTCGCTTACGGACCCGCAAGAACTCATAGGTCGCAATTTCTTGCTCCTGGGTAACGCCCCTCTCCTCTGCCATTACGCCTCCTGTTCCCTTTTCATATCCTCTATTAGACCAACTTTGAGCACTTCATCACCCTTGGCATAGCCCTCCTTGAATTGTTCAGGGGGACAGAAAGACAAATAGCCATCTTCGTAGTTGATGGCAAACCAACCCACTTCAGGGATTGGTTTGTTGCGCGGATCAAACGAGATCGCCATGCCATTCGGTTCCAAACCAACGCAAGTGTCACTGAAGACATGCTTGATCTTGGCTGCACGCACAACACGGTGGCTGACATACTTTTCCAGGCCCTCAACATAGGCATAGTGACCATAGGGAATAGGACTACCCATTACGCCTCCTGCCCAGCCTGCGCTTCGTTCTGCGCTTTCATCATCGCGGCTGCGGCCGGGGCCGCCTGTATCTGGTTCTGCACTTGCTGCTGCTGGGCACGCTTCTGCGCCTTCTGCTGCATCATCTCAGGTGAAGCCATCCAGCTTTCCGGCACGCTCTGGATTTCGGCAATCGACGGGATCGCAGTCTGGAAGTCGAATGGATCCATAATCGACGCATCCTGCGTCATATTCGCCCACTCGGCCGCCTTCTCCACTGTACGCATGAAGCCAGCGGCCTCCTGCGCTCGCGCGGCCTTCGCCAGCGGTGACGTGTGGACAATTTGGTACTGGCCTTTGGCTTCCTTGAGCGCGCCCGGCATCGGCTCCAGCTCGCCCATCTGCGAGAGGAGATCGAGTTCGCGGTCGATCAGCGGGCCTTTGTATTCGCTGTCCTGTCGGCCAACGGTCGGCGCGAGCAGGATGCCTTTTTCGTTCGTGCGCTCGATCACTTCCGTCGCCGTCATGGTCGGCGTCTCGGTAAGGATTTGGAACAGGGTGACAAGGAAGGCATCGTTGATGAGATTGCGCTCCTCGTCCATCATCTCCTTGGTGATCTGGATTTCACCGTTGGGGAGAATACCGACGAGAGGGCGGCCTTCGCTGGACATGCCGCCCGGCACGATAGAGCCAGGCTTCATGTTCAGGTTCATCAAGCCGTCATCGTAGGTCAGGAGCACCGGGGTCGAGGCGCGGTGGCCTGATACGAGGAAGACCTTCTTCTCGGCATTGAGCGTCTTCAGTGCCGGGAGCACGGTCATCGCCGGGCTGGTGCCATAGACTGCGTTGGGGCCTTGCTCGTATCGGCCAGGAGCGAGTGGAAAGGTATTGTATCCACTCTCGGCTTGCATGAGACACTTTCCCTCCACACAAATGTAGAGCGAGCGCCAATACATAGATCGGCTGTCGATAGAGCCGGGATCGTAGGAGCCATCTGTTCGAGGACAGACGCGATGCAGGAAGGTGTATAGCTGCTCACTGTTGTTCTTGAGAGAAGTCTGCATAATCGCAGGGAGGCGTCCAGGCCACTTCTGTTCGGCTTGGCGAGCTGTGTAGCGGAAAGCTCTGATAAATCCATCGACCATCCCCTGCTGGTTTTCCTTGAGAAACAGATGCCCGAGCGGCACGGACGTATAGCGCAGGGACTTCTCCCCGGTGTGCGTCCAGAATTTATCGATGAACAGGCCAGCGGTGCCGAACGCGCCGAGCGACTTGAAGACGCTCTGGTTCTGCGCGCAGAAATTTGCGTGCGCCGCGTACCGCATCTTGAACAGCTTGCGTGACGTGCTCTCGAACCACAGCTTCGAGGCGCGATCCTTCATGACATATGGATCGCTGGCCTCAAGGCCGTGCCACACCTGATTACGGGGCGTGAGCAGGCTGTCGCAAATAGCGCCGAAGCGGACAAGCGCCTGCATCCCGGTTGCGTCGATCTGGCGATCCGTCATCTTCGTGCCGGGCGTGACGAACCCGAATTGCGTGAAGCTGCCACGGTGGGTTGGCAGGAGCAGCGAAGCCACTTCCTCGTATTGGATATCGAACGGCGAGCGCACGCGTGCAAGCTCGTACCATTCGAGAATGCTCTCGCGGACGACTTCTTCCTCCGCCGAGGAGATGGTGCGGGGTACGGAAAGTCCGTAGTCAGCCATCAGATTGCTCCCGGCAGGCCGAGCATACCGGACGCGGCGCGGCCAAAGACGCTCTCGCCAGAAGCCCCCCGGTTTTCGCTGGCGGCCTGGAGTTCCTTCTTCTTTTTCTCCTGGAGTTCGTCCATGAGATCGGGGTTCAGGATCGCGGCCAAGCCGAGATCGCCCGAGGCAAATCCGAAGTTCTTTGGATTGGGGAGGCCCATGCCACTACCTTCGCGCAATATAATTTCGCGGGAGAATAGGCGTGGCGCAATTAAATGTCAATCAGCGGCGAAAGATCATGTTGTAGAGCGCCAACCCGACATAGATCACCACGGCGCTAAACACGAGGGCGAGCGGGATGCCGATGATGACAGTCGCAAGCATGAGGAGGATATCAACAATCATCGGTACTGCGGGCACCGAAGCGCCTGCCCCACCTGGTTGCGCTGCTTAAGATCGAGGGCGAGCACGGCCGCAGCATAGCGCGAGCTGTCCTTCTTCTGCGAGTTGTACTTGATCGGGCCGATGAGGGCCTGACAAATCGCGCTCGTGTCGCTCGGGCGCAGGTTGGCGTCGGTGTGCTGGCATCCGGCGAGCGCGAGGGCGAGCAACAAAATTGCGGCGGTCTTCATATCAATGCTCCGGTCGGTCGTAGCGGTCCTGCCGCTTCTGGAATTTGTCCGTCTTGGTGTCGCGCACCACCTGATCGACAGTGTTGCCAATCACGACTTGCTGCTTGGCGTGACGCCGGTTGGCATCATGCGCGCCGAGCCATTGGCCCGCGAGGAAGGTGGCGATCACGAAGGCCGCCCACAGCAGATGCCTGCGCGCGTCAGTGAGCCAGGGGCCAATAATCGGGACCGCCGTGGTGAAGTAGGCGAGCACCACGCAGATAATGATGAGGCCGATGCCCGCACCCCAATGCCAGATGAAAGCCCCGATGCCAGCGGTGGCGAGGCCCCAACCCAGACGGATGAAGTGTGGCATGTCAGTCATTCCTCAAGCAGTCGAGACGTTCCTTGGCCCGGCGATTGGTAAGGCCCTTGATGACGCGCCCGCCGCCACGGTTCCACATCATGAAGGCATCGCACGCGCCCTTCACATCGCCCGCGTTCAGCTTACGCACGACAGTCGATTTGCAGGCGCGCTCCGGGCCGATGTTGTAGGCGAGACTGACGAGCGCGGCCTTGCGGTGCGGCGGCATGTGCACCTTGACGCACTTCTCAATCGGCGCGGCGTACTTGGGGATATCCTCCGCGAGCATGTCCTTGCATTCCTGCACGGTGTACTGGTCGCCCATCCGCACCTTGCGGTCGGAATTGGTTGCGCCGTAGCAAACGGTAGTGACACCCACAACGTCCTTGTACGCCTTGGTGTACAGGCCCTCGTAGCCCGCGAGCATGGTAAGGGTGAGGGCGAACCACAAACCCTTAGTATCCGCTGCTATTGGTCGTGACCAGAGTGCCATCAGCTCGCCCTATCTTCGGGGACACATTGAATGTCGAGCCGGATCGGCTCTTGGTTTTGTTCCTGAACCGCTGCAAGAAGTTTGCCCTCCTTGACGATGTGATCGATGAACTCAGGGCAGGCGTCGGCGGCCATGGGCGCAGTCGAGCGGAGCAGACTGATCGGCGTGCCGGTGGCGACAGAGATGACCAACACAAGAATGATCGCCGTCATGTCGCACTCCTATTTGTCGCTGAAGAACTTCCCGGTCTTGGCCTTCACACGGTAGTGGCACGGCAGTCCGAAGAACCGCCGCACCTTGTTCTTGAGGGCGTTTGCCCTATCGTAAAACCAGAACAGCATTTAGAACTCGTCAGCGTTCTTCTTTCCGGACTTCATACGCTCCAGAACTTCCGTCGCGGTCATGTTCTTCGCGACAGTCGGGGGGTTGAGGAGCTTGTCGATCATCTTGCTCTGCTTGAGCAGCATCTCCTCCAGACCAGCGATACGCTTCTCCTGCTCACTCTCGCGCTCCTTGGTCTCGGCGTCCTTCGCATCCTTCGCCTTACGCTGCTCCGGGGTCAAATCCTCCGGTGGCTGGACAAGCTCTTTGAGGAGCTTCTTCAGGTCTTCGCGGTCGCCATCGCCCATCTCGGAGAGCTTCTGCATACGTTGGAGCGCATTCTTGTGCTGCGGGGTCTCGTGGCCGAGAGCACCGTGCCCCTGCTCGATGGGCTTGCCATTTGCATCGCGCTTGAAGCCGACGCCGAAGACTTGCTCCTCTGCGGAGAGAGCGCCAGGAGCACGAAGCGGGATGCCAGTGATATCGTTCATAAAATCGTTCCTCTGTTTGGCGGGAAGCTTCGACCTATACCTACTCAAAGGGGTCGAAGTCAAGGCCCTGCGCCATCTGATTGAACTGACGCTTCACTTTACGGCCGCCCAACGTAACAATCTTGCCGTGGCGCTTGGCCATGATGCCAATGCGCGAAGCGGACATAAGATCGTCGCGAACCTTGACGATCACGCCATCCTTGCGGTGGTAGCTGCGGTACTCCTCGAACCAGTCGGTGAGATGCGACGCAACTTTATATCGTCCGGTCTTCATCCGCTGATCCATTTCCAGGATGCCAGCTTCGGTGCTGTTGCCGCCATCCTCGAAGTGCGCGTGATGGTCGAGCATCTGCAACCCGGCCTGCTTATAAAGTTGCGCGGTCGTGGTGCCAGCGGTCGTCGCCCCCTTTTCCCGTTGATGCCCGTCCTGCGGCCAAGCCACAGGGACATTGACACCGATGGGGCGCATTGCCGCCGCGTGCATGATCGGCAGTGCGCCCTCCATCCTGATCGCGTGGTGGACGTGGATGATATCGGCATCGCGGTCCCAGAGCTGCAACACCGCAGCGAAGGGGTGGCCCATACCGAAGTCCACTGCCCACAGCTTTGTCCACTCGTCGGGGATGCGCTCGATGCGCGGCTCAGTGATGAACTCCTCCGCGCAGTCGAAGACCTTGCCCGAGCCGAGGAGCGGAATACCCTTCGCACGAGCATCGCGCTCATGTGCGGCGTAACCGTCGAGGCGCTTCTTCTTTTCCTCCGGGGTGAAGTGCTCGGCTTCTTCGAGCGTCATGTTCACCATGCCGCGGTCGCTGTCGGCCGCAGCACGGGTAAAGCGCAGCACGAGATCGGTTTGGCCAAACAGCGGAGTGAAGGTGCTGTACAGGATGCCGTCGCCGCGAAGGCGCGTCAGAAATTCCTGGTAGATATCCATCGGGCCTTCTTCGTCGCCCCAGCCCCAATCAATCGTGTCACCCTGAAACTTCGGTCGGCCCTGCTCGAAGCTCTTGAAGTGGACTGTCGAGATACCATCCGGCACGCCGTTTGTTTTGTGGGTCACTTGCAAAGTATCGAAGGCATCGGTGACACCACGAGCAAGGGAAGGCTTGTCCGCAAACCGGGCTTTTGGAATTAAGCCAGTGCCAAAGTCGGCAGTGACACCGGGCATACCGCAGAGATGCTTCTGCTGTGTGTCGCGTACTGCAAGCGAGGACACTCCCGCCACCCAGCCGCGCGTCGGTCTCGCGAATTTCTTTCCCATCCACCATTCGGGATAATCTCCTGTTGCGTGACACGCGGCTTCGTATGCGCCGCCATAGGTCTTGCCGACCTGGTTGGCCGCCATGAACAGACGCTCGCGCTTCTGCATGTTGAAGAACGCGATCTGCTTCGGGTACGGTTTGAAGAAAAGCATCTTGTGAAAGAGCTTCTTCTCCGCCACCGCCTCCAGCGTAGCGAGAACGTCTTCGAGTTTTTTATTGGGGGCGGTCACTCGCTGTACTCCCAGACGTAGGCGTGCTCGGCAGGGTCGCCTTCCCACTTGCGTCGGCGGAAGGATCGATAGCCACACAGCACGAGCCAGAGCGGGGTGCGCTCCCAATCGGAATAGAAGATCATCAGAGGCCGAGGATCATGTAGGACAAGCCGCGCAGGATGAGCAGCCCGCCGAGGATGACGCCAGTGACGATTGCAACATCGCCCCAGCGTTCCACCCGGCCATCAAGCGGCGGGGCAATCTGGTCAAGCCATTCCTGATGCTGCCGTTGCCGTTCGGCTTCCTGATCCATCTGTGCGATCTCGGGTGACTTCACATTGATGACAGGCATGTTGCCCTCCTCCATTCCGAATTTGTTGTAGAGACAGAAGTTGCCGGTGCAGCCACAACCTACTCCGCACTGGACGATGCTCATAGCAAATCCTCATTCCTTCGGCGTGTCGATACACCCGCGTCGGCAATCACTCTGGCCCATTCGTTCCGGCCGGTACACAAAATAATCGACCACGAGACCGACGACAACGCACGACACGAAGAACAGGATTACAAATCTCACAAGATATCCTCGATGCCTTCGGTGGAGCTTTCGACTTCGGTGAACTCGGCATCGACCACGCCAGCTTCACCCAACAGGGCCCGTTGGTCGAGACCGAGCTTCGCGGCCAAGGATTTGATGCGCTCGATCATTGCGTCGTCGGTCTTGCTCAAGTCCATCGTGGTGACGTGATGTTCGGTCTTCTCGTGCATCCCAACGCGGTTGAGGATCATGCCGATGGCCTTGAGCTTGTCTTTAGGCTCCGGTGCGCTGTTGGCAATGTCGAGGAGCTTCGACACCGCCATGATCTTGCCCGAGGCCAAGCGGCGGGTAGCCTCCTCGTGAATTGCAGCCTGCACGCGGTCGTCATGGAACAGGCGGTGAGCAATCACCCGCATGGCGTTGCCGGTGGTCCCGGCATAGCCTGCCATCGCGGCGGCGCGCGTATGGTTCATGTCGCCCAATTCGAGGAGCGCGATGACGAACCGGCGTTGGCGGTCGGTCCCGAGCGCCCGCATTGCGGGTCCGTAGGAGCCTTCAGCTTGAAGATCGATCAAATCGTTTGTCATGTTAGGAGGGTTAACAATTCGGGATTTAATTGTCAATAGGACTAAAAACCCAAGTTTTTCAAAAAAGTCCCGCGCGATATAGAGTTGAGCCAATCAATATTTAATGGCGGAAATTCCGGGGGTGCCTCCCACCCCACCCCCCGCCTCCGAAATATCATTGCGCGAATAATCCACGCAACAATATTGCGCGAATATCCCAGCGTGCGCAATTATATTGCGTAATGTAATATTATAACATCACAATATACCGGCCGTTAACGGTATCGGGGTGTGGTTGGCCGCAGAATGCGATAGATCACAGGGCAATACGGGGCAATACCCTGTCAGCTCGCAGCCCCAGGCGAGCTGACGTGGTGTGTAATATAATTGCGCGGTCAAGATGGAATATAAGGCCAATGGTCGGTCGAATAGGTGCAATATAATTGCTTAATATGTGCTAGATGCATATCAGCCATGCAAATAAACTCTTTACTTTCTCATTCCTGGCTGATACGTTCGGTCACGTTGTGCCGGTGCGGCGGATGGCGGAGTTCCACGTAGCTCCATCCGCTCCGCCAACCGGACAAACGAACCCGAACGCGGTTTTAGACCAGTACCACGCACACCCTAAGAGGGACAGCAAATGCAACCGACCAGCACCCTATTACTTAATGCCGCGGCAATGCTCTTGCTCGACGCGAGAGAGTGGCGAGAGCGCAAGCCTGATGCTCGCCACGGCAAAGACAGCCAGGTCAGAATTGCCGAGTGTAACGAAGGCATGGCGAAACAGCTCCAGGCACGGGCGCAAGCCCTGGCCTTAGACGAAGCTGCAACAGATCGCGCCTAATTAAATTGCTCAAATGATCCAAACAACGCAAGCCTATTTCGCAACCAACGTGATATGGCTTGCGTTGTTTCCACACTGCACACCCTGAGAGGGACAGCAAATGGCCACTACTCGAACAATTACAGGCTCGGCTTATTGGGCATCATACCTAATCAACGGTGACAGCTCGGGCATGACCGACGCCGAAATTGCGTTGTGCGATGCTTGGGAGGCACGCGAGCTGGAGGAAGGCGAAACCATAGTGTCATGCGATGATGAGGCACGCTTCACCTGGTCTTATGATTTGCACACTGGCGCGGATTACAAGGGCGGTGACGTGCTCGACTATACCGTGCTAAAAATCTAGCTTCACACTGCACACCCTGAGAGGGACAGCGAAATGACTGGCATCGATTATGGAATGGGACGAACGAACATCGATCGTGTTACTGGCATACGCTATGGCGTCATAGCACAAGGCACGGTCGGGCAAGCCTGGTATGATGAGAGCGAACCACAATATGGTCCACCTTGTTGCCCGAAATGCTACGCTGAAGGTATAGCACCACTAACGGATTTGTCCGATGCGGTAGATGCCAGTGCGTTCGAACAATATGGCTCTGGTTGTGCGGACTATGCTTGCGAGGATTGCGAAATTACCGTGGACAGCGCCGATGCTTTCCCGGATGACCCGCTAGACCATACCTATTCGGACGACGAGTATGAACTGGCAACGTGTCTTGATGTGAATGTGTTCGTTCTCCAATCGCCTTACTACACCCTAGCACCGTTTTGCTCGCCCTGTGTTCCCGGCGCTGGCGACCTGGACAACGCCGAAAACATTGTCAACGCAAATGGCGTCAAGACCTATTGCCTCGGACATGATTGGTTCGAGGAAGGTAAGGCACCATATCCAGTTTATGATGTGGTGACTGGCGCACTGGTAAATCCGAAAGCGGATTGACAGTCTCCAATGCAGCATTTAACAATGCTGCATTACAGATTGCCAACCACACTGCACACCCTAGGAGGGACAGCAAATGAATTTTTCCAGTGAAGGCTATGACGGGACACAGTTCCGGGATTTCTTTGTGCGAAAGAGCACAAACGCCGATGGTCCAGGCTGGTTCATTTTCGGCCGCGATCCCAACAAGTATGGCGTTCACGCCGATGGCCCGGATAAAGGAAAAGGCCGCTATGTCATGCTTTGCGGTTTCGTCCGGCATGGCAAGGCCAAACACTACAATGGCAAAGTGCGTATCGGCTGGCCTCGCAAACGAGACGCGCAAGCCGCGTTAGAAACTCACCTGAAAGCCTATCCCCATCTTAACTGCAAACCCTGAGAGGGAAGCTAAAATGTCGAACAATAATTCAATGGTGGCTCACTTGTGGGCCAATCAAAAGAAGACCGGCGCGCGTTCCAACAACGGCAATTTCTGGTTTGAAGGCGATACGATCTATTCGTATCGAACGCCAATCGCTAAGCTTCACACGATCAAGGGCACCATAGTCGCCCTAATCGACTGTGAAGGCTATAGCAACACGACACGCGGCAAGCATAAGCCCGCAATCTATCGCGCTTTGAACTATCGCGGCTTCAGCGTGCCTTCTATCGGCGCACGCGGCGGCCAGAGCCGCCACAGTGACGAGCTAGACCACAAAGCGAACGAAGCACATTTCCTAAAGCAATATCGGGACGCGCTTGAAGCCTGGCGACGGTCGTGGGACAGTAACAGCGCACCCGCGCGGCGCGCTCTAGAGGTACTAGGCGACTATTGCGCCGCGTTCGGCCTTGCCGCGCCTAGAATTGATATTGAGTTGGATTGCGATAAGGTCATCGCGGACCGTGCTGCACGTTTCGAGAAGCACAACACGCCGGAAGCCATTGCGAAGCGTGCCAAGGCCAAAGCCGCACGCGATGCTAAGGCCGCACGCCAAGCCGAGATTGCACGCCTTGCGGAAGCCGAACGCGCGGTGTTGTGGCTCAAGGGCGAGACGGACCACTATCGCACGAACTACGGCATTCCGGCATTGCTGCGCGTCAAAGGCGATGAGCTGCAAACGTCGCAGGGCGCGACTGTGCCGCTCGATCATGCCAAGCGCGCCTTCACGTTTATCGCCGCGTGCCGGGCGCATGGGAAGACGTTCGAAACCAACGGCCACAGGATCGCCGTAGGGCACTTCCAAATCGACAGTATCGATGCTGAAGGCAATGTCAGGGCCGGGTGCCATCTCATCGCTTGGCCTGAGATTGAGCGCATAGCGAAGCAACTGGAGCTGGTCTAAATGGGCTGGCGTCTTATCAAACGTTACCGCGCCTGGTTTATTGTGTCTTCAATGTTCAGTGAAGCCAGCGCGGGCAAAGTTGGCGGCGGGTGCATCATCCTCAAGCCATATCGCACAAGAGCGCGGGGCCGGATTGCTTTGCGGAAGTTCAAGCGAACGGGGCGTTACTGACAGTCAGTTATTGCCCTACCGCGTGCAATCGTGGTAGGGCAATGGCGGGCGGTTGTCGCTCGGAATGGAGAGGATCAATGAGCCTTAAGGAACGCGAGAAGATCGAAACGCTAATCGCCAAGTGCAAC
>Ga0222712_10002676_pt1 | contig 20108 bp, 14 predicted proteins | sample C33_657DmetaG_FD_165043 | JGI IMG/M metagenome (GOLD analysis project Ga0222712, IMG submission 165043) | Estuarine water microbial communities from San Francisco Bay, California, United States - C33_657D | ecosystem: Environmental > Aquatic > Marine > Unclassified | place: USA: California... | reverse complement strand
AGCGCGCCCGCCTTGGCTTGGACATCCATCTTATCTTCAGTGCGATCGCTCTCAAATGTACCCAGACCTAACCCATTCAGTGCATTTGTCCCACGCGGGTTCTTCGCGCTCTTTCTCACGACAGTTCCTGGAAGCGACGGCTTGAACTTGGCTACGGTCGCGATGACGACAATACTATTTTCGTCGAGCCAGTCGCCGAGATGACGCTGCTCTAATTCATCCTTGTCCTCATCACCTGGTGGAACAATCTTAATTGAGATCTTCCACTTCTTCGAGTGTTTCATGCCACTGTGTGATTCCCATCTGTGCGCTTGCCATAGTGCCGGAGCGTCACAATTTGCCTCTTGAGCGTCGCGCCTACATTTGCCACATAAGCACAAAATGTACGTGTCGGCGGGTCGAAAAATGCCCTTGAACGTCTTACACCGCACGCGCATTTCGGCCACCTCTGGGCGTGGAACGTTCCCATCGGGGATTGGCAAGCCTCCCGGTAACGCTGGATATTTTTGAGTCGAGTTTCCACCCTTCAAGTCGGGATTAACTGGTTTTCCTGGTAAAGCTATTACAGCGCTCGAAGGAAGCGCGTCGTCGATTCTCACCTTCTTTGAGGTTGGCAGCATGAAAACATCGTCGTTCATGCGCTTTGAGCTTGATGGCAAGGCGTCAACTGAAGTGTCATCCGCCGTTTGTTCATCAGCAGACATCCCGTCACTCTCTGCATCATTCGCATCTCCCTGTCTTCTCTCGACTTCTTCTTGAGCGGTCTCGAGATTCGCCATCGAAGGCTCGTCGCCATCGCCGTCGTCGTCGCCATCGCCGTCGCCATCGCCGTCGTCATCATCGTCATCATCATCGTCATCATCATCGTCAACCTTCTTCTCTTCCTCTGCTTCTTCGTTGGCGTGTAACACGCGCTTTCGAATGCGCACAGGTTTCAGTGCAGACCCAGGAAGGGCGTCGTCGTTATCGTCTTTAACGTCTGCCTCAGTGCGTGGATGCCCCTGCGGGACGTACGGGCGAAACTTGGAGCACATCATCGGATCATAATCCGAATCCGAGCTCAACTCAGATTCCTCTTCCACGTTCGCGTCAGCTGCGGTCTGCGTTGTGACTACGTTGATTACGAACTGTCCAACCTTCGCTGCCTTTACCTTGCGCTTGCTATTCGCGCCGCACTGCACCAGGCGACCTTGTTCACCAATCTTCAAGCCGTCAGCGCCGGCGTAAATCAACGCCCTTTCCGTGTCGACGCGACAATGTCGATGACAGTACGAAAGAAGTTGCAACGGGGCCTGGTCATCATCCCCATCGTCGTTGGCATCCATGTACAATCCCGTCGCGCGCGCACACAAAGGGTGATACGCGATGTAACATCCTGGATGACAACACTGAATCTTAGCCCCCATGCGTTGTTTGCACACCGTACATAACAGGGACCACCGCTCTTTTTGAATATTTGCAATATTGTCGATGGGCTCCATGCGCTCGATATCCAAAACCGTGGTCTCTGGGATCCATTGACAGCAAGCGCTGTGCGCCCATAGAGAGGGAATCGTCGTCGGTTTCAACGCGCCGCCGGCGACTGGGCACAAGCAACACAACGGCGTTTCGCTAACGGCCCCGCCAGTGTGCTCGCACGATCGACACAACCATCCTACGGTGTCATCAGGGATATCAGGGACGCCGTAGCAAGACTGGTGCACAGTCACCGCGCACGATTCACACGTGATGAGTTGGTCGAAATCGAAATCGCGTTCGTCGTCACATACTGCGCATCTGTCGACGCTCCAGCTCACGTGAACAAGTTGATAATCGAGCGCCTTCGCATCGCCTTCGTCGGCAGGTCTTTTAACTTTGTGATCGATGCCATCCAAAAATCGACCGATAGGCATCTTAGCCGGCGCTATCATGCGTAAAGACGTCTTCCATTTCTTCGCCTGCCCCATGCCGCAGTGTTTTTCGAATTCCGTCGGCGACATGTAGCGCTCGAGGCCGGCGCAATCGGAGCACATGCAAAGCACTTGATTTGTCTTTGTAAGGTACATCGCCAGCACGCCGTTGCAAATCACTTCCAACTTTTCTGGTATCGCGCTTCCGTCTGGTAGGCGCTCCATGAGACCCGCCTTGGTGTGCCGAGACGCCTTACTATCTCGCGCGTCATGTTCACGCTTCACCTTGACATTTCCATACCCTTCGGGTTTGATGAGTTTCTGATATCGTTTCATCTCTTGGTCGTCTAGCTCGCCGCGTTGATTCATATCGAGAATCATATCCCGGAAACGATCGGCTTCGACGGTGGCGAGGTCCTCGTAGCGCGAGCGCTCCGACGCGTCGATCTCCCGCCAAGCCGCCCCTTGCAAGCGATAGACTTCGGCAAAGTCGATGCCTTCCTCGCCATGTAAATCTTTGTAATTTGAGAAAAAATCTGCTGCAAAGAGCTGCCACGAGCTTTTTGGTCGCTTTGGAATGGTGTTTTGTTTTTTTGACGCCGCGTACGGAGACTTAATCGGCGACCGCTTCAACGCCAATGCCGCCTCTTTCATCGCCTTTGACGGTCTTCCAACGCGCGGTTTGCTCAACAACTTCTCAAGTCGACGACGCTCGCGCTGTTCTTCTTTCATTTTTGCCGCGCGCTCCGCCTCGCGCGCGTTTTGACGCTCGACCTCGCGTTGCTCATCTGATTTTGATCGACACGTCGGACACGAATATGGGCACTCCTCTCCATTCTCTTCCTCTCTGTCCAACACCTCCGCGGCTAAGCTATCGCACTCGCGGTGCACCCACATTTCGCAACGATCGCATCCCACCATGGGATCGCCCGTGCTCCAATGCCACACTCGATCGCACACCGGACAATACTGTCCCTCCTTGTGCAACTTTTGACACAGCGCGCACCGCCCGCGCGCGCCGCGCGCGAGCATTTCCTCGCTCGCCACCCCACACGACGAGCACTTGGGCAACTTCGACGCCGAAATGCTGCACGGTAATCCAAACGACGTCGTGACGTGCGCGTCCTCCGCAACATCCTCCCCGAACCCAAACGCCCCCGACCCGCACCGCGCGCCGCCGTGCTCTCTATACGTCTCCTCCGCCTCCTCGCACGCCGCTTTAAACGCCGTCGGTCTCATCCTCTTCGCCACGCGCTGCGCCTCCATCTCCCTCTTATTCTCCTCGTACGGCTTCACTCTCGCGGCGGTGGCCCAACAAAAATCCCGCTCGCGTCCGCGGCTCGCGCTCGGCCCGAAGAACATCACACAAATCGCCGCGGGCTTGATCTCCCTTTGCACCGCGCTCGGCGCATCTTTCGGTTCGATCACGACTCCGGGCCAGAACGGCTCCGACGTTCGCTCGCTCGACTTCGCGAATACCAAGTCCCCGCCCAAGTAATCGTTCAACGCGCGCGTCTCGCGCGCGTCCCATTCCATCGTCCTCGCTAAACGCGTGTCCTTCGCCCTCGACGCGTCGTGCGTGCGTACGACGGACGCTTGAATGAAGACGACCGCGCGACGACGGTCGCGAAATCGTCCTCGATCGACGGCGTAAGCGAGCGAGCGAATGCGCGCGCGAGCGCGTGCGACGCATGCGCACGCGGTCGGTCGGTCGGTCGGTCGGTCGGTCGGTCATTCATTCGGTCGGTCGGTCATTCACTCGGTCATTCGGTCGGTCGGTCATTCACTCGGTCATTCGGTCGGTCGGACATTCGGGTCCCAACGGTCGGTCGACCACTCGCGACCGCGCCCGTTCGCGTCGATCTCGATCGATCGATCGATCGCCCTCCGGCGATCGATCGATCGCGATCGCCGGCGATCGCGTGGAATCGAATCCCCATCGTCGACGGCCACGTCGACGTCGACGTCGCGCGCGCGCGCGGACTTTGGGGGTGTCCTTCCACTGTAGTCACGACTCGTCGCGACCCTCGCCGCACGACGCCCGACGCGCGCGCGCGCGCGACCGTACGCGTGGACGACGAAAGATACGCCGCTTCGCTGTATGACCGTCGGGACGGGCGAATGGCGACGGGCGCGTCGACGCGTCGATCGAATGCGCGTCACACTTCGACGTCGACGCGCGAGCGACGCGACGCCAAAAGAGGGATTTATTTTCTCTTCATCCGTTCGTTCGTTCGTTCGTTCGTACGTTCGCGCGCGCGCGAGGGGAGACGACGACGACGTCGCGCGCGAGCGACGCGCGATTTGGATTATCATCGCCCGCGCGCGCCGTCGAGGGCGCGCGCGATGTCGTCGACGTTTGGGCTTCCACGAAGCGATAGCGCGATGACGCTGAGAGGGAATAAAATGAAAGTCGCGAAAGACGCGCGCACGAGCGAAGTAAAGGCCGAGGGAGAGCGAGGGGAAGGCGCGAATGCGCGCATGCGCGATTCCGCGGGGCACCGGAAATGTCAGTGGTACACGCTGGTGAAGATATACGACGACGCGCGGTTCGCGCGCGTGACGGATGATGAATTGGCGATGTTGGAGGCGAAGATGTTACAAAGCGATGAAATGAGAGTTGGTGGTCGGAATGTGATGGCGACGGCGCGCGAAGCGCGCGAAGGCGCGAGGGCGTTCGCGGGGTCGACGCGCTTTGAAAGCGACGAAGACGACGCGAGCGAGCGAGCCAAGGCGGAGGACGCCGAGGACGAGGAAGCGTACGGATTGGACGTCGGGGATCGTGATGGAGGTATGGACGATCGGGGGCGATGCGCGTTCGGGGGTGGAAGGGGGAACAGGGAAGGAGAGGCGTTCGGTGGGGCGACAGAGGACGCGGAAGGGCTGGATGACGACGACGACGACGACGCGAGCGCGGATGATAGCGCGGACGACGCCGGGGGACAATATCGCGGGACATCGACGGCGATCGGAGGGGCGATTGTGATGGGACATCAGAAACCTGGTGGGCCATGCGATCACTGCGGGGCATTGGATTCGCCGCAATGGCGACGCGGGCCATCATCCAAGCCAATGTTGTGCAACGCTTGCGGGACGAGATTCCGGCGCACGGGGAATCTCGGGTCGTCGCCGCTGAGTCGATGCCCGACGCCGGTGGCGACGCCGACGAAACGGAAGGCTCCCGTGGTGGCCGCGCCCGTTATTTCCGCCACTGGACGTAAGAAGAGACTCGTGCCGGGCGAGAAAATCGTGCAGCGTGCCGTATTAACGTGTTAAGGACGAGCCCTGACCCAATTATTTGAGAATTCCTAACTTTTATCGCCCTTCTGTAGTACAAGAATAACAATCGAATTCGGTTAAAATTACAAGTCTCCACGCTCCATAACGTGTTGCCGTAGCCAGGTTTTCTTAGACAGCAATTGCGAGCGACGATTTTCAAGGCGCTCGGCGTCTTCGCGACATGCCGCGGCGAGTTTTGTCGCTTTGCTCGCCGAACTCGACATCGGGGTCGGCGACGCCGTCGAGTCGGCGGGCCCGCTGATATTTCGCAAGCGGTTTCCGAACGTGCCGAGCCTTGATCCGGCGATGTCGGTTAGCTTTTCCATTTGAGTCGTGAGTCCACCGAGCGAGGCGCGGAGGGAGTTCGGTGAGGCCGTCGCGGGTAATTCGTGCGTTCGCGTCGCCGAAGTCGGCGAAGGCGGGGCGACGCCGGCGATGGCGGCATCGAAGCGGACTAAATTTCTACTCAACACCACTTGAACGTCCGAAATTGCCTGAGACGAAATGTCTATGATACTCACATACTCCAAGACCACATGACTGGTCAGTTTGCGAACGAATACAGACCATTCTCGAAGGATGCTTGCACACGTTTTGCGCGTCGCCGAGCTCAATTCTTCAGCGAGCCTAGCGATATCCTCAAACTTATCCACAAAACCCAGCGAACTTCGAGCGGTCAGTTCATTCTCCAGCCATTCTCCAGCCTCAAAAACGAGTAGTAGTGAAGCATTTGTTTGCGATAACGTTCGTTCCGATATCACACGCACACTTGAAGCGGTTTGTTTCTCACGCTCAAGCGCGTTTGCACGTCGATTGAGCATCGATTCCAAGTTTCTCATACTTTGCAGTGCCGCATGAAGTCGCTTCTCTTCACCAGCGTGCGAGAGCGCGAGGCCAGAACGCGGTGAGGAACTTGTGCTGCTGTCATCACTCACTTCGTACGCGGCTACGCTGCCGCGCTGACCAAAATCATACGCCCTGAGCAATTCCCCCGACGCTACTTGAAGCTTTCTGCCCATCGCTTTTTGCTTCGATGCGTTTCGCTTCTCTGCCGCGCTCGCCCATGAGTTGACTGCGTCTTCTTCGGAAGATAATTCCTCTTTTAGTTTTCCCGTCGTCGCGCTCAAATTCTTGCGTAACAATGGCAAATCATTCACCGCCGCTTCGTGCGTTCTCAACACCGCATCTCTGATTTCACTCATCTTGTTCTCCGTCTCATTCTTGTGCGACTGAATCGATGCGCTCAGGCACTCCGCATCGGGTTCTGGTGTGACGACGCCGTGCGTATTCGCATCAACTTCCTCCCACCCCTCAGCACGCAGAACCTTGGTGGCGATTTCTTTCGTCTTTTCGCCCACAAATACATTCACCATCCACGACAATTCCGATCTAATTTGTTCCAAGCTCTCGAGCATTATCTCCGCCTGTTCGACGGTGTCTTCGAACACTGACGAGCTCCACAGTGGCCACACCGACTTGTTGTACGCCGAAGAGTTCAAGACTAGTTGTGAGAGATCCGCCACTCCTTCTACGTTTTCATCAACGACGCGGCGAAGCGTGCGCGTTTTCATCGTAAACTCCCTATCGAGGAATATAATCTCCTTTCGAAACGGCTGAAGCCGCGATTCTAAAACCGCTCGCACCGGTCGAAGAACGGTTTGCCTCACTAAATTCAATATCGTATCGCCGTGTTCGGGAATCGTACGAACGTGCGCCTCAAGAGCGACGATTTGAGCCGTCATGACATCGACGTCGTTCGACGTCAATCCCGACGCTGGCGGCAACACAGACGGTGGCGTAAACGCGACTCGATTCTCCCCGCCGGCGAGCAGAGCGTCTCCACTCGATGTGCGCGCAAGACGCGAAACCTCGAGCGACGCGTCGGCGTTTTCGTCGATCAAAGAGGCTTTGAGCGCGTCGACGTCGACGCGGAGGGACACCTTTTCCAACGGCGCGCCAGCGCCACCCTCTCGAATCAACTTTTGCTGCAAATCCTGCGACGCCAAACCGGTGTACAAATCATCCACATCCGTTAACGCGGCGAAGTTTGTGATCACTTTCGGTAGACGTACGTCGCTCGGTCGCCGTTGTTTACCTCGCATGCGCGCCGTCAAACCATCTACACGGGCCGGCGACAGATCCCCTTGGATCAACTCGCGCACTCGCGCGACGAACGCGTCGCACTTTTCATCATTTGCCTCGCCATTAGGATTCTTCAACGTCTCCCCAAGTTTCTGTAGTAATTCTATCGCTTCCCCCATCTCCGTCGTCGCTAAAATCGCCTCGGCGTTTGGCTCTAACAACGCCACGCACGCCGCGAACAACGGCGCACGATTCACGCACGAAAACATCGCATCCCACACCTCCATCGTCACTCTCGTCGGAAGAACGTTCACAAATAGCGTCAATAACCACTGACTGCTCATGATACCCGCGATGATATCATCCGCCGCGAGCGCCGCCACGTGCAACCCGACCGCCGGTAACCGCTCGCGCACGAGTTTCGAAAAAACCCTCTGATCCAACTTCGCCCCTAACATCCCCGACGAGAAATACCCCGGTACGATCTCCTCCACCAACGTCACCAAACACCAAAACCCATCCTCTTCGCTCACCCCAGCGAGTAACAAAAACGCCGCGATCGAGTGCATGCTCTGCACGTACCCCACATCCGGCGCGTGCGACGCGAACGCCATCAGCACCCTTCTCAGCGCTTTCCTCGCGTCGCCATCCGAGGTTAAATCCAACTCGCTAAACGCGTTCCCCACTCGAGGTAAATCTTTCTCAATCTGCGCCCGCGCTTCGTCGTCATCGCTCGCGAGCTCGACCAAGGCGAAGAAATGCCCCGAACATTCGCGTTTTCGCGTCGATGCGCCGCACTCCCTCGGCCACGTCTCCGCGCGCGCGCGCCCGTCGCTCGCGATGCGCCATCGATCCATCGATCGATGCGCGCGTTCGAGCGCGGCGCGACGCCCCGAGGGCGCGCGCGCGACCGCCCGTGCCCGAACGCCACGGTGTCGCGACGTCGCCCGTCGATCGATCGATCGATCGACCGGGGGGCGAGGTGTGGGGTCGATCGACGAGTCGTTAACTCGTCATCGTGTGTCCGAATCGATCGATCGATCGATCGATCGAAGTGCGATGTCGGATGGCGATCGACACGATCGACGACGAGTCGTTGACTCGTCATCGTGTGTCCGAATCGATCGACCGAAGTGCGATGTCGGATGGCGATCGACACGATCGACGACGAGTCGTTGACTCGTCATCGTGTGTCCGAATCGATCGATCGATCGCCGAGGTCGATCGAAGGCGAATGCGAATGCGAATCGACACTCGACGACGCGCATTGAGCGACGGTGAAAACGTCGACGCGATGCGCGCGCGAATGACGAACGCGAAGGACGTGCGCACGCCAGTGATAGGGACGATGGGGTTGACGAACATCGGCGTCGTGGGGTTTCGGTGCGCGCCGGAAGTGCACGATTTGGCGGCGCGCGAACAGGCGCGCGCGCTCTTGGAGCGCGCGATGGGCGACGAGCTCGCGTCGCTCGCGCGGTCGTTCGCCGAAGCCGTCGTCGGGGACAGGGTGAAAGTGTGGAACGATGAGAAGTTATTGCGCGTGGTGGCGATGTCGAGCGATACGTTCGTGTGCTTGACGCAAAAGCGGTACGTGGAGGCGACGAAGACGGTGGTGTCGTCGATGCGCCGCGATAAGCGATTGGCGCCGGCGCGCGTCGTGGACGTTTCGTCGCCGATCGATCAAGCGGGGGAGATGGAGGTGCTGACGAGCATCATGCCCGCGGTTGTTCTCGGGTCGTTCGCGGAATTGCCGAATTGGCACGTTTTTGGGGAAGGTGAGAACGGCACGCGGTACATGTGCGATAATTTTTGGCCAGAGCAACCTTCGATGATGACGACGGCGTGCGGCGTGGAAATAGAGCACGGTGTGAGTTGCTCGCGCGCGCACAGGGCGCTCGATCGCGATTTTGGTGAGAACGACGATGTTGAGCTTTATTTCCCGTCGATCACGGCCGTGGTGCTGCGATTGCAGCGATTAGAGAACGTCATCGACGCAATGCGTTTGGTGGACGTCGACGAAGGCAAGTTGCGAGAGTTCATTCGCGGCGGCAAGGTGATTAACATTCAACACACACCAGTGATGGCGCAAGCGGCGCCGGAAATCGGTACCGAGGTTGCCATCATCGCATTCCGTCGCGAGCTTCCCCCGAACAGTGGATTTAAATCTATGGCAGAATTCTTACTCGCGTTCCAGACTCGTCTCGGAACTGTCGTTCCGCCGGCGAATTCTCCCGACGACGCACTCCTCGCCGATGTGTGCTTTCCTGGTCATTCAAAACCATATCTCTGGCCCGCATCGCTTCTTCTGAAGAGTACGGGTGCGACCGAGCTTACGGCTCGCACAAGTGCGGTGGCAAACGATCAAGTGCTAAATTTTCTTTGGAATGCTTCTAAACTTCGCATCGTTAACACGACGCTGTCGTTCAAAATTAAACGCAGCGCTTTCATGACGAAAGAGATGATGCCGTCGGATGGATGTCTGCTCCCTGAGCGCGAATTTTTTCACAGCGCTGCTCTCGCGAATTCGCTCTGGCCTGCGGTTGGGATGCCATCGACATTTGATACGTGGATTAATCCGTTCACGAGTTCGTTGTCGCAGACGGATGTGTTTTCGCCACAAGATCCTCTCCCGTCATCGCTCTTGTTAACGCCGCAGTCGATGCCTTCGACATTACCAGATCCGAGTAAAGGTGCTTTGAGTACTTTGAACGTGGAAAGTGAATCGGGGCTCGAAGATTCTCCGCGAATCTTATCGCCAGCGCGCATCGCTGAACCCGGAAACTCCAAGCGAGCTCGCGTGGACAACGATGACGAAGTCGACAATTTGCCGGCGCCGGTTCTGGGATCTCGAATCATGAAATCTGGAGAGCTTCAGGCGAGCACGCCGATGTCGCGATCGAGTAAAGTGCCGAAGCAGGCACCTTTGGAATGTCCTTCTGCTCTACCAAAGGAAAAGCCGGCTCCAGAGCCAGCTCCAAAACCAAAGCCGAGCCAAGCGGCCGTGGCGATCGCGAAGAAGCTCGGGATCGCCTCCGAAGACGTACCACATCAGATCGAGCACATATATGAAATCATCAAATCTGGTAAAGAGTCTGAGTTGGTAACGAGATACAACTGCCCCAACAGCATACGTACAGCGTCTGCCATCTTGTCGAAATTCGACAAATCACTCAAAATGTACGACCGCGGCGGCCATTTTCGTAAGAAGGATGAACTCATCGGAATCTGGAAGAGCAAGCTCTTGTAAACCCGCATGAATCACTCATAACGTTATGAATGCTATTTGACGATTACTATTATTGATTGACTGACTATTATTGATTGAAATATTATTTGAATTAAATCGTGCAACCGTTCTTTTCTACTTCTAACAACTTCTAAGCGAGGCTGTCGAACAATGACGCGAACTTGGCCATAGTCACCGCTGACAGTTCCTTGGACTGATTCTCGTCGATATACTTCATCTCATCGCCAAGCGTCTCTTTAGCGCGTTGCGTCGCCTTAGCGAGCAATCGCTCGACCTCGTCCGCAGTCTTGTTCTTCGTGTAACCCTTTTGAATCGCAAATAAGCCGACAGTTTGTTCGGCGAGCGTCGAGACATCGCCTTGCTTTTGTTTCAAGAACCCGCGAATAGCTTCAGAGCGCGTGCGCAACTTGACCTTTTCGTCGCCGGCAGAACCAAAAGTTCCCATGTCGTCCGATTGCATCAAATCTAGGCGCAACTGAAGAAAGTTGAGCGACCGGAAAGGACCCGCTGCGCCAGGGGCACCAATTCGACTCACGGAGTCCTTGGCGCTAATAATCCAACCCTCTTTCGGGTCATAAGAATCAACAAATACTTGCCCATCGGTAATGGACATAAATTCTTCGACCATAGGTCGAGACTGCACAAACTTTGATTCTGGGAGTTCATCTTTGCTCAGAGACGCGGCGGAAGCGGAGGCGGATTTCGCTTCCAGCGCCTTGCGCAACTTTTCTTGAGTAGCCGGCGGCATATTGGCAAAACCCGCGATAGACTCTACGCTGCTCGGAAGCACTGCGCCGCCAGATCCAGAACCTTGTAAACCACTCTTGAAAGTCTTCTTGTAAGCCCCTTTTGGGTGGTACATCACGCCCATGAGCGTAATCGAGCCACCTTTGAGCTTGTCGTTCAATCGAGCGACGCGTTGGAGCGTCATTCCTAAGAATCTGCGTCGCTCTGCGAGCGCGGCTGAGATTAACATTCCCTCATACTCCTCCATTTTGTCCTGCGTGCCTTCGGCGAGGTTCAGCTGAGGCGCCATTCGCGACATGTCCGCCGTGAAGTTCACCAATCCCGTAAAATCATCGAGAACCAAGAGCACGTCTTCGCCCGTCGCGCGCGCGCCTTCTGCGATCGCAAACGCCGTGCACGTCGCCGCGTAACGTTCCGCATGACTCGCCACTGGATCGCACGTCACAATCGTCGTATGCGCCATCGACCCATCGGCTTCCAATCTCTTCGCGATGTCCCCCGAGCGCGACGCCTGCGCGCCGAGTGCCGCGTACACGCACCGCACGCCCGTATTCTTCTGCGCCATGATCGACGTCAATCCGAGTTCGGATAATCCCGACCCTGGTTCGCCGCTCACCAGCATGCACTGCCCTCGCCCCACCGGGGCGAGCAAATCCACCGCTTTGATCCCCGTCACGAGCGGCGTCGTGATCGGCTTTCGTTCCTCCACCGTCGGCGGCTCTCGCATCATTCTCGAACTATCCTCCGTTTCGCACACCATACCATCCAAAGACCCGACGACTTCGCCGAGGGCGTCCACCACCCGTCCTCGCGTCGCTCGCGCGCTCGGCGCGCGCGCGAACTCCGTCTTACTCGCCTCCACTCGCTCGCCCGCGCGCGCGTTCGTTTTCACCCTCGTCTTCTTTCGCCCATTCTCATCGATCGCAAACATCAACCCAAACGTCTTCGGTTCGCGATGGGCGAGCAACAAAGCGCGCGCGCCGCTCGCAAACGTCAACAGCGCCCCCGGCGGCGCCGCGCTTCGCATGCCATCCAGCACGCACGCCCCGGTGTCGTCCACGAATTCCAGGGCGCCCGCGAAATTCACGCGCGCGTCTTCGTTCGCGAATTCCATCGACGCCAGCGCGCGATGCGCGCGCGCGCGAACGCGAGGCGCGCTCGCGCGCGCGCGCGAGCGAGCGCTCGCGCTCACCAGCGCTCGATCGCGCGCGCGACGCTTAGCATAGGACGACGCGCGCGAGCACAGGGACAGCGCTCGCGAGCGATTGCTCGCGAACATCGCGTTCGTCAGCGACGGTCGCAGACGGGGTGATGAAGTGACGACCTCGGAGGGGCGCCTTAGAAAGGCGCGCGCGAGCGAGCGAGCTGTGCCGCAACGCATCGCCACCGATCGCGCGCGTTTCGATCGTGGCTCGAGACGAAGGAGAGAGAACGACGGAGGGTTTGAAGGATACGATGGAACGCCCGAAAACGAACTCGAATGGGATGGAGAAGGAAAGATTAAGGGCGAGCGCGAGCGCGAACGCGAGCGCGAACGGGACGAGCGCGAATTGGCTCGCGCTCAAGGCGAAGATCGGGGCGGGGACGAGACGAGGAGTGAAGACGATAGTGAATGAAGAACACAGAGGCGGGTATGAGGGCGAACGCGAAGGGAAGAAGCCGAAAGTGACGGGGAAGAATCGAGCGGTGACGCGCGTGCTCGCGCTGGATTGCGAGATGGTGGGCGTGGGAACGGATGGGAAGCGATCGATCGTCGCGCGCGTTTCCGTGGTGAATGAGGATGGACATGTGATAATGGATACGTTCGTGCAGCCGACGGAAAAGGTGGAGGATTATAGAACGGAGGTTTCGGGGGTGCGAGCGAAGGATTTGTTGAGCGCGAACGGCGCGAAGAGCTTTCAAAAGGTTCAATCGCAATTGAGCGAGCTATTTCGCGATCGAACGCTCGTGGGACATTCGCTGAAGAATGATATGAAAGTTCTTATGCTCGATCACCCGAAGAAGGACACGAGGGATACGAGTTTGTATCATCCGTTGACGCGTCCGCTAAGGGCGGAGGAACGCTGCGTGCCGGGCGCGCCGCGCGGTCGAGGATGTCGATCACTTCGCGATCTCGCCGCGCAGCATCTAGGATTAGTCATTCAACAGGGTGAACATTCCTCCGTGGACGATGCTCGAGCGGCGCTGTTGCTTTATAAAAAGTTCTCGCGCAAATGGGAACAGTCTTTGCGCGGCACGGCTGCTTTGGACGCTCGTAAGAAGCAGGAAAAACAATAGTCTAGTTAATTCGTGACGCCAGTCGCTTAGCGTACTTTAATACCATCCAAGTAGCGTAAACATGTTCTAGTCTCTATCATTCGTTCTCTACAGCGCGCGAAACCAGAGCGAACGCGCGGACTCGATCGATTTTGCGCTCACGCTTTTGCCCAAAATGTCAGTTGGAGCCGACGCGACGCGATCGGAGCATCACTTCACAATTCGACACGCCGAGGGCGCGCGACTCAAGCGCCAGGACCTCGAACGCGCGCACACGATGACTGCAGTCGCATCGATGGACGTCGACGCCACCTCAGTCGTGGGTCTTCGAGGGTATTACAAGGCTAAGATTGAATCCATGGAGGTCGCGTTGAGTCAAAAGACACAAAACTTGCGACGGTTAGAGGCGCAGAGAAACGAGTTGAACACCAAAGGTGCGCGTTTATATAGTTTCGATCGCGATGCGCACGAGTGATGAGCGTTTGGATCGGAGTGGATGGATGGTAACGGAATCAATCACAGATCGTCATCAAGCTCAAGGCTGACCGCTGACCGCGAGGCCGCGTTTTGTTTTCGCTCGCAGTTCGCTCGTTGCGCGAGGAGCTGCACATGTTACAAGAGCCTGGATCCTACGTCGGTGAAGTCGTGAAAGTCATGGGGAAGAAGAAAGTTTTGGTCAAGGTGCGTGTGTGGGTGGCTATGATTGATCGCGAGCGAAGAGAAGCGAACCGCTACGCGATTCACCTGAAACTACCAGACTGACGAAGCGTGTGTTCGCGGCGCAGGTGCATCCGGAGGGGAAATACGTGTGCGACATGGACAAGAAGATCGATGTCACAAAACTCACGCCGGGCACGCGCGTGGCGCTGAGAAATGATTCGTACACGTTGCACGTAGTACTGCCTTCAAACATCGACCCGCTCGTGTCGTTGATGAAGGTTGAAAAGGTTCCAGACTCCACTTTCGACATGATCGGCGGGCTGGATCAGCAAGTAAAGGAAATTAAAGAAGTTGTTGAATTGCCAATCAAGCACCCCGAGCTGTTTGATGCACTAGGGATCGCGCAACCCAAAGGGGTGATTTTGTACGGGCCACCAGGCACGGGGAAGACGCTCTTGGCTCGCGCTGTGGCGCACCACACCGATTGCTGTTTCATTCGTGTCTCTGGATCGGAATTAGTTCAGAAGTACATAGGTGAAGGAGCGCGCATGGTTCGCGAGTTATTCGTCATGGCTCGCGAGCACGCACCGAGCATTCTCTTCATGGATGAAGTGGACTCTATCGGTAGTGCGCGTGAATCAGGCGGGGGAGGTGGTGACTCTGAAGTGCAACGCACGATGCTCGAACTTCTTAACCAACTTGACGGTTTCGAGGCGACGAATAAGATCAAGGTCATCATGGCAACGAACAGACTGGATATTCTCGATCAGGCGTTGCTGCGTCCGGGACGCATCGATCGTAAAATCGAATTCCCCAATCCAACCGAAGAAAGCCGCGTGGACATTCTGAAGATTCATAGCCGAAAAATGAACCTCGTGCGTGGCATCGATCTCAAGAAGATTGCAAGCAAAATGGGCGGTGCCTCCGGGGCAGAGTCGAAGGCAGTGTGTACGGAGGCGGGCATGTTTGCCCTGCGTGAGCGTCGCGTTCACGTCACGCAGGAGGATTTTGAAATGGCTGTTTCAAAGGTAATGAAAAAGGATTCCGAAAAGAACATCTCAGTGAAGAAGCTCTTTTCGTAAACGAAATATTAGCAAACGAGCATGTAATCGCGACTTTAGAGATAATTTCAAATTCTACGCGAGGGAAGTTTGATACGCCGACCAGCCGGCCTCGCGGTACACCTTCGCCGCCGCCGCCGGATCAACGGCCTTGTAAATACCGCGACCGACGATGATGACGTCGCTCCCGTTGTCAACGATGACGTTGTGCGGAGTATTGTACTGTTGGCCCATCGCGTCGCCACCGACTTCGAGTTGCACTCCCGGGGTCATGTTGATCAATCCCTTGCTCCACTCAACTTTCCACGCCTTTGGATTGGTGGAGATGAAACCCATGACGAAGTCGGGGTGCTGCGCCGCCATACCAATTGCGGCTTCGGTGTATTCATCCTTGGCCATAGTGCCCTTTGAACTCATTTCCGCGAGCAAAAGCAAGCCGCGGCCTTTGGGGAGACCCACGGACTTCAATCCGTCAATGATACCACTCCCTGGGACGATGTGCGCATTCGTGATGTGACTCCAGTCCGCTATCTTGTGAACGCCGCTGCCGTACTGACCGACGACGGTGTTCCCGATGTCGGCAAACTTGCGGTCTTCAAAGATTAAAAAGTTGTGCTTCTTCGCGATCGCCATGAGTTCTTCGCCAAAAGTATCGGTAAAGTCCGGGTATAGATCGCAATGCGTCTTTAGCATGCAAATCTCAGGTCCAAGAACCTCAGCCAGCGCTAACAATTCCTTCGCTGTGTCCACGTCGGCAGCAACGCACAAATTCGTCTTCTTGGACTCCATCAACGCGAACAGTTGCTTAGCGCACGCGTTTTCCGTGAGCGCAGAACGCTCGGCAAAGGTCATGCGCTTCGGCGCAACAGCTTCAGAGCCGGCGGCGGGCATGGTTTGGTTCTCCGCGATAAAAGTCTTCACGGTCTGCACGAGTTCGGAACTGCGGGGCGGTTGAAAACGACGTCAGTAATCATCGCAAACGCAAAAATATCGGTGCACATCCACCTCACCAGCCCATTGATTAGATTGGCGAGGGAAAGGGTTACGGAAGCGACCGTCTGTTTGATGTTGCGCGCGTGAACAATTCGATATCGCGTAGATTCCACGATAACGAGAAGACTATAAGCGCGCCCGGTGTTCGCCTCGATTTTCGTTTGTGAAACGCACGCACCTCATCTTGCCTTCAGCCTCCAAAGTCTTCAAAACGCGCGTCAACGGAAGAACGGCGTGGAGACGCAAATTGTTCGCCGCCAATCGCGCCTCGCCTCCTTGTTCGCGATCGATGAGAACGACGACGTCCTTCACTTTCAACCCGACGCTTTCCAAAGGTTCGACGGTTTCCATCACCGACGCCCCCGAAGTCACCAAATCCTCCACGCACAAGCACGTTTGCCCTTCTTCAAACGCGCCCTCAATTTGCTTCTTCGTCCCGTACGCCTTCACTTCCTTACGTCGCATCAACATCGGAACGTTATGCGCCAGAGACATGCACGTCGCGATCGGCAGAGCCGTGTACGGTACCCCGCACATGGTATCAAATTTCGCCCCGTTCTCCTCGAGGACGTCCCACATGCACTCCGCTACCGACGTCAATACGTCTGGATACGACACGATCACGCGCAAATCGATATAAATCGGCGACATGATCCCTGACTTCAACTTGAACTCGCCGAACTTCACGGCTTGGATCTCGTGCAACCGCGACACGAGAGCTGTCAGCCCGCGCGCGCGCGCGTTCAAACGTCAGTCACCAAAATCTTTTCAAAATCTTTCGCCTTGACTGATTTCAAACGCGCGCGCATCGTTCGTAAAACCACGGCATTCTTCAAAAAATATCCCAACTGTTCGCGCGCGCCTCGATCGCGCGCTCGTTCGCGCCTTTCGCGATCGACATCACCCCCCCAATCGTCCTCGCCGTCGCCCGTGGTCGCTCGCGCGCGTCATCGCCTCGCGTTCGCACGCCTTCGTCGCACCATCGATTTTCCCTTCGTCGCGCGGCATGGTGAAAAAAATTGAATCGAAAAACGCGTGCGCTGCGTCGAATGCCGGTGCGAACGCGACGCGTGCGACGCGCGCGCGCGAACGACGTCGCCCGACGTCGCCGCCCGCGATTGGTTGCGCGACCGCGACGTCGAGCGACGTGCGTCGCGCGCGTCGCGTTCGCTCGGCGTATCGAGCGCCACAGTACGGGGTTTGTTTCCTAGAACATACAAGTTGTGTTCGATCGAACGCCCGCGCGAAGGCGTGGACGTCGGGCGAAGTGTTTGGAATATACCGATGTCCCGTACGTGGTTTTTTCCATAGAACACACGATGTTTCCCCGTAGACGACCGACCGAACGACCGACCGACGTCGCGCCACGCCGTAGGGTTCGCGCGCGATCGACGCGCGCGACACACACGGACGCGAACGATGTCGCGCGCGATGTTCGCCACGGAAACGTTCACGAGAACGTGCGCGTCGCGCGACAATCGCAAAGAGGTGAGAGCGCGCGCGACGCGACGCGACGCGAGACGCGAGAAGAGAACGGCGGGAATGACGATGGGCGACGACGCGTGGGTGGGGTTTGAGGGTTTCGCGATGTCCACGAACGCGCGCGATGGAGGGGCGTCGGCGTCGCTCGAGCCATGCGACGGATAGAATGCCGTGGCGAACGCTGACGAATTTGTGTTTTATTTCAACTCAGGCGAGATCGCGATGCGCTTTGGTCGTTCGCGCGCAAGCGGTACGTCACGGGCGAGCGATGTGGGGGAGATTTCGGGGCGACGCGCGCCTTGGGACGCGTCACGGGGAGTCGGCCGATCGCGAGCGCATCGGTCGCGATCGTTAATATGCGTTGGATTTTTTGTTTATTTTTGTCGGGCATAGTTGGGAGGCGCGAGGAGCGTTTGCGCTCGAAAGGAGTTCGAGCGGGACGTGACGTGGGTATTGGAATTGGGAGGCGAGCGCGCGAGAGCGAGGACTGACGAGAAGGATTGGCTTTTGATTTTGTTCGCTGACAGGCCCCGGTCGCGGCGCAAAAGATTCGCATTCGACTTCGATCGTTCGAGACGTCGCACATGCAAAGCGCGTGCGATAAGATTATCGCCGCGGCTACCGCCACGGAGGCGCGCATTTCTGGTCCGGTGCCGCTGCCGACCAAGAGACGCATCTTTTGTGTGTTGCGTTCGCCGCACGTGAACAAGGACAGCCGGGAACACTTTGAAACGCGCACGCACCACCGGTTGATCGACGTGCACCAACCCACGGCGCAGACGATTGATGCGCTCATGGCGCTCGAGCTTCCGTCTGGCGTGGATGTGGAAATAAAGCTTTAGCGCGACATCGACATTGACGCTATTATTTGATTTAGCTTAGAGGAGTCCGCTGCGCGTCAGCGTGCTTGTAAACAACAGATTAGTCTGCATACATATACGCACATCAAGGCACGCAACTTGAGTTCAATCAAACAATACCAGTGGATAATCTTACAATGTGTGTTTGAAGTTGGTTGAAGTTTCAGTTGTACACGCCGTCGGCTGGTTTTCTTTCACGACGCGTTCATGTCTTCCTCGTCAAATTCACCTTCAAACTCGCCGCTAAACCCAAGTTCTTCTGACGTAGGCACCGCATGCGTATTCACTGTTGTCACTGCTGGCGTTTTCGCCTCGTCCACGATGGCGCGAATTTCTTCGATGGTCATCATATTCGAATCATCCGTGTCGTAATCGGTTTGCAACAGCTCGAGCGGCAAATTCGTCTTGAACCACGGGTGCGATTGTATGCCCGTAACGTCGATACGCTTCGACGGGTCGACGACAAAAATGCGCCGAATCAAATCTTTCACGCCATCGCTCAAGAACACGTTCGTCGGAAATTTGTAATCGCAAGCGAAAATCTTCGTGATCGTGCTCCGAAAGTTTCTCGGATCAGACTTATCTTCGAAGGGATACTTGCCGACGAGCATGACGTAAAGCGTCACCCCGCACGACCAGACGTCGGCACTCTTGCCATCATACACCTGTCGCTTCAATACTTCAGGTGCGATGTACGCCGGCGTCCCTACCGTCGACTTCGGATCGCTATCGATTTCGCTATTCTTACTATACCCGAAATCACAAATCTTCAACCGAGGGACGTCGCTTCCATCCAATAACGTATTCTCCAGTTTCAAATCTCGATGCGCCACGCCTTTAGCGTGACAATACGCCACCCCAGATATCAATTGCTGAAAAAAATACCTCGCCTCATCCTCGACGAACTTCCCTTTGGAGGCGATTCGATTAAACAACTCCCCGCCCGCCGCGTACTCCATGACGATGGCCAAGTGCGTCGGCGTCAGCAACACCTCTATAAACCTCACAATATTCGGATGCCTCAATAACCTATGATTCACCAGCTCGCGCTTCACGTTCTCATCGATCTTCCCTCCGCGTTCGAGGTACTTTATCGCCACCAACGTCCCACTCCGCGCGTTCTCCATGAGCCTCGCCGTGCCAAAGTTCCCCACGCCCAGAACGTTCGGTCGCGCCCCCGCGGGCGGGCGGTACTCCGCGTCGTGCTCGCGCGTGTGCGACATCGATTCAATCGATAGTCGTCGCCCTCGATCTCTCCGTTTCTATGCCTTCTCCGCCTTCGACGCGCGCGCGTGTGGTCCCTCGGTCGTCCTTCGCATGAGACGCCGCCTTCGATCGCGTCGCGCGTGGTCGTCGACTCGCACTCGGTGTCGGTGTTTTGAATCACGACTCGCCGTTTTTCGTTCGTTCACCTGGGGTCGGACACACGAACGCGTCGCGTGCGTTCGACTGCGATCGACGGCGATCGACGGTCGAGACTCGACCAGTTCGGGTCCCCCCCCCCCCCCCCCCCCCCCCCCCCCCCACCCCCCCCCCCCCCCCCCCCCCCCCG
>Ga0222712_10002674_pt1 | contig 20115 bp, 34 predicted proteins | sample C33_657DmetaG_FD_165043 | JGI IMG/M metagenome (GOLD analysis project Ga0222712, IMG submission 165043) | Estuarine water microbial communities from San Francisco Bay, California, United States - C33_657D | ecosystem: Environmental > Aquatic > Marine > Unclassified | place: USA: California... | reverse complement strand
CTCCAGGCTATGTCAAAAAGATGCAAGCTGGCTGGATTCCTCATACTTTTGGTTGCAACTGGAAATATGAAAAAGACAGCTCTTTTATTGGCATTGATACTGGCGGAGGCGGCTCTACTGGAGGTTCGTGGCCTTATAGTAATGAAACAATTAATCTTATAAACAACGCCGTTATTATCGGAGATGCTTCATATTATGATTAAGCCGTTTACAATCGACCGTATTGAAAATTTACCAAATGATATGGTAAAAATTTATTTTACAGCATATCGAACATACTGGGATAATGAAAATCAAAGAGGCATGACTCAAAGAATAGTTGACACAATTGTTGTTAAAACATCTGATAACTATGATAAAGTCGTGTATGATTATCTGAAAGATAGAGGTCTTATATCATGATTGAAATGATGGAATCAGAAGGATCAAACCCTAGAGTTGCATTTGAAATTGGTACTCTAGAGTTTAATGAAAAGGTTGAATTCCTTAGAACACATTTTAAAGATCACACTTATATAGAGCCTTCGTTATGGCGCTCTATTAGTTCTCATCAATTTAATCCGATCTATAATGATTATATAACATCAATTGTATTTAGGAAAAAGCCTTTTTATGCAAATAAAGATCCTTTAATGATTGCAGTTGGTCGTAAATTCTTTATGCAGAACAAATGGATATATGATAAAGTTTACAATATTTTGTTAGACCATCCAGATATTGATTACCCACAAAACAGTTACCCAATTGCACTAGGCGAACTGATTAATGTATACGGTCAGCCAGGTGATACCGACTTTTCTTACATAAAAGATTTGTATTTTATGAATGCAGATCATGAAGCGGTAGAAGCTTGGGCTGGTAAGTCTTTGCCAAAAGGATCTTATTCTACTTTTTATTCTTTTACTTATAATTCGAATACTAAAGAAACTCTTAGATTCAAAACTTACACTTATGACGAGCAAGGCGCTTTTTCAGACTGGGATGTTGTTTGGAATGTGGCATTAAAACGTTACGAGAAAATAACTGGAACAACTCCAAAATGGTTGCTTGAGGCGAACCCGTTAAATTAACCCAAAGACGTTCCCCTCCAAATTGAAATTTTATCATAGATTAGTTGTTATAGAAACATAAAATTCTTAAAATATAGAATTATATTAATATCGAAAATTGGAGTAATCGAATGTTACCTGCTATATTAGCGCCAGTGTTAACAACACTGGCATCCAATGGTTTGAATCTTTTAGCTGGAGCAATCCAAGCAAAAGGTAAACAAGTTATTGAAGATAAACTTGGTGTGTCTATTGAAGACACTGCCAAGACAGAAGCTGGTCTTTTAAGGTTGAAACAGCTTGAATTTGAACACGAACAATTTCTTTCTGAAATTTCTGTTAGGAAAGCCGAGATTGATTTAGAAGCAGAAAAAGCTGCTCAAGTTGCTGTGACAAACAGATGGGAAGCTGACATGCTTTCTGATTCATGGCTTTCTAAAAATGTTAGACCAATGATCCTTTTGTATTTGCTTGGAGCTTATACAGTCCTTTCTGTGTCTAGTGGTTTTGGCTTTACAGTGACTCAAGCCTATGTTGAGCTTTTAGGTCAAATGCTTATGATGGCTTTCTCAGCATACTTTGTAGGAAGAACTGTTGAGAAATGGAAAGATATGTCTGAAAGGGGTAAGCAATGACTTTAGGTGAACACCAACAGGCATTCTCTAGAGATCTCGTACAGTTGCTAAATAGAGCTTTCACCCTTGGCTATGAGGTTAGAATTGGTGAAGTTGAAAGAACTATTGAACAACAGAAGCTTTATGTCAGCACAGGCAGATCTAAAACTATGAATAGCAATCATTTAAAGAAATGTGCAGCAGACTTGCACTTCTTTAAAGATGGCAAAATTTGGTATCCAGACGAACTAGGAAGTTTTTGGGAATCTTTGAACCCTTTAAACTCTTGGGGCGGTAACTGGAAATCCTTTAAAGATAAGCCTCACTTCGAGCGAAGAGCATAATACAATATCCCCACGTCATGTGGGGATAAATTTTGCGGTAAAATGAGTATCTTATATGATAGCATCCAAAGCTATTAATTTGTTTAACTTAAAGGAGATTGAAATGTCTTTTGTAAAAGCCTTAGCTGCTGTTTTAGTAGCTTTGTCGTCTACTTCTTATGCAACTGAAATTTATCCAGTCAACACACTGGGTCAACGAGAGTATCATAAGAATCATTTAGAGGTGAAAGATGGTCGTATTGTAGAAGTCACACCAACTGGAAAAGTCGAGTATCATAAACAACAATATGTTATTAGAGATAATAAGATATTGCCTGTTACTGCCACTGGACAAATTCAATATCATAAACCTGCTGCAAGGAGCAAATAATGTTTTCAAAAGAAACTGAAGAATTGTTTATAAAAGTGTTTGGTGTAGATGCAATATTTGGTTCACGTAGGTATCGAGCTTCGTCTTGTACCTATAAGGCCTATTGTAGACTAATGCGTATTCAACCTGTGGAGCTTTAACATGAAAGATTTTATTGAGCTTTTGATGAAGCCTTTTCGTAAGCCTAGTGCTGAAGTAATTGCACAAGTCTCTATTGAGGAATCTAAAAGAAATTTACTTCGGTGGCAAGCTGATGCAAGATATTCTCAGAAGATGGTCGAGTACTACGAGGATAGGATTGCAGTTCTTAGAAAACAACTTAGTTTCGGTATCGAAGATTTTGCGGAAAAATGAGTATCTTATATGATAGACAAAAGTCTCTTAACCTGAAAGGAAAAATCATGTCTTCGCATCGTTTTGTGTATCTGAGTCTTGTGTGCTTCATTGCATTCATCTATGGCTATATCATTAGTCTTAGCATGCTTGCAATCATGTTGGGTCTTGGGATTGACGTTGCTATTTCGTCTGTAACAGCTCTTATTGTGTCTACTTATAGCACTTTGCTTATTAGCGATCACATTGAGTCTGTAGCAGATAAGGTAACAACAGGTTTGCTTAAAGTCAAAACATTCTTTCGCAACAAGAAAGAAGAATTTGATGCTGCAAACTTCAATCGTAAAAATGGTCTTGTTCTTGTTTCTTGAAAGGAAATTTAAATGAAAGCGCTTGTTGAAAAATTGACAGATCCTGACTTTGGTGACACGCTTGTTCTTTGGACTTGCTTGTATGGATTGGGATTTGTAACTGGAATGTTGGTCTTTGAAAACGTCTGCAAATAAAGGAGATATCATGAGTATCAAAGAAAAGATTTATACTACTGCACTGCATTATGTGTCTCGGTTAAGCAAGACACCTGAAGCAAAGGTTGTAAGTATAATCACTAAAGTTGCAATATCAAAAGAAGATGTTGCAGTAATTAACTTTAAGAAGCTTGACATTAACGATGAAGATCGTGATCGAATCATTCGAGCACTATCTGAGAAGTTTAACGTGTTTAAGCACCCTGAATTTAATTACATTGTTGTTTCAATCAACTGAAAGGTCTAAAAATGTTTTCTTCAATTCTTTCTTCTGGTCTTAAGTTTGCCGGTATTACTCTTGTTATCGGCTCCCTGTTGGCATTCCTTAGCGCACCTGTGTTCTTTGGAATGGTAATTATAACAGCATCTGTATTGATGACTGTTTATACTTACACAGCAATTGCCTTTATTCTTGGAGCCATTCTAAAATGGTTCAAAGTAAGGAAAGGCAATGACGCTATCAATAGTAATTGAAGGCTGGTACTGTATCAGTAAAGAGTATCCCGATCTTAGCAGAACAGTTTTAAATAGTAATATATTTAAGCTGTCTGCTAGATCTTTTGATATTCTATCATTGCATGTTACAGACATCGGTCGGATACAAGGGTCTTTTCTAAATCCTACATATGTTCAAGGTATTGTTGATACCAAAGGGTCGCTCATCCCGTTCTTTATTGATAGACAAAAAGCAAAAAAGCTACAAGCATTAATTGATTCGGTTAGGAATGAAACGAGCATAACCTTGTAGCAAAGCGCCTCCGGCATTACCTCGAAAGGGGTAGTGTCGGAGGTTTCTTTGTTTATTTTTTGTCAGGAGGTTAGACATGAATTCGATTGATCTCAAGATCATTCATTTCACATTGCTCGTTGTAATTCTGTTCTTGTTCTCAAAACTGTCTATAGATGCTATCATACTAGGTGCTGTTGCAATTTATTTGTATCAGCGTCGAGGTATGAAATGATTGAAGCCTTAGTTGGAATTTACTTGATAACACTCGTTCCAAAAATTGTTATGAGGATTGCAAACATTGAAACAAAAACTGATTGACTCTATAAGTTCTAGAATAAAGACTGAAATTGCACCACAAAGTCCTTTGAAGTTTTTATTTAAATTAAAGGTAGAAGATTACATTGATAATGTAATATCTGTAGTCTATCTATACACTCGTGCAAAGAAAGGAACAAACAAGAACACAATCTATCTGACAGAAATTATATCTGCGATTGGCCATAACATTCGCAACAAATATAGACTTAAACGAGACTCTGCAGCTGCTGCTAAAACCGGTGCCTTTATGCTGTACTCATTTGAAGAGCTTTCAATGATACAAGTTATGTTAGGTCAAGGTTCTAAAGGTCATGCCAGCTATATTGTGCAAGTCCTTGATGATGATTCTATTTGCAGCCTATGGGAATCTCTTGTAGCTAACCAAATTGAAAAGTTGCCTGCTGAAGTGCCATATGCTCCTTGGAAAGCTGCAAGGCATGAAACAGGCGCTTGGCTTGTAAAGACTGGAAACAAAGATGTCTTAGACAAACTGTCTGTTGAAAATCATCCTATTGTATTTGATTGTGTAAACAAAGCGCAGCAAGTTGGATGGCGTATAAACAAAGATGTTTACGATATTCATTTGTGGGCGCTTCGAAATAAGACTGATGCCTTTGCAGATATTTGGGAATTGCAGAATCCTGAAGCAAAAGCAACTAAACTTAGAGAAGCAAAAGCAATTGGAAGTATTGCAAAAAGGTTCTTAGATAAAAACTTTTATCATCTCTATTACTATGACTTCAGAGGTCGAAAGTATCCTGCTACGGCATATCTGCATGAGCAAGGCTCCGATCTAGCTAGAGGTTTGCTGCTTCGTGTTGATCAAAAACCAATAGGAAGAGAAGGCTTTTTCTGGCTGCTAGTGTCTGTTGCTAGTAACTGGGCTGGCGATGCTGGTAGAGATGATGGCGCAAAGACTGATAAGATTCCTCTAAAAGATCGATACATGTGGTCTCTAGATAATGAAGAAATATTGCTGTCTTATGCTGAGAAACCGAAAGTAAATCAAGGCTGGATGAAGGCTGATAAGCCATGGCAATTTCTTGCTGCATGCTTTGAATTTAAAAAGTTTAGAGATTGGCAGATGTCTTTCTTTGACGACTACATTGATATAGCAATGATTGATCAAGGTCTTGAAGCCCTGGGTGTAGATCCTTATGACTTCTCATCTAGTCTTGAATGCTATATTGATGGCAGTAATAACGGCTCACAACATTTGTCTGCATTGACTCGTGATGAGATTACAGCACCGCACGTTAATCTTGTTCCGTTAGACTTGCCAGGCGATTTGTACAAATATGTTGCAGATCATGTTTGGGATAGACTTGCAATTCAATTGAAGGCAATGAGTCCACATACTATAAAGTCTTGTGAAACCTTTATAGATAATCTTATTGAACTTAAAAAGCAAATTCATCTAGCTGAGCCTAAGAGTGACAAAAGAAAAGAGCTTATTGACGAGATTTTAAAGTTTAAAAATACTTATCAAAATCTATTAGATGTTGCTGCGCCAGTGTATTGGTCTAGAGTCGTAGACTTGAAACATAGACGAAAGGTTGTAAAGAGAAATGTAATGACTTTGCCATATGGCGGTACAGCTTATGGCCTAGGTCAGCAGCAAATTGATGATGCAAGAAAGCATGGTATTGATTTGTTACTACATATGGAACATAAGTGGGGCGCATATCTTGGCAGAGAAGTGTTTGAAGATTGTAGAATTTCATTGAAACGTCCAATGCAATTGCTATCTGTGTTTGAGCAAGCAGGTAAGAAAGCTGAAGCAGCTGGACAATTCTTGTCTTGGACTGTACCAGTTACAAACTTTCCTGTAGTTCAAAATTATACAGAAGGTAAAGTCAAAAAGATATGGGTTCAATATGGACCACCTGTAGGTGAGAGAAACAGCACAGGCTACTATGAAAATACATTGCAATTAGCAGTATGTTTTATTGAGGATGTTAAACCATCAAAAGGTAAACAATCTCAAGGCGCAAGCCCTAATGCAATTCATAGTCTAGATGCTGCACATCTTGCATTGACAGTGCATAGAGCAGACTTTCCATTGACCACAATCCATGACAGCTTTGGTTGTTTGCTTGCAGATATGCCTAAGTTGTTTAGATTGATTAGAGAAACTTTTGTGGAGTTGTATAGCGCTGATCCATTAACATCTATTATGAAAGATATTGATGGTGATATCAGTGGTGTTCAGTTTGGTACTCTTGACATCTCTTTGATTCTAGATTCAGAGTATTGTTTTGCATAGAGGATATTATGCTACAATTTAAAAACTTTAGAGAAGTCTATCAAGGCTTTAAAGATGGTAAAGTTCCATTTTGTGTTTTACAAGAGTCTGCAATGACTCAGGCAAGCTATCTTGATGGATTTGCAGATACGTATGATCCTAATGAGGAAATGACCCTTCAAAAGATTATTGAAATTCGAAATAGTCTTAGTGACTCTGAAGAAGATTCTTTTGTATATAACTTAGGAGGTGATCTATTCATCTGTGAAACGGAAGAGGATTTAAAACAAATTGAAGGTTGTGACTTTGAATGGGCTAAAACTCATGACGACAAATGGCCTAATGTGACTGACAAACCCATGTCGTGGGACTGCTGTGACTTTGTGGGAAAAGATCGTAGTTCAGGTTGGGCTGTGTTTCTGCTTTGTTGGAATAACGCTGGCGGTAATGTATATTATGTGCCAGAAATACTTTGGGAAGCCGCAAGACTTGAGGAACATCTGATTGAGCATCAACGTGTTTGGAGCACACAAAAGGATGACTAATGTTAATTACTAAGAAGAGTATATTGTCTGGCATCGAAAGAACGCTAGATATTCCAGTAACCCAAGAGGAGTTTGATAAATGGAATAGCGGAATGTTAATTCAAGAGGCAATGCCAAATCTTAGTCCTGATCAACGTGAGTTTATCTTGACTGGAATTGTGTCTGATGAGTGGGATTCTACATTTGAGGAAGATGAAAATGAATGAAATTAACTGTGTAAAAGTTCAAGTAACCGAAGCGGAAAGCGAAATGAAAATTCTTATTAGCATTGACTCACGTCAGCATCTCTGTATCGACTTTGATCCTAATTTCCTAGAATCAATTTTGAATGCAACTAGCGTTACGATTGACCGAAATTGGGACGGAGTTATTAAATCTATTGAAGAGGTCAAAGGAAAGCCAAATGTTATGATTATCAATGCGTCTGATATTTCTCCCAGGAAACCTGATACAAGCGAGAAGCTTAAGGCACTTGAAGCGTATCAGGCTAAACTTACGGCAGAAGCTGACGCTATTACTAAAGAAATTAATGCGTTGAACAACGCCTAAACCCGTTAAATTAACCCTCTAGGTGAGGGATTTAAATTCTAGTTTATCAAGGAAAGAAAATGGCTATCATTCGAGACTGTGAAATTTGGTTTGCAAAGCTTAATCCTAAGCGTCCTAACAACAAGTTCAACAAAAAGAACCCAACATGGGAATGTCAAATTCGTACTTATGACAAGGCTACAAAGAAAGCTTGGGAAGAGTTGAATCTGCCTGTAAAAGCTGTAGTACCTGATGAAGGCGCACCATACTTCCGTGTTAATCTTCGTAAGAAGTCTATTAAGGAAGATGGAGAACCCGCATCTCCAATCAAGGTAGTTAATGGGCATTTGGCAGACATTGATCCAGACTCTATTGGTAATGGTTCTATCGGCAATGTGCGACTGTTCCAATACGAGTATCCAAAAGAGGGTGGTGGCAAAGGCACTGCGTCTGTTCTGATGGGTATTCAGATTACGAAACATATTGTTTACAAGGCTAAGCCTCGTGATGATGAGTTCGGTATGACTGAAACGGAGACAATTGAGCCTTCTGAAGAAGAGATGGAAGCTGCATCTGAAGAAGACGCATTCTAAGAGGAAACAAAGGGCTATCTATAAAAGGATAGCCCTTTTTAATTTAAATGAGACCATACATTGCATTTTACAAAGGTAAGCAGCTTCAAGTAGAGGCAACATCCTCTTATGAAGCACAACAAAAAGCTGCAAAGCTTTTCAAAGCGAAAAAGAGTTATGAAGTAACAGTAATGCTGGCTGACGTAACTCATAGTACGCAACACATCTGAAAGGGACAATATGCGTTATATGTATACGATATATAAGGATGATGGGTCAGACACTGGACCAACCAGAGTTGACACATCTACTCGTATTGAAGAGATTAAGGAAAAAGATGTAACATGGCCATTCTATGTGGATGTCTATGATATGCTTGAAAATAAGCAGAAGTATACTCTCAGATCTCTTGATGATCTTGAAGGCTATATTGTGTCTTTAGAAAGAGCTGCTGCGTGGAAACCTGGAAAAGAAGATCCAAAGCTTCCATTGCCGGACAGAAATCTCAAAACCGCAGTTGGAATTAAAAAGCCTGGGATATCTGCAATACCGCCTGTAGCTATCTATGCTTTAGGCGCAGCAATGCAAGATGGCGTTAATAAATACGAAAAGTATAACTGGCGAGATGCTGGAGCTACTACTTCTATTTTCTTTGATGCTATGGCTCGTCATTTATTTGCTTGGTATTCTGGAGAGACTTACGCAAGTGACAGTAAAGTTCATCATCTTGCTCACCTAATGGCAGGTTGTGCGATTATGTTAGATTCTGAGTTGCACAAAACCTTAAATGATGACCGAAAGGCTTCAGAAATTAAGCAAGATGTGATTAATACGTTTATGAAGCTTATTAAGGAGTCTTAAATGTCGCGCTGGGTATTTGACATTGAAACAGATGCCCTGCTAAAAGACTGCACTAAGATGTGGGTCTTGGCAGCGCACAATCTTGATACTAAAGAAACAAAGCATTGGCTTGAAGGCGATCTTTCTTGGAAAGAAGAGTTTAGTAATGCTAAACTGATTGTAGGCCACAATATTCTAGGCTTTGACGTATTTGTGTTAAAGAAGTTGTTTGACTTTGAATTCCCAAAGACTTGCAACTTTCATGATACGCTATTGATGTCTCAAATTCTAAATTACAAACGATTTGGAAACGATGGACATAGCCTTGAACGTTGGGGTCAAGCCTTAGGTGATGAAAAGCATGAATTCAGTGATTGGTCAAAGCTCTCTCAAGAGATGATTGATTACTGTATTCAAGACGTTCTTGTCAGTGTAAAGGTTTATGAAAAGCTATTAAGAGAACTATCCGCTATTGCAGAGAAAGCTCCTGCTGTAAAACAATATTTAAAAGCTGAGCATGCTGCAGCTAAATGGTGCACTTATGCTAGTTTACATGGCTGGCCTTTTGATATTGTAAAAGCCAAAGAGCTTTATGCAAGACTTGAAGCTGAAATGCAAAAAGCCTATGATGCACTGTCTAAAAGACTTGGCTTAAAGACAATTCAAACAGACTTGAAGAAGGGTGTTGTAGAAACTAAGTTTCCGAAATGGACTAAAAATGGTTTCTATGATGTTCATACCGCTAGGTGGTTTGATATTGATCCGTGTTCAGGTTTTGAAGGTGAAGATAGAATGGTAGCAGGTGAATACTGTAGAGTAGAATTTGCACCGCTGTCTTTGGATTCTGTTGCAGATGTAAAAGTGTTTCTATATAGGAATGGCTGGCAACCAACTGAATGGAATACCAAAATCAATCCAGATACTAATAAGAAAGAAAAGACATCTCCTAAAGTAACTGAAGATAGTCTTGAGTTTCTTGGCGGCGATGGTAAGTTGTATACAGAGTTCTTAACCGCAAAATCTAGATATGGTATCTTAAAGACTTGGATTGAAAATACTGACTCTAATGGAATGCTTCACGGTGATATGATGTTGATTGGCACACCAAGTATGCGTGCTAGACATTCTATTATTGTTAACGTTCCTGCAGCAGACAGTCCTTGGGGTCCAGAAATGAGAGCCCTATTTACTTGTAAGCCTGGCTGGAAACTTATTGGCTGTGACTCGTCAGGTAACCAAGCGAGAGGTCTAGCTCACTATCTTGGTGATCAAAAGTTTATCGATACTTTGCTACACGGTGATATTCACCAGTACAATGCTGATGTTCTTACAAAAGTTCTTGAAGAGATGGGAGTTGTCTATGAAGTGAAGAGATCTCAAGCAAAACGAATTTTGTATGCTTTCTTGTTTGGTGCTTCTGGCACGAAACTTTGGAGCTACATATTCGGAAACATGGATGAAAAGAATGGCAAAAAGCTAAAAGCTGGCTTCCTGAAAGCTGTGCCAGGATTCAAAGCACTTATTGAAAAACTGGAGAGTATCTATGGGAAGACATCACAGTATGGAGACGGTTACATACCTTCTCTCGCTGGCAATCGTATTTATGTTGATTCCTTTCATAAGCTTCTTGTTTATCTGCTACAGTCTGCTGAGAAGATTACTTGCAGTTCTGCGCTAATGCTTACAATGGAACAGTTTGAAAAGGAAGGAATTCCTTTTATTCCTTGTATTTATTACCATGACGAAATTGACTTTCAAGTGCCTGAAGAATATGCTGAAAGAGCTGCTGAAATAGGTAAACGAGCATTTGCAGAAGGCCCAAAGTTGTTTGGAATTACAATTATGGGTGGTGATGCAAAAATTGGTAACAATTGGTATGAAGTACACTAAATGTTCTTCGCTATGCCATAAAGATGAGCGCTGTTCAATTACAGCCTCCGGTGCATGTGATTATTTGGAGAAAGAAATGTACGGTATTCAAGTAGTGTTTAATGAACGTGGATATTGGTCTAAGCCATACACTTACATGTATGAGAAACCAATTGCAAAAGGTTCTGTAGTTTTAGTTCCTACAAATAACTTCTTTAGCGTAGGCAAGGTTATAGACAGTGTAGCAAACTATGCGTTTAAACCTGATATTAAATATAAGAGCATTAAGTCTATCTTGGAGGTATAATGAATATATTTATTCTTGATAAAGATCCTTACAAGGCTGCTCAGTATTTGTGTGATAAACACATTGTAAAAATGTGCCTAGAAACAGCTCAAATACTTTCTACTATAAATGGCGGACCTTATAAGCCAACTCATCCAAAACATCCATGCACTATATGGGCTGGAGATTTTATGGGTAATTACAGATGGTTAGTTGCGCATGGCAAAGGTATTGCTGAGGAATACCGAGAAAGGTATGGAAAAGAACACAAGAGTGCAGAAGTTATCTATGCGCTTGAATGGCCTTTAAATCCAATACCTGAAGGTCATTCGGACTTTGCACTAGCTATGCCAATTGAATTTAAATCTGATGATGCAGTAGAATCTTATAGAAACTACTACATGAGTAAGAAAGAGTTTTGTAATTGGACTAATCGAGAAATTCCTGAATGGTTCTTGGAGAGATTAAATGTTTCATGTGCCTGAAAAGTTTAGAGTTAGAACTGGCATAATGGGCAGTGACATTACATTTGGAAACAATGGAGCCTTTGAAGTTTCCATTGTTTTAAATAAATGTAAGCAGAAACTGTTTGTGATTGCTTCTGACCAAGTTGGTTGGGAGCATGTCAGTGTAAGTAGGACAGACAGATGTCCTTTGTGGGATGAAATGTGCGCAATAAAAGACTTGTTTTGGGATGAGTCAGATTGTGTTATACAGTATCATCCGCCACACTCAGAGTATATCAACAACCACAGATTTTGTTTGCATTTGTGGCGACCAGTTGGTATAGATGTTATTCAACCACCTAAAATCTTAGTAGGAATAGAACAGGAGTGACGATGAATATTAAAGAGTACCTTTTAGTGTGTCTTGTCGAGGAGCTTTCCGAATTTCAACAAGAGATTTGTAAAGTAATTAGATTTACGCCTGAACACAAACATCCTGACAAGGATGAGACTAACTTAGAGGGTGCTTGTCGAGAATGGTCAGACATCATTGCAGTGCTAGAGTTGTTGGATCAACACAATATTGTAATTGATTCGGACAACAATCATATCGATAGCAAGATTGCAAGAATGCACAAATATATGAAACATTCTAAAATGTTAGGTACACTCGAATGAGCAAAATTGCAATAATTGATGGAGATGTTCTATGCTATCAGGCTTGTAAGCCAAGATGGGAAAAGAAAGCAAGAGTTGAGAATGGATTTTCATTTGTTAGTCTTGATGACGATGGTAAAAGATTACCGTTAGAATATACTAAAGATGAAGATAGAGAATATCTAGAAGAGTCGTGGGAGAACTTAAAGAAAGATCTTACAACTCTTATTGAAACAGTTTACTGCGATGATTATATAATGGCAGTAAAAGGTGAAAATAACTTTAGATATTTGCTATATCCTGAGTACAAGCTAAACCGTCATGCTGATCCTACAAAACAAAACCTATTTGTACCTGTTTTAAGAAAATTAGCAGTTGCGGAAGATTTAGCCGTAGAAGCTATTGGTTGTGAAGCCGATGATCTTATCAGAATCTGGGCAGAGCAAGCTAGGCTTCATGAACAAGATTATGTTATATGTTCTATTGACAAAGACTTAAAATGTATTCCTGGCAAACATTGGCTGATGCATAAGAAAACTCTAATAGAAGTTTCTGAGGCAGATGCAATGCGTCATTATTACGAACAGCTGTTAAAAGGTGACCCTACTGATAACATTCCTGGAGTGCCACGAGTTGGCGAGGTAAAGGCTTCTAAGATATTAGCACCACTTAGTACAGAAGCCGAGTTTCAAGAGGCAGTAGTTTCAGAGTATATAGCAGCTTACGGCGATGACTGGAAGAGTTTTCTTTTGTCTAATGCAAAAATGATTCATCTTCAAAGACATGCTACAGACTATTTTAATTTTAAAGAATGGCCAATTATTGAGGAGTTATATGGATGAACTAAAGCCGTGTCCATTTTGTGGAAACAAAGACATTTCTATTTCAGAACATGATGACAGAGTATGCGACAATGGTTATTGGAAAATACAATGCTCAAAGTGTTTTGTAGAAATGTCTGAAGCCTATTTAATTGGAAACTATTGTAAAGGAGATAAACCTCAGATGTTAATTCAAGTTAAAAATAAATGGAATAGACGACATGAAATTCGAAGGTACGTTACCAAGCTTGAATCCAGGCCAAAAGGTTACATCTGCGAGGATTAGTAAGTTCAATAATGGACACTGGCATTTTCCTGAACAAATGGGAGAAGGTGTTGGCTTTATCTATGTAATACGAGATAAGGTTCTTGAACGAATGTATCTTGGTAAGAAAACTTACTATGGTGCTGGTAAATTAAACAAAGGAAAAGAGTCCGATTGGAGACGATACTCATCGTCTTCAAAAGTTCTAAAAGAATTGTTTAAACACAGACCTAAAGATGAATTTGATTTCATCTGTCTTGAGCAATATAAAACAAAAGGTACGCTGTCTTATGCAGAGACTTGGACTCTTTGTCTTGTAGAGGCTCCAACAAGTAATGTATGGTACAATACATTAATTGAAAAAGTTTCGTGGAACGTAAAGGAGCCTGTGTCACAGAGACATAAGGATAGGCTTCAGAAGGTAATTCAATGGCATAAATTTGAGGAGTTATAATGCGTGCTAAAGCATTTAAATGGATATCTGCACTTTCAGCTTTAAGCGCTGTTGGTTTGTTAATTTATCTTACGTTTGAAATGTTCAGCAGGGCTGAGTTTACAAACACAGATCTAACAATACTGACAGTTAATTTTGTTTTGTTAGCTGCGTTATTCAAAGAAAATGGGTAAAATTGTTGTCAGAAATCAACCATGCTTAAGTAAAGAGTGTGGATCGCATGATGCAAGACAGATATATGAAGATGGTACTTCTTTCTGTTTTTCGTGTCAATCATTCTTTCCAAAACAAGAAGGTGAAGTTATCGAACAACGAGATCAAAAGGCTCCTAATTTCTTCAAGCCTAAAATATCTGTAGAAGAAATAAAAGAACTTCCAGTTCGTGGTTTTAAAGAACGAAAAATCACAAAGAATGTAACTGAGTTCTTTGATGTAAAAGTTTCGTATAGTGATAGTGGAGAGATTGATACTCACTATTATCCGTATGATAACAACAAGTCTTACAAAATTAGAAAACTTCCGAAAGACTTCTCATGGCTTAACAAATCAAACGGTTTGTTCGGTCAATCAAAGTTTAATGGCGGTGGAAAAAGACTTATAATTACTGAGGGCGAAATAGATGCCTTAAGTATTGCACAAGCTTCTCTTGATAAGTATTCTAAAATTTATCCAGTTGTAGGCATGTCGTCTGCAGTAATGTCAAAGTCACTGCTTGAAAACAGAGAGTGGATAAGATCTTTTAATGAAGTTGTTTTGTGTTTAGATTCTGATGAGGCTGGACAAAAGGCCACTGAAGAAGCTATTAAAATAATTGGCATTGACAAGGTAAAGATTGCTAAGTTACCTTGTAAAGATCCAAATGAAGTATTAGTCAAATTTGATAGCAACCGTCTTCTACAATGTGTATTTGATGCTGCTGCATATGTTCCTGCAGGTATTATTAACAAAGATGCCTTGTGGGAAGCATTGCAAAGCTACAATAGCATTGAATCAGTTCCATATCCTGGATGCTTAGATGGTGTAAATTCTAAGCTAAAGGGTATGCGTCCTGGTGAGATTGCCTTGTTTATTTCTGGTACTGGCAGTGGCAAATCTACTGTATTACGAGAGATAATGCTGCATCTACTAGAAAGCACCAAAGATAAGATAGGCGTAATTAGCCTTGAAGAAGCGCCTGCGGAGACTGCTAGGAAACTTGCAGGTATGGTGCTACAAAAGAATCCAGCTAAGGAAGAAATTCCATTAGATGAATTAAAAATAGGTTTTGACAAGGTCTTTGGAGATGATCGAGTTGTTCTTCTTGATCATCAAGGTTCTATTAATGATAGCAGTATTGTCGATCAACTTGAGTATATGTGTCTAATTGGATGCAAATACTTATTTATCGATCATATTACAATTCTAGTCTCTGAGGGTGTTGAGAACTTAACAGGTAATGAAGCGCAAGATAAAGTAATGAATGACTTGCTAAGACTTGTTAAACGACATCCTGTCTGGATTGGCTTGGTATCACATTTACGAAAAGCTCCAGGTGGTGGAAAATCTTTTGAAGAAGGTAAACTTCCGTCTATTGATGATATTAGGGGCTCTGGCTCTATCAAGCAGATTTCGTTTGATATAATTTCCTTTGCAAGAAACTTAACTGCAGATCACGAAGTTGAGAGGAATACAATTAAAATGCGTATTCTAAAATCAAGACATACTGGTTTGACAGGTACAGTCAAAGGCGCTAGATATGTTTATGACACAGGTAGACTAATCGGTGTTCAAGAAGATGTATCGGAGGATTTTGTATCACTATGAAATCAGATTCAACAAACAAGAAAAGGGTAACAATGAATCAAATTCAGACACCGTGGTCACCTGTTGGCTATTTGACTTACAAAAGAACGTATGCACGACCATTAGAGGGTACTGATGCTACAGAAGAATTCGAAGACACTGTTGAGCGAGTTATTACAGCCTGTAGAGATCAACTTAACGTTGGCTTTACTGAAGAGGAAGAAGATCGTCTTCGTGAATATTTCTTGAGCCTTAAGTGTTCTGTAGCAGGTCGATTCCTTTGGCAGCTTGGTACACAAACTGTTGACAGGCTTGGCTTAGCGTCTTTACAAAATTGTGCCTTTACTGTTGTAGATCATCCTATTCGCCCTTTCTGCTGGGCAATGGATATGTTAGCTCTTGGTGCAGGTGTTGGCTATAACATTCAACACCAGCATGTAGATAAGCTTCCAATTGTTAGAGACTGGTTTAAACCACCTACTAGACTTGACAATGGAGGTGCAGATTTTATTATTCCTGACTCAAGAGAAGGTTGGGTTAAGTTTCTTGGCAAAACGCTGAAAGCAGCTTTCTTGTCTGAATCTAAAGACAAAGGTACTTTCACGTACTCTACTCAAGCAATTCGTGGAAAAGGGACGCCCATTAAAGGCTTTGGTGGTGTAGCCTCTGGACCAGAAGATCTGTGTTGGGGTATTGGCAAGATCTCTGAGATTCTTGTTAAGCGTAGAGGAAAGAAGCTGAGACCAATCGATGCCTTAGATATTATGAATATTATTGGCCATATCATTGTGGCTGGTAATGTTCGTAGATCTGCTCAAATTGCAATCGGTGATCCGGACGATGTTGAGTATTTGCTAGCTAAGCGTTGGGATATGGGAAGTATTCCTTCTTGGCGTGCAATGTCAAACAACAGCGTTGCTGTAGATGATATTAGAGATTTGCATGAGTACTTCTGGGATGGCTATGAGGGCAAGGGTGAACCATATGGTTTGATTAATCTTCGTCTGTCTAGGAAAGTAGGTCGTTTGAATGAGGAACGCTATCCTGACCCTGAAGTCATGGGTTACAACCCATGTGCTGAACAGTCATTAGCACCCTATGAGACATGCTGTCTTGCTGAAGTGTTCTTACCTAATGTAGAGTCAAAAGAAGAATTTCTTGATATTTTAGAGCTGTTGTACCGAATAAACAAACACTCATTAACATTACCTTCGCATCATCCTGAGACTGAAAGGATTGTGCATAAGAATATGCGTATGGGTATTGGTTTGACAGGTATTTTGCAAGCAACAAAAGAGCAAAACAGCTGGATGTCTGAAGGTTACGAATATCTTAGAGACTTTGACGATCGTTATTCAGAAATGAATGACTTTAATCGCTCTATTAAACTTACTACTGTTAAACCGTCTGGAACTCTCTCGCTGCTTCCCGGTGTGACACCTGGTATTCATCCTGCATATGCTCAGTATATGTATCGAAGAATCCGTATCGCAGCAAGTCATCCACTTGTTGATACATGCAGAGAAAATGGCTATCCAGTAGAGTACGTTCGAAACTTTGATAACTCAGAAGACTACAACACTGTTGTTGTAACCTTCCCGTTCTCATATCCAGAAGGAACTAAGCTTGCCAGTGAAATGACAGCTTTAGATCAACTTCGTGAAATCAAGCGATTGCAAGAAAATTGGTCTGATAATAGTGTTTCATGTACCGTGTATTATCGCAAGGAAGAGATTCCAGAGATTAGAGAGTATTTGAATAAGCACTATAAGAACAATCATAAGAGTTTGTCGTTCCTTCTGCATTCTGAGCATGGCTTTAAACAAGCGCCTTATGAAGAAATCACAAAGGAACAATATGATGAATTGGTTTCAAAAACAAAAGTCATTAGTTCCATCGCAGCAAAACTCGACTTCGATGGAGGAGAGGAATGTTCAACGGGTGCATGTCCAGTCCGCTAAAAAGGCTGAAGTAGTGCTCAGTGATGGCTCTTTTGCAGCTATTCATCAGATCAAACTAGGACATTTACTTCTAGCAGCTGATGATAATGAGTTTATGAGAGCTGCCAAGTTGATCGCACTTGCTGTTAGAATTGATGATAAAGATGTTTCTTTGCAAGATGCATTAAATCTAGGTGTTTCTGATTTTAACACAATCATGGAACAGCTAATGAAGTATAGATAAAATAAGGCGGGGTTAAATCCTCGCCTTTTTAATTGAAAGGACGATATGAGTAAGTTTTATATGCTTTATGCAGAAGGTCAGCAGACACCTGCCAGGAAACATGCGACAGTTGAAGAAGCTGAAGCAGAGGCAAAAAGACTTTTAATTTCACAACCAAGATTGACTAAAATTTATATATTAGAATCACACTCTGTTGCAGAACGTGAAACACCTCCTGTTGCAATTTTTAGGATAAGCTAATGACTGTTACATTTCAACCAGTTGGCAATGGCTATTTTGAAGTGCCCAATAGGGCATATAATCTAAGTGAGCCAGAAGACCCTATATACAATCCTAGGATGCTTCTTGAGCAGATTTTCCCTTACATAAATTTGTCTAATATCAATGCTGGCATTATGCTTAGGTTTATTGGAAACTACAATGAAGACCTTTGTGGTGAAATCAAGACAAATGAGTTAGATGCATTTATTACCAAAATAAATAAACTTGAAAAGGAGACTACTGATGATTACACAAAGCGGTTTTTGATAAGGCTAGACAGAGTTGCAAGGATCTGTAAGGAAATTAAAACTTCTTTAGTATGGAGCTGATATGAAGCTAAAATTAAAAGACGAGATAGAACTTGAGCTATTTCAGCAAGAGCTTATTGAGCTTATTGTAAAGCATAGAATTAATGAAAAAACAAACATTCCTGATGTAATACTAGTCAAGAATATTGTTTACAATATAAATCAACTTCAACAATTTGACTCTGATATGGGAGATTTCTTTGAGTCATCTCGTGATGTTGATTCGGATGGCGATGCAAGGTCAGCCTTGGCATCTGCCGGTTTTGGGACAGATGAAGATTATGGTAGTTTCGGTGGAACAGACGATTAAGAAGGCAATTATTGAGAAATTTATCCAGAAGTCAAAAGATTATCTTAGGATAAAATAGTATCTTATATGAAAGGAGACAACTTGAAGAAACCTTGCCGTAGCCCATATTGTGAGTGTACAAAAGGAAAATGCACACATCCTGGCTTTTATGATGCAAGACATGTTAAATTCAAATGGAAAGGAAACGAGATGGACAGCTTTGACAGTAGACTTAGACAAATTCTTAATATGTTTGGAATTGACAGCGATATAGGTGTTCCTGACTATATCATTGAAAAATTTATTTGTGACATAATTGACAGTCTGACAGAAATGTATCAAGAGTGCAATGAAGGCCAAGATCTATCTAATGTAGAAAGTATTGCCGAGGATGTGCTCATTGAGCAGTTTAGGACAGCTTTCCGCGATCTTAAAAAAGAGCTTAAGATGCACAAAAATACCCTTTCGGAGACTAACAAATGAGTGGAGGTCATTTTGATTATATGCAAGAACGTTTAAACGGTGTTGTAGATGAAATGGAAAATCTACTTAGCAAGCCGGATGACTTTGGGTTATCAGAATATGCTATAGAAAAGATAAACGAGGCAATTAAAAATGTAAAAATTGCTCAAGTCTATATTCATCGTGTTGATTGGTACATATCAGGCGATGATGGGGAAGAAACCTTTAAAAAGAGACTAGAAGAGGATTTGTCTAATGTTTAAACCTTTGTTAGCACCTGGGGAAGATCCAAAGTCTTTTCCAGATTATTTTAAAAAGCTTAACTATCCTTTACTGTGCTCTCCGAAGTACGATGGTATTAGATGCATCGTGAAGGCTGGCAAATGTCTGTCTAGATCTGGAAAAATACTACCTTCACTTCAAGTGCAAGAGCAGTATTGGTATTTAAGAGATCTTGACGGAGAGCTTATTGAAGGCAATGCAACAGACTTTGATGTTTACAATAGAACACAAAGTCATGTAATGTCAGAAGATAAGCCTGGCGAATTACATTATCATGTCTTTGACTATACGCATCCAGATGTGCTGTCTAAGCCATTTTACGAACGCTTAGAAATGGCAGAAATAATAATCAAAGACTATATGCGTCCTGACGTTTCTATTGTAGAACATGTAGATGTTTCTAACTATGAAGAATTGTTAGAGTATGAAAGCAAGTGTCTTGAGCAGGGTTTTGAAGGCATTATGATGCGTAACCCGATTGCTGCCTATAAACAAGGCAGAGGTACTTTCAGAGAAGGCATCATTTATAAATTGAAACGTTTTGAAGATTCTGAAGCTGTGATTATTGGTTTTGTAGAACAAATGACAAATCAAAACAGTCTTGAAAAGGATGAGCTTGGATACGCTAAGAGATCTTATGCAAAAGACGGATTAGTTCCTGCAAATACTCTTGGTAGATTTATTGTGCTATGGAATGATATTGAATTAGATATCGCTCCAGGTAACTTTAACCA
>Ga0222712_10002673_pt1 | contig 20119 bp, 27 predicted proteins | sample C33_657DmetaG_FD_165043 | JGI IMG/M metagenome (GOLD analysis project Ga0222712, IMG submission 165043) | Estuarine water microbial communities from San Francisco Bay, California, United States - C33_657D | ecosystem: Environmental > Aquatic > Marine > Unclassified | place: USA: California... | reverse complement strand
GGTTGTGTTCATTATTGCTCAATAAGTTTACACTACTGTTTGAAGCTGCCTTAAAGAACCCATTGTCAATGACCGCGCCATCTGGGAATACTAACCAGCCGTTTTGATAGAACATCCAAACATTACCAACACCTGAACCGTAGTTCGTGCCAATCTGCACATTGTTGTCGTTAGCATCTACATACTGATCGCCTGAGCTGTTTGCGATAGCTACAAAACCACCTGGACTAGCTGCCAGTGTTGTTTCACTGGGTTCACCCCAGACATTGCCTAAATATCCACCTGCTGGTAGAGTTAGATTTCCATCATTATTAAAATACCAATTATATATTGGGCCAGAATTTGAAAAATCTCCTGCAGCAATTTCTATATGTCCAGCATCGTTATGCAATCTCACATTAGCCACATTGGCCGTGTCATTAGAGGGTAATTGCAAATATGCCCAACCTTCAATGTCTGGACTTATATCAATTCCGGTTTCTGATGCAGTAGGAGCAAGACTAATTGTACTGTATTGTAAAGATAAATTACCAGTATTAGTTCCACCTTGCACTGTGTTGCCATTGATCAATAGATTTCCACCGGCATCAACGCTCAGTGGAACCCCACCAATATAAATTGTGTTGTTGCTGACAAATAAATCTCGCCATTGATGTGTGATATTGCCTAACGAATATGCTACGTTAGCACTGGGAATCAGATTACCGTCAAAATTTGACAGGTATGATTTAACATTCGAGTTACTATATGTGCCTGCCACATTAGCAATTAATCCTGCTTGTACTGCAGCATTACTTTGTAGATCAGCAATTAATCCTGCTTGAACAGCGGCATTACTTGTAAGGGTAGCAAGCTGTCCTGCCTGTGCACCTGCGTTAGCTGTTAAAGTAGCAACGTCTGATTGTAGTGTAGATATGTTGCTGGTAATTGCTGAAGTATTTACGGTTGCAGGAATACCCCCAACAGTTGATCCATTATGGACTAGTAAGGTATTAGTATCAGTATTAATTACCAGTTCGCCAGGAGCACCTAAGTAAGTGCTAACGGCCGCTGTGTTGCCTCGACGTAACTGTAATCTTCTTGGTGCTTGCATTATATTATACCTAGGTCAACGTTACCACTGTAGTCTGTAGTGCTTGATGTAAACGGATCTGTTTCAAACGCTGGGTTGATGTTTAGTTCGGCATAAACTCCAAAATTATCATTGCTGTAAGTAGGAGTTTCGTATACCCCATTATATTTTAGAAATGCTAGTTTGTATTTGTTCTGAGGGAGTGTGTTTAGAAAATCACTAGTCAGCATAGTCGTAGCCGTAGCAGTTGTAACGTTGCTAACAGTTACACTTACGTTGGCTACTACATTACCTTTTAGATAGTCAATAATATATCCAGTAAACGTAAGCCCAGCTATATTAGCGGCTTTCTGATCCTGATTTTTAAATTTTATTACTATGGGATTATCTGCTCCGCGATAGATTTCTATTGGTCTTTGATACACGACTCGGTTCCTCGTTGTAATAGTAGGATCATCATAGTCCAGAATCTGGACAGTGAAAGTATTTTCATATAAATAACTTGTGATTAGTGGCACTTTTGCTTGATCCCTTTAGTATATTTATCGCGGTCCTTATGGAAGATAGTTACAAGAAACTCTTAGATCAATACCCGTTTATCAGCTATATTACCTATGGCGGCAACGATTATATCGGTATCATTCAAAACTCAGACGAAGTTATAACCACTATCTATGATTTCGCAGCTCTGCGTACTCTAGAGCAAAAAAGCAAGTTCTTAGAACTGGCGGATCAGTGGTGGTGGGAAAGTAATAGGCTAGTACCTATCAATGTGTTCTTAAAACAGGATTGGGTAGAATTTAGGATCTGTTTGAAAACATTCAACAGCAAAGATGTAAGTATCGAACATGGGCCTTACGTTAGTCTTAAAGAAATAGCTCAGAAACGAAGTAAACGTCGTAGTATTACACTGATTCGCAAAGTAGGTTAAGATTTACCACAACTAGCTGGCTGTATGCAATCGCATGTGCTTTCTTAAACGAATATTCGCCCTCAACTTTATCCCAAACAGTATCAGCAACTTCCTTCCAAGTCTTACCTATTAGGTGCCTCTTTGCGGGTCTAATGACTGCTAGGAACATCGCAAGCCTAGGAATAGAGTCTACAGGCTCTGGCATTTTAAGCAAAGTATCATAGTGATTATTGATATGAATTAACTGCGCACATATTACCGGATCATAAAGTTTTGCCCAGTCTGGTTCCTGCATGAGTTTGACTAAATGCTCTTCGCTCTTAACTTGTTTGTATATATGAACGTTTAGCAAGTCTAATTTCATATATCCACGATCTTCCGCTACCTGATAATCTAAACTAGCTGAACCCGAGAACGGATCTACAGGGATATCTGTAGCATAGACTCCTGTATTATGACGAGTTAACTTGCCATCACGGATAATACTAGCTGGAGTGACGTTTAATAGACTCAATACTTGCTCGCGATCAGCAAAATCTATGTCGATGTCTGATTTAAATTTTATCATTATAATCTAGGTGGTGTATTTGGATCAAAGTTAATATCTGCATACGGATCACTTTGTTTTTTTGTTAATATATCCAATTTCTTAGATATCTGATCCACATCATATTTTAATATGGTTAAATCCGTAACTATACCCAATAGTTCTTTTCTAATTATACTAGTTATGATTTCTTTATCTTCGTCGCTCATCATAATCCTGCTTCCTTCAAAATACTTTTAATCCACTCTGTGTCTGCTAGATAATCTTTAAATTTCTGTTGCCAATATTCTGGATCTATCCAAGGCAACACCATGCCAATCTGTTCTTCATTTAATCCATCAAGGAAATCAACACCGCTGGCACAGTTATAGACAATCCAAGGACTAACCCTGCCATTAGCGATATGATGGCAAATGCGATTAGCATTACCAAACCTAAAGTAATCACTAAATCCGTTCTTAAATTCTCCCAATTCATCTGCATAATCCTGCATCTCCTTTAGAGCACGTTCAAGCGCATCTTGAACTGCTTCTTTACGCATGTAGCCTCGTAGATATTCTAAGTATACTTTCTCATGACACCAATGGTCAAGTTTCTTGTTTTCTTTTATGACCCAGTCTATAAACGTCTTGGGATTGACAGCACGTATAGCAACCATATGGCGACCAAATTTAACGAATGCTGTATAGTAAGGACTACCCACAAAGTCGCTATAGGTTTTCATCTTAGCTGAACCCTGTGTCATTTCATAAAAGCGTAGATAAGCCTGATAGCCAAACTGTACACCAGTTTCTTTTTCTTGCTGCCAACGTCGTTTGGTTTCGCAGAGATGCGCCGCTAAGGTACTCTCCTTGCGATATTCTTTACTACAATATCGACACTTATAGCTCGGACTTGATTGATTTGTCGTCATATCCGAGTTTTCGTGCCAGGTCTGCAAGATCTCGTTTATCATTGATTTTTGCCAATAGGTCTATTTCGTCTGATTTCATATTAGGGTACAACTTGGCTAGAAATTTCTGTGCTTTGTTATCCCCTTCTTTTTTCTTTGCTGACAACCAATAATGAAATTGGCCGCCCATTGCTGGACTTACGGTAGTACAACATAGCCATTGTAATTTTGTATGTTTACCTAGCTCAAAGAAGTTTTTGTTTACACGTTCATTAGTAGCCATTAGGTAATAGGCCTGCATGTCTGCACCACCACCTACGTTGGCTCCATATTTCAGCATAAGATATGTACTAAACTTTTTACGATCTTCATCTGTAAAATTGTCATAGTAAGCACGATCCTTGCGATCAAATGCCTGCATCTCATATTTGATTTCTAAGCTACTGCTCATCTACCTTTCCTTAGGTAATTAAGAATCTGTGCTACGCTCTGCTGTAGATCTCTGTATTTGGTCTTCAGTGATTCTATTTCATCGGTTTGTTTGTCTATTCGCCTCTGTAGGGTTTCTATAGTCAGTTGGCTTTCACGCAGTTTCTTGTCGTGGCTTAATAGATTAGGACGAGGCGGTGCATTTGGATCCACTGCTCGTTTCTTCTTTGGTTTAAATTGTTCCGGATTAAAATCCATTGTTGTTGTCCTCTGGCTTATATATAATTATACAATATTCCATCATTGATTGTAAAGTTCTACTATCACCAATGCCTAAGCACTCCTGCTATAATAAACAGATTGGTTACAATATAAAACAGCACTATCATCGTGCGTATAAACGCTATACGATCTGCTTCTGCATCTGTGCGTCCTTCTTTTTGTCCTAGAGCTTTGGCCCATATACGCCAAATTTTATTCTTTACCATATCTTTCCGTAGTCTACCACCTCGCTCTGGCGGTTAATATCTTTAACAAAATAAGCACACAATGGTTCACTACCTTCCGAAATTGGTACTGCTAACATCTGGCCAGGTTTCAGTTTAGGGAAATACCATTTAACATCTTGATAGATGTCCACGATCTCCACTGGATGGAATTCTGGTTTATAACTACTCAAAGGATTAAATGTATAAGCACTGAATCCTCGATCGTTGATTGATGTTAGTGGAATAACCTCTAAATCACCAAAGTCTGGTTCACCAATAAGTATTTGCCAATCCACTGGCATCTTAACTAAATTCGTTCCAATACGCAACACCAATGCTGGACTATTAAATGACTCTAAAAAGATCAATGGAATAAAGAAGTAGTCGGGGTTCTTTGGATCGCTGTTGTCTAATATAGCAAAGCGTAGATCTTCGACTTCATCTGGAATCTCATTCATCTCATACGCGGTGTTTTCTAGGGTTAGTATATACATAAATTACTGCCAATCGGTCTTTTCAACAACGAATGGGTAGTTAGCCTCCTTGTAAAATTGCTTACGCTTAGTTAAATGCCTTTTGGCAAACTTGCATGTTGATGTTATGTCCCAGATCTGGACGAAATCTTTGTCCTCAGCTTTTCTAATGCCTCGCCCAATTGACTGAATAACTCGAACAAATGATTTACCAGGCTCAACGAGAACAAGATTAAAAATACGAGGAATATTAATGCCAACAGCGGCAACACCATAAGTAGCGACAATAACTTTGTCATCCATCGTCGCAACATCGTCATATTGTTCTTTTCTATCATCTGCTTTGGTTCCTCCTGAAACAAATACTGAATCTTTGATACGATCTACTAGAGCTTTACCTGGTGCTAGACGATCAACTAGGACCAAGGTATTACCTGTCTTACGGATACTTTCTACTAGTTGTGCGATATAATCTAATCGCCCTTCTGTTTCAAGCAAGTATCTCAACTCACTTTGATAATCTTTATATTCTACATGGTCCACAAGTTGTAATACGTTTACATGACACTGTGCTAGTACACCTTGTGATTGTAACTCACTGGCACTTAATCTGCCAATAACGTCACCTATACTACACTTTAGGCTGACAAATTCGTAATCTTCTTTAGGAATCGTGCCGGTTAAGCCCCAGCGGATAGGTATATGTGCCATTACACCAGTAAGCAGAGTTTTAAGTGCATCTGCTTTGGCCATATGCACTTCATCAACCATGACACAGACAACGTCTTGAAGAAATTCACTAATGGTGATGTCTACTTCGTGATTGCGTGAACCCTTGAGTAAGATGTTTAAGCTCTGCCAAGTACAGATAGTATGTGTGCGTCCAAACTCTTTACGGTCTCCAAAGTATACACCAACATCTAATCCCATGTTTATATAGTCTGCTTCTGTTTGTGTGACTAATGATTTGTTTGGAACGATGACGATAGTACGTCCATGTGGTTCACAACAATAACTCAATGCCGCAGTGATTAGAGTCTTGCCTGCACCAGTGGCTACTTCCTGTAGACATTGTGGATTGATTAAGAATTTATTGATAATTTCTACTTGATAGTCACGTAGAACGATTGGTTGACCTGCCATAGGATGTTTATCAGGCCAGTTGATATGTTTGAATGTCGCTTCTGTTACTTCGTCAAACTCATATTGTGTTTTATAATCACGTAGGTCCTCTAGTTCCAGATGATATCCTTGCTGATCTAAATAGGGAATGATTTCCGGCAATAGATTAACATAGGTACTACCACCCAATTGGAAGAATGCTACCTTACCATCCCAACGACCTAATCTGACTGCGGGCAGATAGCGTGCACCAGGAATCTCATATTTGAACTTGTTGCTGAGTTCTTTGCGTTCATGTAAGTCTAAGCCTTCTATCTTTACATTAACTTCATCTTTGATTATTAGTCGGGCTAAGGCCATTAATATTTTTCTCTTATTTGTGTTGTGCCGTAGTAGATGATCTTTTCTGCACGGCGGGTCCAGTCCATCTTACGTCCACCAAACATCATCTCAAAGGTAGTTACCATCAGAGGAACAGGAAAGTCCCAGTTTGCAGGTATCTTCCCAGCATACACTACTTTAACACCATATGGATCATATTCGCTAGTGCTAGTCTTACCATTTCTATCAAATCGCACTATGTCGCGTTCTTCGAAACGACTTAGATCAATGTCAAACAGTGTAGGATTATAAATGCAGATAGGATAACGATCCGTTATTTCAGCGTAGTCAAATATCATGTCTAGACTTTCCGTACCGGGTGGTAGATGTACTGCATGTTTACTCCCGATAGATTGTAGTGCTGGACCATATTGTTCTATCGCTCGCTGACTGATCGATTCTTCTATCTCATATCCGCATAAGCCAGCGAGATCGATTAACTTAATTAAATTATCTGCACCAAATCCACCACGAGCTTGTATATACTCGATTAAACTATCTGTAGCATTGGTGATAGCATATCCACTATCTTGTTGGACCAGTTTAATCTCAAAAGGTTGGCGCTCGCATTCAAGTATCTGATAAAATAGTTCGTTAATGCTATTATCAACTTCAAATCCATTAGCATTGCCCCAAGGCACTATCCAATTGACATTATATTCTGTTATACCTAAATACCAACATTTAATATTACGATTATACCAGGCTTTACCTTGGCTTTCTTCTCTGAATTGCTGTAGTTCTTTAATTAAATCATTGTCATAAGGAAACTTGACTACTATATTCTCACCATCTATCCAAACAGCCTTGGTACGATCCATCTTACGTGGTGCCATACGGAATGTAGGAACTTCAACTGGGGTGACATCTATTCCTAGTTTAGCAAACTGCCTACGGTACTTTAAGATCAATTTAACCGCTAGTTCAGCTTGCCTGTCGGTCAATGCAGTACCAAACACAGTAGCATTAGCCATGCTGTTGACTATCTGTATGTCATAGCGTGCTAGTCTGATCTTGGTCATGTTAGGCATGATCAAGGCTGTGATGCCCACTTCATAGCCTGCGAGATATTCCAAATAGTCTTCTACAGAAGGATAGATTAACATACTATTATTATATAGTGGTTAAGATTGGAAAGTCAACCTGGAATATTATTTAGATTTTAAGTGAAATGCTTTGCGACAACGATCTAATACTTCTGCTACTGCTTCCACAGTCAGAGGTTCATGATCACCCATATCATCTCTGCCAGGATAGTCTTGACGTTTACCATTGACGGCAAAAGCAGTTTGCCATTCAAAAAATTGGGGATTATATTGCTTGGCCCATAACATTAGATCTACAGGACCATTATTGCTTTCTATGCGCTTGTTCCATATAGTACCTTTTGGGCTATCATTCTTAATAAATCCCCATAAAGTCATCTGACGATCCAATACGGTCTTGGCCTGTTCCCAGGTGATATATTTGTTATTTTCACTGTGAAAATTGTTTAAAACATATGATGCAACTTCTAATTCTTTATCCCAAATTTTAGGCATCAAATCAAGTGCTACACTAGGAACATCAAAACCATCTTCGCCATAATGGTATACCTCGTTTATATCATTAACTTCTTCTTGATTTAAAGTTTTACCTTGTTTAGCAGCTTTTTTAAGGCCGTTGGCTAATTTAGCAGCCACGGGTTTCCACTGTGCTACTAGTTTTTGCCATTCTTGGTTATTGACAAAATTAGGATCATGATCAAAATCGTCTATATGGAATATATGGAGGCTATCTAATAGAGTGGTTACGGGCTCACCAACTTCTACGATATACTCGTTCAGTTGTTCAGCTTCGCTGATTAAATCGGCGTATTTTCTAAAGAATTTTGGGTCCATACTGTATTTATAAAAAGAAGCCCATGTATCGCTACACGGGCTTTGAGACCAACGCACTAGGAGCTAGACAATAGTGAAGTGCGTCGGGTTACTACACAATTATATAGCTATCCGATTGTACAGATAGCGTAAATCTGATATTAGATCTTTCTTAGGCCGTAGTTGACTCCAGCCAAGATAAAGTTAATGATAGCACCAAAATAATTACCATAACTTAAATCAGCTAGTCCGTAGGCCGTAAAAAAGCCGATTAAAAACCAAGTGATCTGAATTGAGTTCTTATAAGCCCATGTTCTAATTTTGTCCCACATATACTACTCCTTAATTAAAAATTTTATCAGCGATGTCCACGAACATCCAACCCACTGCAAAGCAACCAATCATTTCTCGGATGTTTGCGGGTAAGAGTGCGTATAATATCGCTAATGCTAAAAATAAACAGATTTTCTTTGTCCATATTGGATGGAAATACATAATTACTCCTTACAATCTTTACTACTTGCTAAACAGCAAGCTGTGAATAAAAACCACCAGGCTGACCAATCACACCACCCTACCAGATAGGCAGTGCCTATCAGTAGGATTAGATTATATACCATTGCCAGTGCTAGACGCATTATCCTGCTTTCATACATGTTGTTGAAGCCAATGCCGCCCATTTAAGTGGAAAGCTCTTGCGTAACTGTGCTATCTTGATAGCCATACGCAATGAAACTTCACGCAACTTGTTTTGATTAGTGGTCATAAAGTCGATAATCTCGTCCTGTTGGATCTGATCAAAGTCATAGTCTTCAAATAATACACCTGTGCGTGCGATCTGTTTGATACGCAGGATCTTATCACGCATAGTGTCTAACGTTAGATCCAAATAGTGACAGCGTGATTGGATAGCATCCAAGTGATCACGTGTTTTTTGTGACTTCATCTGATCGAACTTTAAGTTCGTGATAAAGATAACCCCACCCTTGAAGTCAAATTGGTCCGGGATACCTTCGTTGCGTAGGCTGTGCGAGTCTGCTAACCAGGAAATCCTACGTTTCTTTCCTGAGTCGAGTGCGCCTTTAAGCAAGTTAAGACATACGTCATCAAGTAAGATGCTGTCACAGTCGTCAAATACCACAACTGAATTACTGTCACTATACTTGTAAAGTGCCTTATACATACCTAATGCGGATGCCGTACCTTTGATCATTTCACTCTTAACACGACGTCCTGAGATCTGATCAAAGAGGTTTGCTTTTTCTAACTGTGCTTCGATACCAAACGACTTACCAACACCCGGAGGGCCTGCTACGATCATAGCACGGATGTCTCCGTTTAATACTGCCTTGGTCATGTCATCTAGGATTTCAAAACGTTCAGCGATTTCACTGATACGTTGTTCTTCTAGTGCTGGATCTTCAGTTTCTATTGGAGTTGCTGGTGCGTCTACTAGTTCATAGTCAACAGGGCTTGCTACACTGACCCTGATCTTGTCTTTACCAAAACGACCAGTACCATCTACTGTGATAAATCCACCTTTGCTACCTAGTTGGAATTGTTTGATGAGTGGAAATACTTCATCTTTTACTTCTTGATTGCGGTATGTTCCGTTTTTGATTTTTACAAATGGTTGCATTGTCTATTGCTCCTATATTAAATTAACAGTTCGAAGCAGTTATCTGCTTTCTTATTATTAATATAACTATAGCATACTTTTGACTGTATGTCAACCTATTTTTAGTCGTTGAAAATCAATGACTTACATAAGTGCTAAATTATTGATTTTATTAGAGTTTTTATTAACAGCAATCACTAAAACTATCAATCCAGCGTTTTGTGCAGGCTTTGTCATCCTCTGCGCAGGGTGTTACTGTTTCTGCTGGTTGTGTAGTTTCTAGTGGCTTGCTAGGAATGCTTTTGATAGCCGCTTCATGGGCTAGATCAGCCAGGGATTGTAACCCTGATACATTATAGTTTGCCATTTTACTTCCTTTCGCCTTTTGGGCAGTTGTTTAAAATATAGTGATTGTGTCACTATATCATTATTTATTACTATCTTGCTTTCTCTCGTGTTTATACAGTCTTTTTAGATTCCAACGATTCTTGCGGAAGAATTCCACTTTTGTATCTTTTGGGTCACAGCGTTCCCAGGCTTCAATTTCATCCTTATACTCATACCATTTGGCATTTAGCCATAACTTGAATGTAGTTATTTGACTCATGGCAGTTTAGGTGCGCCCAATGCGTCCAACATGCTGTCTACGCTAGCATACCAGGCTTCAGTAATATTGATACCATAGAATATCACACCGCGGGCAGTGTCACTGAACCCGCTGAGCAAGAATACTGCTAAGATAATCCAAACCACTAGCCAAGGACTGGTTCGTAGATTATATGATTTGTTAGCGTCAATGTCTGAACGCTGATAATTACGCTGGAAACGATACCAATCGTCGCGATTTGGATTACCGTGCTTGCCCCAATTTGGATCATCGTATCTGTTATTCATACAAACATTATACGCTAAATCAAGGACTTTGTCAACCAGATTATAGGTGTGCTTTAATCTTACCGTAAACAACATCCAGATCAAAACTTTCAGCACAGGCTACATCACCACGACGGCAAGTAAACTCTGTTGCTGGTGCTGGATTATCACCGTGGCAACCATAACAGTCCAATGGAGTAGCGATAGGTTCAAAAGTTTTCAAATGTGCCACTGGACGTCGGTAGTCTGCTTTAACACTGGTAAAGAAAGTGATGTTTGGAGTATCAGTACAGCCAGCGATGTGGCATGGTGCTGAGTCTAATCCAACAAACACTTTTGCACGTGCGATTAATTCTTTAGTCTGTTGGACTGTAAACTGTCCTAGCCCGTTGATTAATTTTTCATCGCCATCAAACGATCCTTCGTTAGGACCTCCAATTTGCACGATATTTACATCGTGATTATCTAATACCTGTTCTAATAGATATCCCCAGTTGTCTAGGCTCAATTGGCGACTGGGCCAACCATCTTTGCGGATATGTACTACTATGAAATCTTTGCCTTTCGATTTTTTATCTAAGAAGTCTTCGACGTGTTTAACATCTTCATCTGATGCTATCAGATCATAACTGTAGTCTGACAGTTTATGGTCTACACCAAATACAAAGTTCTTATATGCGTCAACGATATGTAGGTGTGGAGAACGTTCATAGCATAGATCTAAATTAAAACTTTCATCATATTGGCTTGGCACTGCTTGATTTGGATACAATGCTTTATTAACATAAGGATTATTTTTATAAACATCTGGGTAAGCGGTTGATACATCAATTTCACAGTCACCGTCATATTTTTTATGTAGTTCCCGTACTATCGGTGTAGTCAAGATAACGTCACCTAATGCCATGCTACGATGTAATAGAATTTTTTTCATAGATTATTTTTTCTTTAAGATAATTTCAATAGCGCATTCAGCATTTGGCATCAGCGTTTGATCAACATGATCAGGTAAATCTTGATAGAAGTCGTTGATTAATTCAATTTTCTCGCAGATGACGTCATCTGCATATTCTTTAATTAAGTCCACGACGTTAATCGATTTAGCCATCGTGCTTTCTTTTTTAAATATAGTAAAACTCCAAAAATGTTCGTGACTGAATCGACTGGGCCAAACACCATGTTCATATAAGTCTTCGTCTGGAACTGTTAAGATTAAATATCCGCCCGATTTAACTACAGCGACCCAATTGGTTAGTGCTATCCTGGGATCCTGCATGTGTTCTAGGCTGTGGCTAGCGTGAATAAAGTCTAGTGATTCATCTTCAATGCCTTCAAGATATTGGGCATCACCATCCTGGACATCCCAGGCACGTACTGACTTTAATAATGGGAATTGTTTTTTATAATTAATTATTGGATCTTGGCCAGCACCAATGTCTAGTCCATCACCTACAAAATATTTGGTAATAAAATTACCATTATAATATCTACGTTTAGCTGACTTACTTGCTTCGAACATATAATCTCCGTGTTTATAGTAATTATACGTTCTAAGCAAGCTATTGTCAATAATTGATAGTGTTATTTTTCTCTTTTATAGAAAACGTGATTACCAATCTTTGTGGCGACTTTGTGTGGCCAGCGTGGATTTACTTTTACTGAGTCCTCGTGGAACCACATGACATTTTCGTCAATTTTGGCTACTCGTTGACCTTCTAAGAAAACTTTCTTAGCGGCGATATAACTTGGTTCCCAAGGTTTGATGACTCGTGACTTGTTGAGATCACTGTCACAGTACCAACTGAATTGACAGACTTTGGTATCACCACCGACTATAGTAGTCTGTGCTACTACTGCGCATAGATCATTTGGAAACAACCCACTGCGGGCACGATTAACAGTGACCTGTGCTACTGCCATCTGTCCTGCCATCGGTTCCCCGTTGGCTTCATAGAATACATTACGTGCTAAACAGGCCAATTGGCGATCTATGGATTTGGTTTTTTGTTGCTGTGCTTTGGCCACTTTAAATCCAAACGCACGATCTTCTGCGGCGTCTGCTGTTGATGTTGCTACTGCTAAAACTGCTGTGGACATTATTGTCCAGGTTAGTATTTTTTTGAATCGTGTGAACACGTTCATATCTTTCCCTCCTGTTAGTATTGTCTTAAGGCTGATTTCCTAAGAAACCACACCAGTCGCCTGATCGCGATCGATGTAGTGTTGACATGGCTTGCTGATGCCATCTCTTAAATGTATTAGGTCGTAATCATTAAATGGTGCTAGATTAACGCCTAGGCTTGATGTGTGTCTGTGACACTGTTCTCTCATTGTGCAATATCTCCCTGCGCAATAGTATCTTGATTCGGTCTGGTTATTACTCATTCTAAATCCTCCGAACGTAGTATTATGTAGTCACGAGAATCTGGACTTTTATACGCACTTTTCTCAGAGATGATTGAGATAACTATTGACAAACCATTTAGTGTATATATTACTAAATGATCTTCGAGATAACTATTCTAATCCTAATATCGATGGATTTCTTTTTAAAAATTCCATACGTAGAATATTCCATGTTTCATATAGTTCGTCACTACTGTGTCTATTGATTTCTACCTTTAGTTGACTTAATGCCCTTAACTCATTTATATATGGCAAGTACTTCTCAGGTAATGTGTCATTTGAATATAGATACGGGCACACTTTAAAATCTTCTAGATCTAAAAATGTTGGTATTAATCTTTCGATCAAGAAAGTAAAATTAGGCAGGCTTTTGTCATGGGCATAGTTGCTTAACCCTTCGCCAAATACCTGATGTTTGAAGTTGGGATCTTTTTCTCCCTCAGTAAACAATGCTCGACTGAATGCCATGAACTTGGTCCAAAATTTAGGACTACCAACGACATAGTTGGCAAACACTGTACGATTACGATCTAATATAGTCATTTTGACATCAGGATTTTTATATCCCATCTTAGTCAAGAATGTATTTCCGATCTCACTGATGTTGGTATGATATAAGTCGCCTTGTTCCCAACTGTTCATGAATAATGCTTCATTAACTATACAGGGATTAAACAAGTAAACATCGTGGCCCGGATTATTATTGATATGATCAAATACTGTCTGCGCTGAAAGATTTGTTTTCTCTTTAAACTTCCAACTGACGTAACCCCAGTAATCTAGGTTCTCTGCGAGGATTGCATCATGCTCACGATTCCATTTATCCCATTCACGCAGTTCAGGATGAGGATTGTCTGTATTATCCATGGGAGTAAACAAAGGATCGCAGTGTTCTTTTAATTCTGGTTTAAAGTAAATTTGAAATATTTTTATATTTTTTGCCATTAGTCTATCACAATTTCCGGAAAGTATTTGATAAAGATATCAGAATCTTGATTGCGTGCTAGTTTAATTTTAGATTTAATTTCTTTGAATAGATTCCACGCCAAGGGTACAAATACCACACGCATGTCTTCTACTTCTTTTAACATGTCAACACTGACTACTGGAATGCCGCTGCCTGGACAGAAGCGACCTTGTTTAAGTGGATTGTCATCAATGATAAAATCTAAATACAAATCACCAAAGTTAATCAGTGTCATACCTTTGGCTGCCGCACCATAGCCAGCTAGCACATATCCTTCATGGCGATAGTGGTCCAATGTATTTTTTAACTCAGCCACAACCTGTTTACACTTTTCAGCATAGATGAGATATGTGTCTAGATCTTGTAATCCTGCCTGCGATTCTTCTTTTAATACTGCATCAACGCGACTAATATCTGCGGGAGTTTTACTAAACACAAACATATAACTGATACCATGTATTGGTGTCTTAACGATATCAATTAGATATAATCCTGCACGATCAGCTAGTGCTTTCATCGAACTAGCATTGAAGAAACTTAAATGCTCGTGATAGATAGTATCAAATTCATTGTTACGTACCATGTCAGCTTGGCTAGTCTGTATAAACAAACGACTAGTGTCGTGCATGATATCTCGACATTGTTGTAAGAATTCTAACGGATAGTCTGTGTGTGCGAATACATTCTGCGCATTAATGATATCAATGTGTTTATTCTTAAGATGGTAGACATATTTTTCAGTAAAATAATCGCAGATAACCTCATGGTTGGCTGAACTTAATTTATGTAGATTTTCTGCAGGATCAATACCATAGGTTTTTAATCCTTTTGCTTTAAACTTATTAAGTTGACTACCATCGTTACAGGCGATATCTAATACAGCTTTAGGAGGTTCTGCGAAATATGTCTGTGTATGGTCTACGAACCAATCCATATACTCCATATATGTCTGGCTAGTGCCGCTGACATAGAGATAGTTCTTAAACAACAAGTCAGGATTAACCGCATGACTCAACTGTAGATGAGTACAGGATTTACATAGATTCAAGCGTAGAGGAAAGTAAGGCTCACTTTCATCTTCAGTAGCTTTGAAACTGTTGGCTAATGGCTGTTCTTTAAGGTCTAAGATTACTTTTAGATCTTCACTACCACAGCATAAACATTCTTTAAGTTCTTTAGCATTTTCCATATTAGTCTACTATAGGTTGGCCGTTGGGGGCGATATTGCCTTGCAAACCGACTGTATCTAACTCGACTAATCTGTCCTTAGGTAAGAACTTAACCATCGAATGTTCAACATCGATATACTTGCCTTGATTGAGTGTTTCAAACATATTCCCAATAATATTTTGGAATAAATCAATAGTTGGTTGTAACAACCCTGGAGTGAACGACCATAGACGAGTTTGTAATAATGTGTTTACATCAATACCTTGTATCCAGCCCGGCTGAGCTTTTTTAAATACATACTTGTCTCGAGTATTTTCATTATCAAATTTACTGATATCAAAGTTATCTGTTACTAGATAACGTCCGCTAAGTTTAAAGATCCTATTAGATTCATTGATATCTTTCATGATATCTTTGTCAGTAGACATATAAGATAGTGCTTTATACAATCCAATACACTCCATACAGTTCTTACCAATGTCATAATTAGAAACTGAATTATGGAAATGTTGGATATCTGGATCATCACTGTTATCAATATAGTAGTCAACTGTATCAATTAGTTCTTCAAACTCTGGTCCATCTTCTTTTTGCACATCAATCTTACTGTTGTCGATAAGGATCAATGTTGCATCAGGGATATATTTACGGGCACTCTTGGCCGTTTCAAGTGTCTGCTTGATACGCTCTTGTGCGCTGTAAATTCCATAGTTACTGAAAACTGCTGATGTAATTAGTACTGTGTTTTTGCTCATATTAGAATCTCAACCATCTTTCGTTAGCTAGAGTCCACTCAACAACTTGACCGATACGTTCACTGAGTGCTACTTTAGGAGTCCATCCTAATGACTTCATATAATCACCGCTTAGAGCATAACGCAAGTCATGTCCTGGGCGGCTGCTGTGGAAGTCAACCATTTCATACTTGAGCTCTTTGCCCTGTGCTTGTGCGATCAATTTAGCTAATTCAAGATTGTTGATTTCTTCAGCGCCAACTAAGTTGAACTTAGGACATTTTGCACCACCGTAGTCTTCAACTAGTTTAGTAGAAGGATCTAAATTCAACAAGAATAACATGGCATCTGCTACGTCTGCTGCATGGATATAGTGTCGACTACCTGGAATAGTTTTGGTGCTGTCACTATGGATAGTGATAGTATCACCATCATTGGCCTTGCGTATACACATCGGAATATATTTTTCTGGATGTTGTCTTTGCCCAAATACGTTCATGGTATGTGTGATATAGATAGGCATCTTGTAGGTATTTTCAAATGCTACTGCTAGTTCTTCGCCACCAGCTTTGGTAGCTGAATATGGATTCGAACTGTTGTAACGATCACGTTCGCCATAGTTAACGCCGTTTGGTGCTGGACCAAATACTTCATCTGTTGAGAAGTAGATGAAACGTTCTAGATTGGGCAAATCTCTAGCATACTGTAAAATATGACCAGTTCCGACTACGTTATCCCAAACAAATTCCATCGGGAATTCAATTGAACGATCCACGTGACTACCTGCGGCTAGATGTAATACATAATTGATATCTCCAATATCTCTGCGTACCAAAGGATTTAATTCTGCACGGAGATCATGAAATACCACTTTTACTCGTTTACGAGTTTCAGTATCGAAGTCGTTCATCATATCTGACAATCGATTTAGATTTCCTGAGAAATCTAAACGGTCGAGGCTGACAATGTTCCAATCTGTGTTTCTTAATAGGTTATCGATAACATGGTGTGCTACAAAACCTGCACCACCAGTCACCAGGACGTTTTTTGACATTGATTTCTCCAGTTTTCGTTGAATTTTACTGCTTTTTGATATTTATTTGTATCAAAACGGCGGCAAAAATTATGCTTCTAGTCGATCTGCTACTGTACGATTAACTTTAGTTTCTACGTAGTCTTTGATAAAGCGGATAGCTTTACGGCTACTGTCAAATACGTATTCTTTGGTTTCATCTTCTTGTGTAAGGATCACTACGAATCCATTTGTTACTTTTCTAATTTCAATTGAATCAAACATGTTACTTCCTCTTATAAGATTGTTACTCTATTAATATAACATATCTAGATCTACAAGTCAAGAAAAAAGGCTACCGAAATAGCCTTTTCGCTTGGTAGTTATCCTACCGGAAGATCGAAACCTTAAGCGTCCTTAAGTTTCAGTTGTAGATCCAACTTGGCATGGTGCGCATCGTTGAGAGGCGAGCCCGATACTATTTTGATTAGAACTTAATCATGTAACCTGCATTGTAACCAATGAAGTCACTAGCACCATAGCTACGATCAATTCCTAATGTCAATGCTTGATCTTTAGCGATAGCGTATTCAGCACCGAAACGTACAGTGTTTGTTTTTTCATTGTATGAGTCACTGAATGCATCACGGAAACGGTATCCTGCTTTAACTGATAGTGCATCTGTTAAAGAGTATTTGATACCTGGTTCGACTGAATAGTATGTATAGTCTTGATTTGAAGTAATCTTATAACCTAGACCACCACGTGTGTATAATTCGATACCTTTAACTAGTCCATATGTATAAGTAGCACCTGCTTCTAAACGTGTTGTGCTTACACCATTGTCACTGTTCAGACGTTCAGTACGGAACTGTTCACCCAAGTCGATTGTTAGGTTGTCTAACACTTTGCGGCCGACGGTAAAGTTAACACCTTGTCTATTAGGATCAGCTTTATTATCAGAAATTGCATCACGGAATGTATATTGGATGTGGGCAAAGTTTTTGCCGTCTTCAGCTATTGCCATTGTGCTGAATGCTAGTCCAGCGATAAGTGTTGCGATTAAAGTTTTTTTCATTGTATTTCCTCTTGTTTAAATTGTTGCAGAAATGCCACAGAATAAAATCTTGTTGCTTTTAAGCCACGTTTTATTTATATACAGATCACGTAGGTTAAAATATTATATTACTTGATATCGTTATTTCTATAGATACCTTTATAATGCACATGATGTGCGGCATCTTCATAATTAGTAAACCAACGTTGATCTGCGCGGTAAAAACTATCTTTTTGTACAAACATTAGATCAATCTGTCCTAATAATCCTGTCTGGGCATAATTGACTTCCATAACATCAAACACCACAAAGTTTCTTTCTGACAGATAGGTAATATAATCATGTAAGATTGGTTGACCAACATATTGTTCTATCAATCCAACTTCTAAAATAATAGCATGAAAATTATGTAGGCACTGTTCTGCACCTTTGAGAACTTCCATTTCACCGCCTTGCACATCTATCTTCAACAGTGCAGGGCCTTCACATTTATAGATCGTCCAAAGCGTGTCTAATTTATATTGTGGTACACGTCTGGGCAACATATCATATGCACCATCTATGCTGTCAAGCGTTTGGTATCTGCTGCTACCTCCCAGATCTGGAGTGACATTAATAGTCAGTGCACCATCTTCTGCTCCAGCAGCGGCTAAGATGTATTCGCCCCAGTATTCTTTACATAGTTGTTTAAGGCTCGATTCAAATTCTATCAATGGTTCCACAAATAGATATCTACGATCAGGAAAATGTTCATACAGGTGATTGGTATCTGTGGCTACACCAACGTCAATGATGATGTTGGGTTCGAACCCAAGTCTCTTTATTGAATTAATTCCCGCTGAACTGTTAAACATACTAGTATCTATACGTATCTGGTTTATAAGGTCCAGTTACATCAACGCTGATATAATCAGCTTGCTCATTTGTCAATACTGTGAGTTTGGCTCCTATCTTATCTAAATGCAGTCTTGCAACCTTTTCATCCAAATGTTTTGGCAATAGATATAAATGTCCTGTATTGTAGTATTCCCAATTTTGGAACATTTCAATCTGTGCTAGTACTTGATTAGTAAATGAGTTACTCATCACATAACTAGGATGTCCTGTAGCACAGCCTAGGTTAACCAATCTACCTTTAGCGAGGATGATGATCTTATTACCATTCGGTAGTGTGACATGATCTACTTGTGGTTTAATTTCTTCCCAGGTATATTTTTCTAAACTTGCTATATCGATCTCACTGTCAAAGTGGCCGATGTTACATACTATAGAATTATGTTTCATCTGTAACATGTGTTCGTGTGTAATCACGTTGATGTTGCCGGTAGCTGTTACAAAAATGTCTGCCTTGTCTGCGGCATAGTCCATGGTTACCACTCGGTAGCCCTCCATGGCTGCCTGTAAGGCGCAGATTGGATCAATCTCTGTTACCCATACCTGTGCTGATAATGCTCTGAGTGCCGCGGCTGAACCTTTACCTACATCACCAAAGCCTGCTACTACCGCTACCTTACCTGCGATCATGACATCAGTGGCACGTTTGATTCCGTCTACTAATGATTCACGGCAACCATATAAGTTATCAAACTTGCTTTTAGTCACACTATCATTGACGTTAATAGCACGTAGTTTAAACTTACCGGCTTTTATCGCCTCATTGATCTTATGGATACCTGTGGTAGTTTCTTCTGTTACCCCGCGGATACCTTCTAGTAATCCTGGGTGATGTTCATGTACATACCATGTGAGATCATGTCCATCATCAAGTAACATATTAGGGCGCCAATCATCTGGACCGTGTAAGGTGCGTTCAATACACCACCAATATTCTTCTTCTGTTTCACCTTTCCAAGCAAACACGGGAATACCCTGTTCAGCGAGTGCAGCTGCCGCATGATCTTGTGTTGAAAATATATTACATGAACTCCAACGAACGCTGGCACCTAATGCCACTAGCGTCTGCACCAACACTGCTGTTTGTATGGTCATGTGCAGACTACCTGCTATACGAGCACCTTTGAGTGGTTGTTCATCTTTGAACTGTTCTCTGACAGCTATCAAACCTGGCATTTCTGTTTCAGCTATAGCTATTTCTTTGTGGCCCCA
>Ga0222712_10002672_pt1 | contig 20125 bp, 21 predicted proteins | sample C33_657DmetaG_FD_165043 | JGI IMG/M metagenome (GOLD analysis project Ga0222712, IMG submission 165043) | Estuarine water microbial communities from San Francisco Bay, California, United States - C33_657D | ecosystem: Environmental > Aquatic > Marine > Unclassified | place: USA: California... | reverse complement strand
CGACGAACGTCAGTGCGCGACGCGACGCATGGCGGCGGCGTTCGTCGAACGACGAATACGTCGAGCTCAATTCGACGCAATCTTCGTGGATGACGACGAACCGCTCGCGGCGTACGTCATTCTCGGTTTATGTGACGCCGTGCGCGCGCTGAATGACGAGGAAGTGCGCGATGTCGTGCGACACGTCTCGCAGAGGTGCGCGACCGGGAAGCCGCGCCAACGCGCCAAGGCGTTAAAAGCGCTCAAAAAGCTCGTCGAACGCGTCGGCGGTCGAGCGATTAGGGAATGCGCCAAGTATGAAAAAGAATTGCGCGCGTGCGCGCAATTCACCGGCGTCGAGGACGAGCGAAGGGGTGATGCGTTGAACGAAGCGGTGCGCGCGAGCGCGAGAGAGGTTTTAGCGGCGGCGTTCTCGCGAGACGGCGTCGCTCGCGGAGCGAAGGAGAACGGCGCGGTTTTAGCGAGCGCGAGTTCGTCACACGCGATCGCATGTGAACGAGGACAATGCGGTGAATATGATGATGTCGTTGATGATGCGTTCTATGCGTTTCGAACGACACCGAGGAAAGGGGAAAAGCAAAGAGAGGGCGTGTTAGAGGCGCCGTTGGAGGCGTCGTTGGCGCGATCGCCGAGATTGAACGTGGATGAGAAAAGTGGGACGAAATGGCGCCCTGTGGATTTCGATAAACATGCGAAGGAAAGGTTGAGTAAAGATGCGACGTTCAGTGATCGCGCGTCGAGCGCGAGCGCGACGTCGAGCGCGAGGGATGTATCGAGCTCGTTTGCGAGCGAACGTCCGCGGGATCGATCGCCGACGACGCCTACGGCGGCGCCGACGTCGATCATCGCGAAACATCAAGGCTTGGGCGAAGAAGCGCGCGCGGTGGATGCGTTGTGCGCGCCAATGGGCGTGCGCTTGGCGCCGATCGATGGCGATATCGATCGTTTTTTGCGCGACGGCGCGAATGGTGGTTTCGACGCCGGGAGCGTCGTCGCCGCCTTGGCGGAAAAAATGTTAACGTACGCCGACGACGATTGGAAAAGCGCGTTTCGCGCGGCGTGTGTGCTGGAATATGCATCGCGCATGCCTCCGCACTCGAGCGCATGGCTCGTCGATGCGTTTACGAATTCATCCGCGATGGAGCTTTTACGCGAACTCGCGAAGAACGCCGACGCGAGCGCGCCGCCGCCGCTGCGACAAAAATGTTCCGACGCGTTCGCCGCGTTAACGCGCGCGACGAACAAAGGAAACGGCGTGGAATGCGTGGATGACCTCATCCCTGGGTTCGTCGCGACGTCACTCGATCGCGCGCGCGAGCCCGCGAAGGCGCCCCCGAGCGCCGTCCTCGATTTCATGAGCTAGCTTTCGCGAGCTCGCTTTCATTTCCCCCGTTCCTTTTCGTCTTCATCGTCACATCGCGCTCCAATTTGTTTTACACGTCATTCTTTTCTACCTCCCCCGCATCTGTCGCGTCATCGTTCGTTCGCGTTTTTCTCGCGTTCCTTCGCGTTCGCTCGCGTTCACCCCGTTCCTCGCGTCAACCTTCCCACCACCGCGTACTTCTTCATAAACTTCGCCTTCCACTCCTGCAGAGTCTTCTTCTCCTCATTCGTCAACCCCTGCGATGACAACGCGAGGTCGTCATCGCTCATGTGCAGATCCATCTTCGCGAGCGCGCGCGTCGCGTCCTTCCTCGCCAAGCTCGCGTACGGCCCGCGCGCGCCGTAAAACTCCGCCCCTTGCGTCACGTCGAACACCACGCCATCGCACGCGAGCACTAACGTCGGGCTTTCTCGTAACTCTTTCAACGTATAGACGCGATCGAGGGTGACGTCGGTGGTCATCGCGATGAGCTTTCGCGCTCTGCCGCGCGCGACGCGAGCGCGTCATCACGCGGTTCATGAATCACTCGTCGTCGCGCGACGTCCCCCGAAGTTTGCTCGCGAAGATGTCATCGAATGTTTTCACTGTTTTCATTTCCGATGCTTCACTTGCAGTCGCACGAGGATGCGCGAATGAAAAACGAATGGGTGAGCGCGTCGCGGGCGAGCGGCGACGCGCGTTCGTCGCCCGCGCGTGCGCGATGATGACCCTCGGGTTGACGTCGACGACGGAGGCGCGAGTGGACGGAGTGACGCACATGGCAAGAAATGCGTTCGATCAGGGAGATTCTCTAGCGAACGCCGAGCGCGTTGCGGCGATTTTGAAAGATGACTTGGAACGGCGACGGTACTTTTTCACCGGCGCGTTGACGCGAGACGTCTTCGCGGATGATTGTCGATTCATCGACCCAACGACGGATGTTAAAGGGGTGACGAGATATATCAATGCGATTCAATCGTTATTCGATGACGAACGGTCGACGATCGAGGCGACGGAGAGCGCGCACGTCACGAGCGCGACGACGATCGAGTGCGATTACGTCGCGAGCGGGACGTTAAAGTTCCCGTGGACGCCGAAAATTGCGCCGTATGAAGGGCACGTGATTTGGACGATCGCCCAAGGGGGGGTGAATGATGGGAAGATCATCGAACAGAGGCAGACGTGGAGCGTGAGCGCGGGCGAGGCGTTGATGGAATCTTTCGTCCCGGGTTTCGTTCGATGACGCGTTTATTGTATCGTCGTCGTCGTCTGTTTGTCTGTTTGTTTGTTTGTTTCGAGCGACGTCATTGACGACGTCCCGCGCGTCGGGAGTTTATTTATTCATGCGATTGTTTGTTTGTTTGTTTGTTTGTGTATAGTACGTCGAATCACACCACTCCACTCCGTTCGTCGTCGTCGTCGTCGCGTCGTCGACGTCGTCACGCTAACAGGGACGTCGTGTGCAACTTCTCCGCGAGCGTCAACTGCAACTTGGTGAGATTATTCAAATACTGCACCATCTTCACATCCTCCATGCTATCCCCGAAAACCTTACTCAATTGTCCTTGAGTGAGCTCGGGAACGTCGCGCAGGGCGTCGCTCAACTCTCGTCCGACGGCGACATCCGCCGGCGCTCCGCTCGCGCTCGCGTCCGCGTACGTCTGCGCGTTCGTCAACACCGTCGACAACTTCGCGATCGTCGTTCGTAACCCGTCGATATCGTCCGATTCTTTCACTTTCGCGCGTTCCGTGACGTGCGCCAAACCAATCTTCGACGCCAGATGGACGTCGACGTCGCACGCGCACCGCGAAAACCTCACGCCCGCCGCTCGCGTCTCCCCGGTCACCGAGTCCGTCGTCGCGAGCACGGTCTCCCCGACGTCGCACGCGATGATTCGCGAGGAATCACCACCGTGCACGAAGTCTGGGTTCAGAACCACGCACAACGGCGCCCCACCGGGGGTTTCTTTGGCGAAGAACTCGTGGACGAGCGCTCGAGCGGCGACGTCGTCGCCGCCGACGACGAACCACCCAATCGGTCGTTCTTCGGGCGCGCATTTCGCGTGCAACACGAGCATGGACTTGTGGAATTCGACGTCGACGAACATTTCCCCGTCGCGGTCGTGGCACGGGACGGCGTAGGAGGCGGTGACGCGAGCGCTCGCGCCGTCGCTCGAGCGCGAGCCGAGCAACGCGCCGATGACGCGATCGACGCCGAGGTCGCGACGGACAAAGGCGTCGCACATGGCGAGCACCACGGCGGGGTGGATGCGAACGGTGCACGGAGTGCCGGGCAACGGTAGGGTCGCCATGAAAAGCGACCGAGGCGAGGCGAGGCGCGGTGTGCGGCGAGCGAGCGCGAGCGAAACGAGTGAATATAGAGTTACACTTCAAGCTTTTTCAAGCGGGAGAACGCGAATGCGCGGGAGACAAGCGCGGGGCGAACGCGAATGCGAACGCTTCATCGCGCGCATTCGCGAGAGCGAACGCGTTTCGGCGAGCGATCCGGCGGACTCGACGCGGATCGTCGTCGGCGAGCGTTTCGGCGAGCGATCCGGCGGACTCGACGGCGGTCGACGGCGGATTATAGCTTTCGACTCGCGTCGTCATCGTCCCCGTCTCGTCGAGTGCTGAGGGTTTCAAGCTCTCCGACGAGCTTTGAGGTTTCGGATTCGAAATTGACGACGGCATCGGATGATTTATTCGCGACCAAGAGGTCGCGAAGCTCCGCCATGCGCGTCTCGATGTGGCGCTTGTAATAGCTGTGATCGACGGCGTTCAATCGCGTGCGCGCGGTGCGCGCGCCCTTTACCACGGGAACTGCAAACGCGGGGTGGTCTTCGCCGGAATCCGTCGTCGCGGACACCGCGGTGTCCTTCATCGCCGCCGCGGAAGCCGTCGTCGTCGTCGCCGCCTCCTTGGCGGAGGACTCTTTGCTATCCTTGGCCGAAGCGCTCGCGCCCTTGGTCGCGATGAGGATGGTTTTGCGTGGACGCCCCACCGAGCGCGCGGGTGGCGCCATTTGCCCCAGCGCCGCCGCCGCGAGAGACGCCAGAGGATCATCATCCGCGTTCGCGTTCTTCTTTTTGCGACCGCGCTTGGCGCCGGTGTACGGCTTGGCGCGCTTGGCCTCGGCGCCGCCATCCTCCGGTTTACGATTCACCACTTTGCGTTTGTTGAGAATGGGCGATAAGAACGCCTCATCGTGCGGTTCTTCCGCGTCTGACTTGCGCGTCGCCGGACGCGCGGGCGACCAAGCGCCTTTGACGGCGAGTAAAGGCTTCTCCAACGCTTCCCTTTGCGCGGCAAACTCATCTCCTTTGGCCGAGCCCTTCTTCACCATGACGTTGGACGACTTGGGAGTCGAAGGCGACTGGACCGCGACGGCGGCGGCGCTCACCTTTTTCTCAGCTGTTCCCATGACGGCGCCGAGTTTAGATTTACTCATCGGCGATCCCTTGCTCAGCGGCGACGCGGCGACGACGTTACTCGGGAGCGACTGCGCCACCGGGAGCATTTTAGAAATATCCAATGAGCTCGCCGCCTCTTGTTTGATTTCGCTGTATTCATTCCGTTCAACATTATTTTCTTCTTCCTCGTCATATTCGATGTCTTGTTCGTCATCCATCGCCGCTTCCGCGCCGTATTCTCCTCCATTACTCAACACGCCGGCGAGCGACAACAAGCCGTACGCGTCGTTCTTCTTTGTCTTGCGTCGCGGATCGAGCTCAGCACTCACGCCGCGAATCTTCATCGACTCCGAGCCGAATCGATTTCGCCGCGCTTTGTGATTTGCCTTGGAGTACGCCTGCTGCAAGCGCTTCGTGGTGTCGTCCAAATCCAACACTTGACACTCCTCCATTCGACGCTTCTGATCCTCCAGCTCCTCCACCGATTTCACTAAAAGTTTGTTTTGATCGCCCGGCGAAATCCCAGCCTGGACGTTGGTGATCAAGCGATCGAGAGATTTCATCTTACGAAAAGGCCAACGGTTGATGCCGTATTTCCGACATTGACGCTTGAGCACGGTTAAGCCGATACCGAGCTTGCGGCACGCCGCTTCGCTCGGAAGATGAAAACACGACGACAATTCCTCTTGAGTGATTTCCGACGCGCTTCGAAACTGGCGAACGCGCCGATTCTCCCGAGATTGATTAGGCGGTCGAGGTTTCACCGTCCCTCCCGGCGTGGTCTCCGGTAATCCCGCGGACGACGGATAGCTCCCGGGCGTCGTCGACGTCGCCGGCACCCTCGAACCCGCCCCCGTGGGCGTCATCAACGTTCTCGGCGGCGCGAACGCATCGTCGTAATCCACACCGTAAGCAATAGACTTCCCCAGCGACCCAAGCACCGGTACCGGATACCCCGTTCTCGCCCCGGCATTCTTCATCTTTTTCGCCGCCGCCGCCACCGCCGCTTCCTCCTTCGCCCGCTTCCCGTCCCTAACCATCCTTCCCGTTCGCCCCGACGACCCTTCATTCCCATGTAAAACCTCCATCAAATCTGAATAATCATTCACTCTCACATCTGCCGCGATATCATCCATCTGATACATCTCATACCCCCCTTCGTTCGCGTCGACGTTCGCGACGCGCGCGAACGCGCTCGCGCTTCGTCCGTTCGTCTCTCGTCGCCCCGACGCGTCGTCTCGCGACATCTCCTCGACTTTTGTTTCTTTCAATGTTCGCCAACGGCCGTCACGCACTCACGCACACTTACGCGCACGTATTCGTTCGCGTCGTGAAGTCGTCCGATTGGAAATCACAAACGCGCTTCGTCCGCTCGCTTCGAGCTTCCGTCTGAAGAACCTCTTTGATGACCTGGACTGCGAATCGCCGCCGTTCGCCGCTCGATCGACGAATTGTCGCCCAAAAGCGTGCGCTGAAAACTCCCAACGAGCGACGACGACTTGGAGACGATCGGTGAACGCACGAAAGAGAAAAAAGAATGCTCTCGATCGCACGCGCCCGTCTGGCGATCGCGATCGCGCAAAAGAACGATCGCGCGCGCGCGCGCCCACGACCCCGATCGGCGATCGCGATCGCGCGATTCAGGGGGAATCGAATCGCGCGCGCGCTCCTTCGAGCGATATCCCGCGCGAGACCGGCGAATGGAAAAGAAAACAAACCAAGCGAATGGTTTTTTTTCACGTCGCGTTTGCGAATGCGATCGAATGCGATCGAATGCGATCGACACCGATCGAATCGTCGATCGATCGCGCGCGATCGAATCCAAATCGATCGACTCGAAAACGATCTGAATCGGTGTTTGCGAATGCCGCCGATTGGGGGGGTCACGCGCTCGTGCGATCGCTCTCGAGCGTGCGTTCGATCGATAGACGAAAACACTCGATCGAGAAAAAAACCCACGAAATCGCGATGCGATGTGACGTCAGCGCGCGAATGCGCGTCGACGATCGATCGATCGATCGAACGCGATCGCGCGACGATTGGGGCGCGACGATTGGGGCGCCAACCCTATGGGTCGCGTTCAACCCTCGCTCGTGGGCGCGACCGACCGACCGACCGACCGACCGACCGACCGACCGACCGGTCGTCGTCGTTCATCGTCGTTCATCGTCGTTCTCTATGGGCGCGCGATCGCGTCGAGGACCACGAACGACGCGCTCATGACGACGTCCGTCGTTCGTAGTTCGACCGCGCAAAGCGCCATTTAAAAAACAATGAAAAACAAAAAAAACGGAGGGAGGGAACGAGCGCGATCGAGTGTCCGACCGACCGAGTGACCGACCGACCGACCCCTCGGTCATCATCATCATCATCATCATCACCATCACCACGTCATCATCATCATCATCACACGGCGTCGACGCGCGTCGATGCGCCGAACGCCATCGCTGATCAACAACTCGTGTGTCGACGCATTTCTTCCGTCGTCTTTTCGCAAAGTTCGCGCGCATTCGACATCGAACGAACGCGTCATCGATCGACGACGATGGCGTCGCGAACTCGCGCGCGCGATGCGCGGGCGCGCGATCGGTGATGACATCGGTGATGACGCGTTGGACGACGCGTCGAATGGGCGAACGATGTATGAACGAGAACATGGGAATTTTTCTCGCGCGCGTTCGACGCTCAAGTCGTCGTCGTCGCTGAAGTCGTCGACGTCGTTCGGGGATGCGTTTTTGGATTCGTTCGATGTGGTCGTTCGTTCGGTCGGTCGGTCACCAGGCGCGTCGTCGTCGTCGTCGTCGACGACGAACGGGAGGACGATTCACGAGCGGGTTGGGAGGACGACGGCGAAGAGGGGAAAAGTAGGTAAATCGTCGTCGTCGTCATTTGCGAATTCCACGAACGAGGATGACAGAGATGCGATGCTTGGACGAGCGAACGCGAGAGGGTTCGCGTTCGCGTACGAGGATGACGAGCGACGGGCGCGGTTTCGCGAGCGCTTCAGAGAGGAAATCGCGCGGGCGCGCGAACGGGAGAACGATGCGGGGTGGGAATTTCGACGGGAGGGAGATGATGGAGGTCAAGGTGGAGGAAATGCGAGAGAGGTTGGGGAAACGCGCCGCGGAGGAAAAATTGAGCGAGGGAATGGGTTTTTCGCGACGCCGCGGTGTCGACACGTCGCCGCTCTCGGTTTGGGTGGGCGAGATTTCGTGAGTTGGGTCGAGTTAAAACTCGCGCTTCGAGCGCAGGCGATGAAATGGCATCCCGATAAGCACGATGGTGAAGGTAAGGCGGTGGCGGAGGCGAATTTTAAGCGCGCGTACGACGCGTACGAAGCGCTCACGGCGACGCGCGAGGACGGGTAAACCGTAGTAGGAGCTAGGTAGACGTAGCGATAGCACATTGAACACGCAACAATCGAATAGAAACACTAAACTCTCTCTCGCACACCCCGATCGCACTCGTTTCATGCGACTCACATCATCGTGCAACACTGGTTTTGTTTCTTCGCCTGCTTGTAAAACATTTGCGACGCGAGCGATAAATCCGTCGACTTATCCACTAGATTATCCAATTTCTCCCCTCGCGCCAACACGCTATCGATCGTCTTATGCAAAACAATCTTCGTATCGTCTAACTCGCGCTGAATCTTCAAAATCTTATCCGCCGCCCCTGGGTCTTGATACTTCACCAACATCCCCTCCAACGTTTCGTCCCCTCTCGCGTCATCCGCGTTCAACGCCCGCCAGCTCTCCCCCATCACCCCGTTTTCGTACTCCTCGATCATCGCCGCCAACACGCAAAACGCACTGCGACTCGGGTACTCCTGGTCCACGACCGCGACCGCGATCAAGCCTTGTTTGTTACTCACGTGCACGACGTACGCGTCTTGCTCGACGGAGACGCGAGCGCCGAGCGCCACGCGCTTCGCCACCGTGCGCGAGATGAACACCAGCATCTCGCGAACGCTCGGGCGTTGGAAGAAACCAAATTCGGCCACGTCTTCGGCGCGGCCTAAGACGAATGGGTCGACGTCTTGGCCGTTCCATTTCCAAAGGCTGAGCGCGGTGACTTTCATGACGCGAGCGAACGCGACCGCGGCTCAGCGAAGTGACTGAAACGGCGCTCGTGCGTGCGTGAGCGTTGGAGAAAAGCGTTCGATGGAAATCGCAATCGAACGAACGCGACGCGTCGCGCGGCGTTCAGAAGTGGGGATGGGAAAACGTCACGGAATGACGCGCGCGAGCGCGAGTCGAAGCGCGAGTCGAAGCGCGAGTCGAAGGTCGAGTCGACGGAATCCGCGAACGTTGTCGACTTCGAATGGGACGGATTCCACGGAGTGTTCCAATGAATGAATGTTCTATGCGTTATACAAGGACGGTTTCACGAGGCAGCGCACGCGTGTATGCGATGGCGAAAACGTGAATACGCGTCGCGACCGCCGAATCGTTTCGAGCGCTCGTCGCGTCGACTCGCTTCGTCGGGCGAACGATTCCAAACCGATTTCCCATGCGCGCTCACCGAGCCCATGAGGCGTGCGCACGCACACTGGACCGAAACCAGAGATTTCATCCACGCACTCGCGCGCGACTTCGAAGCCGTGATCGTCCAAAAAATGACAGTCGTCGAAGAACGACGCGTCGTGAAATCGAACGCCCGTCTCGCGACGCGACGCGGGAACGTGCGTCTTCGCCTCGCTCCTCGACTTCGGCGGTTGGCGACCGATTTGTACGTTCCCTATACATCCTTCTTACCCGGTCATCGCGAAACTGACGCGCTGACGCCTGGGACGATTTCCAACGTCGCGAGCGTCGCCGAAGCGAGCTTTTCGGCTCGCGGCTCGTCCGCGTCCGCGCCGCTCGCTCGCGCCAGCTTCTCCCCTGGGTATTCCCCGAACACGTCTTCGTGCCTCCCTCGTCGCGCCAAGAGGTTTAGTGCGATCGACTACGACCCGCTTCGCGCGAGGATGATGCCTCGACCGAGGCCGACGCCGAGCGAGCCGCGAACGGCGGTCGCTCGGTCCGCGTCCTCGCTCGTACGTAAACGATGTCAGAGATCGTCGTAGAACGCGCGCTCTTCGGCGGTCATGGGTCCGCGGCGACCACCGCGAGCGGCGGGTCGGCGGCCGGCGGCGCCGGAATCGCGACCGGTGCCGCGAGCGCGAGGAACGGGTTCAGGCGCGGGGCGAGCGCCGCTCCAGAATTCATCGTTCGCGGACATTTCGCGACCAATTTCTTTAGCGCTCACCGGACGGTCGCGAATGATGGACGCACCGAGCTCGAGTGAGCTCGCGGGACCGCCGGAATGGACGAGCCGAGCGTGCGCGACGGATGACACCGCGACGGCGACCAAGATGAAGACGAGGGAGTACCATACCCAAGGCGCGCGACGGTGAACGTGCACGGCGGCTTTCATCGCGACGTCGGCGACAGATTTCTTCGGTTTCGACGGAGCGTCCGATGAGACGTCGTCGTCGTCGTCGGATTTGGCGACTTCGGCGGAGACGCCAGCCATCGCGGTCGTCGCATCGGCGGCGACGCTCGAATTCGCCACGTTTGATATATCGCCGCTCGACGGAGTTTCAACCATCGCTATGGATGATTCCGCGTCGCCAACTTCAGCGACGCACTTTGTCGGCTCGCACTTTGTCGGCTCGCACTTTGTCGGCTCGCACTTTGTCGGCTCGCATTTCGTCGGCTCGCATTTCGTCGGCTCGCACTGCGCCGGCTCGCATTGCGTCGGCTCGCATTGCGCCGGTCGGGCGTCGCCTTGTCTGGCGACCGACGCCGAATCCGCGGTCGACTTTACGCCCGACGTCGATGTCGATGTGGGAACGCTCGAAGAATACCACGGTGATCCAGTCGCACCTGGTCCTTCGCACGCGATCCAATCGTCGACGCATTTAATCTCTCGCGCGACGTCCACCGTCCCGCAGGACGCCGGAAACTGTCCGAGGATGCTCGCGTGCGCCGCGTCAACGTCGATGGTGTCTGTCGCCGCTCGACCGGTCGAGCACACCTTGTGGTCCTCACAAAACGCCGCCACCGCATCTAACATCGCTTCCAGCGCGGCTTGGCGCGGCGCAAACGATGGATCGGAGGACAACTCCTCCATTTGCTTTCTAACATCATCGTAGAGCTTGGCGTCGATTTTGTTCTCCGCTTCGAGCTTGGCGACTAATGACTGGGGCTCGTTCTTCACGTCGTACGCCCCGTCGCCTGTTGAACGGCGATAGTACAGTAAATCGCCGAGCTTAAAACCGAACGTGAGCGAAAGCGCCACCAAGTTGACTTCATCTCCGACGCCGAGCGGCAAGAGCAAGGCGTACTTTGCTCGCGTTCGCCTCGACGCGCTCGCCGCCGTAGACTCCGCCACCTCGCTCGTCCCGCGCAAGTGCTTCGTTTGCGGGTTATCCATAAATCCATCGCACGTGAAGATGTGCTCCTTGGCTTCGGTGGTGATGTATCGACGCATGTCCTCTTTCTCCGTCGCGCACCTCGCGTCGGCGCACTCGTCCCGCAGCTTTTTCAACGCGCTCGTAAACTGCTCACACTTCAACAACCCCGGCACGGGCGCGAACTCGTCGTCGCCACTTAAAAAATAATGCTTCGCCGCGCTATACATTCGATCGAACGCAAACTCCACGGGATGCGCGACCTCACCGATCCATCGCGAGTCGTTCTCCACCGCTTTCGACATCCAACTCGCCCGCGGCGCGTTCGCGACCATCACCCACCCCCCGCCCTCGCCTTCAATCGCCTCAATCTGCTTCAGCGCGGATTTCTCATCTAACACACACGTTCCATCGCACGCGCACCGCTGTGCGCTCGCACACGCACACGTTCCCGGGCGAATCACCGCTCGTCGGGCTCTCGTCGCGAACCGACTCGCCGCGCTCGCGCTCGGCGACCTCCCGAACTCCCCTCGCGACGCGCTCAACACGATCGCTAACGACGCGAACGGGTTTTCACTCATTGGATGCACTATTTCCATCGCTTTCCCACTCGAGACGTCCGCGAAAACCTGCGATGCATTCGCGAGCTCGAGCGCGCCGTCGAGCTCGAGCTCGGCTCGCGCGTCGAGCGCCGAGCTCGAGCTCGAGCTCGACCTCGACACCGTCTCGCGTTCGTCTTCTGTCGCGTTCGACAGCGCACGCGTGATGGTGGCATTTTTGCTCGACGAATCGAGCGGGGAAAGGGCGGGGGAGTCGACGGACGTCGTGGCGTTCGCGAGCGCGTCCGCGGACGCGTCCGCGAACGCGTCGCGCGCGTGATTCGTCAACACCACCGCGAACGCGACGAATGCGACTTGGATGACGTTGGTTGAAATGAATGCATTTCGTGCTCGTCGTCGTCGCGCGCGCGATGGCATGACGACGAGGGCGACGGTGGGAGAATGAGGCGCGGAGGCTCGAGCGAGCGCGAAGCGCGGAGGTCGAATGGACGTCGAACGGATGACGAATGCGTGCGAATGATTTGAACGAGATTGGTGATGGGAATGATGAGTTGGGATGGAGTGTATAATTACAGATTCTTTTTGTAATCGCCCATGAAGTGAGCGGTGCGCGACACGAGGGCGGCGAAAAAGCCGTAATCGAGGAGCTTGAGTAACATTCGGAACCCGATGGCGACGCCGCCAATGTCGTGCCACAACACGCGTCCGATCGGGCGCATCATCTCGATGGGAAGTTCTTCGGGCTTCACCGCGAGTTTCATGAAAAAATTGAGCGAATCGAGCTTGTGGGCTTTATCGTAAAACGCCGACGCCACGGGGGACGGGTGTACGGCGCACACGTCGATGCCGCGTGATTTTAACTCTACACCGATATTTGCGGCGAAGGAAGAGATGTACGCCTTCGTGGCGCCATATAACGCGCTAAACGGTGTCGGCTGACACGCCGCCGCGCTCGACGTGAACACCACGCACCCTCGAAGCTTTTTTTCCAACATTCTCGTCACAAAGACGTGCGAAATCCGCATCGCGCTCGTCGCGTTGCACTCGTGATTTGCATTCAACTTCTCCAGCGGCTGCTTGTCAAAAAACCCAGTCAACATATATCCAGCATTATTAAATACGATCTGAACGTCGATGTCCTTCGTCGCCGTGGCGATGGTTTCCAAATACCCTTGTCGCGACAAGTCGCACCCGACTTTGCGAAACTCGACGCCGAGCGACGCGTAGCGCTCTCGCAGCTCCACCGCCGTGGCTTCGAGGAGCGGTTCATCGATCGCGACTAAGACCACGTTTAAACCTTGCGCCGCGAGGGCGTGGGCGAGGGATTTCCCAATCCCGCTCGACGCGCCCGTGACCAAGGCCCACTTCGCGCGGTACTTGAGCTTCAAATTCTGCGCGGGACACAACGAGACGAAGAGTTTGGGGAGCCAGTACGTCCCGAGGGCGATCACACCGTACAAGGCGAAGAGATACGTTAATGCGTGGTTCAAAAACCTCGGGACGAAAGCCGGGAAGACGAGCGCCATCGTGAGAGGCGAGGCGCGGTGTGCGGGCCCGAGCGGAGAGGCGTTGAACCCTAGCGGTTTTCCAAAAGCGACGTGCGTGTCGTTGCAAGGGAGAGTACTAATCGAAATACGGCTCGTTCTAAACGCGCCTCTATCGTCTTTGCCGTCGTGGAAGAATTCCACGACAACCGCGAGATGTCGCTTAACGGTAACGTCGGAGCGACACGCGGTTGTTCGTGCGCCACGTCGCGCGCTTGGACGGGCGCGACTTTGTAAAGTTGTGCCCCTTGCCGCGCAAGCCGCGATACTTGCGACCAGCCGACGTCAAGCCGCGCATCTCGCGGTGCTTGTGCGTCGGGTTGCAGATCCAGTTGATGCGCGGATCGTTTCTCACGCACTTGTGCGCCGGGTCAACCATGATGACTTCGTAGTACTTGTACACCGAGTCTTGGTTCAACCAGTACGAGTTCAACACTCGCAACGCGCCGCAGCGTCGCGCCGCGCGTTCTTCCGCCACCGAACGCAAGTTACGCGCAAACTTGAGCTTGGTAATACCGCAGTGCACGGGCTTACCGTACACGATACCCTAAATCCACCGCGAAACGAAACCGCGCCCTCTGTCAGTCCTCCGCGTTCACCTCGGTTTCCACACCCTCGTCCTCCGCCCGCGCGCGCGCGCGCGATAGAATCACGAAAATATAAACTCACCTTGCTCACAGGGCGCTTACGCCCACCTCGTCGAACGCGCGCGCGGTAAATGCAAAACCCTTGCTTCGCCTTATACCCCAATCGACGCGCCTTGTCCGGTCGCGTCGGTCGCGACACGCGGCAGATCGACGGTAATTGTCGGTACTCCCACACGCGAATGCGCTGTAAGAATCGCATCACATCCGATTGCTTCTTCTTCCATAACTCTTCGACGTATTTATACGCCTGCGCGTCGCGCGAATCGATTCCGTTCGTCAGTTCGCGATCGGGCGCGAAAAAACCCTAGAACGCGCTCGCTCGCTCGTTCGCGATCGACATTTCGCTCGTTCGCGATCGCGCGCGCGAACGCGCGATCGATCGATCGATCGTTCCTTCTCTCTCTCTCTCGTTCGTTCACTCGCGTCGCATCGTTTCATCACGCACCCCCATGGTTCACCGCAGTCGCGCGTCGCACAAAGACCGATCGCGATCGACCGATCGATCGTTCGTTCGCGCGCGCGCGCGTTCGTCCTCCTCGTTCCCTCGCGTTCGGGGCGGTCACACTATACCCTTTTGTATCGTACTGAAACACCAAAACATCTATGAAACAAAACACCCACACTGGCGCGCCCGTCTCCGTCGTTCGACGCACCATGACAGGTCGCGCATCGCGCTTTCTACGTCATCGAACGACGTACACGAGGACGATTTCGCCCTACGAAACGACGTCCGTCGGTCGTCACGCGCGACGCGCCGCCGCCGATCGCGCGACCGCTCATCGGCACAGACGCACGGTCGATCGCGGTACGCCCGACGCGCGCGCGAGCGAATAAACTTTGAATTGTTTTTTTCTTTTTTTCTTTTTTTGCCGCGAACCATCGATCGCGCGTCGTCGTTCGCGTGGAGGCGTCCATCGTTCGATCGTTCTCGCGTCGCCCATCGCTCGACGTGCGTTCTGAGAGTCCATGACGAATTTAACCGACGCTTGGCTACTGAGACGCACGCGCGGCCGGGGTAGTTGCCGGGCTCAACCGCGCGCGATGTCGTGAGGTCAATACATGAGCTCATGAAACGGAGACTTTTAGGAACGAGCGATGCGCGAGTGAGGGAAAGGTGAATGGATGGGTGACGCGCGAACGGAGCGACGCGGACTCGCGCGGGCGTTTGTGTGTACGCCTCGCGGGGCGGTTGATACCCGCATTTCCGCGAGTGCGAAGGGAAATTCAACGCGCCCGAGATTGAATAGAGCTCGCGTTGACGTCGCGCGAGAGGGAGATGACCTCACGAGCGCGAAACGCGAGCCGATAAACGAAACGACGTTGCGAAGCGAGTTTGAGTCTCTTTCTTGAAGGAAATAACGTTCGTCGGGGATGTAAACGTGTCCAAAATGCTGAACACTGTGAGGAAAACAAACATTATTCACCATCTTTCGACTGAGACGAACGGGATGAGAGATGATGACGACGAGCGATTCGCGCCGCCGCGAGCGTTCGTCCTCGCGGCGGTTTCTTTTTAACCTTGTTTTTGAGTCGAGCGCAAAGCCTTCGCTGCAGAGCTGCGCGCTGAGAGATGAGGACGTAGAACACCCTCGACTCGATTCGGCGTTTCAGTTTTGAGCGGGGGCGATATTAAACCGGGGATGGGCTCTCCGTGGAGTTTTGGCGTTTTTAGTCATCGAGACTCCTCCGTAGTTCCACCACATTCGACGCCGCGCCCGCCGCGCTCGACGCGTGACTCACCTCGCATCGCGTTCTGTTCCATTCGCAGGTTTTCGGAGATGACGAGTACATTACCTAGGTGAGTTTCGATATCGTCCATCGTCGCGAGTTTTTCCTCGCTTCCCTTGACAAAAGCAGAGGATAATTCAGGCTTTCGCCGCGTGTCTTGTCCTCCCGTCGTTCAAGGGTACAACCGATAGCGTTGGCATGGGTGAGTAGGCGGTTGCTATCCACAATCGTCGACTCAATCGTCATCGCGACATCTCCGTTAATGTCGACGCGGGTGGCGGTGATTCCAAAACCTTGATGCTGATGACCAATGAGGCGTAATCAAACCTCTAAGAAGTAATGAGTCACCGCGTCGTTTTTCGCCGTCAGGCGTAGTTTTTTTTTCGACCGCCGTGCGCGTGACAACCGCCGAACGCCGCTGCCGATGACGAAAGAACATATTCTTAAGACGTCATGAGTGAATTACCAATTACATTGCTTCAAACTTCCCGAGGCATGGCGCTCGGGCGTTCACGGCGCGTACGACGGCGGCGCTTCGCCGGCGTTCTCTTTTCCGACGTCCTTCGACGCCGACCGCGACATTGCCTAGGGCGCTCCCATCCATTGGAGCCGTTCTTTTTACTTCCGTCGCGCACATCAACCTCAGCTTGTTCGCAAGCGCCGGTCAGACAACCGGTATCCCAGGGGGGTCTTCACTCCACGGCGCGCGAGCGCGCGCCACGCTCGCGCGCCACTACATTACGGCCCGCATCTCTCGCCTCTCGCCTCGCTCGCGCTTCGACTCACCCTCGACGTTTCTTTCCCAAATTCCCCAGGTTCATCATCATCAATCGTCGAGCGATGTGCAATACTAAACTGTGTGTGGTGTCAATCATGAACAATCGAGAACATTCGAGAACATTCGCCGCCGTCGCGTTCGCGCCCTCGCGGCGACGGCGTTAGGGTTCACGCCGGCTCGCGTCCTCGCTCGCTCGCGTCGGCTCAAGGCCTCACACCGCCGAGCGCGCGTTCGCACACCGTCCTCGCGTTTCGCGCGACAACGTCATTTCACTAACTCGTTCGCGCGCGATATGTCTTGTGCACCGACCGTGCGCGTCGCCGCGCTCGTTCGCGACTCGCGCGGCTCGCGAAAGCTCACCCATCGACGTCATCGATCGAGCTCGATCGCACAAAACGCCCAGGTCAACGGCGATGACGTGGAGACGTACGAATTGACGCTCGCAAAGCCGATTGAATTGAAATTCAATCGCGGGAACGACGGCGGGGCGTACGTGGTGTACGTCCCGAGCGACGCCAAGTACGACAAGGTTGAGATTGGGGATAGGATCGAAGCCGTGAGCGCGTCGTTCGGGGATGAGATTTGGGGGGCGGAGTCGTACGGGCAGGTGATGTATGCGATTAAGAATAGAAATGGAGACATATATTTGAAAATGCGAGCGATGAAAGGGGATTTAAAGGCGCTGGAGACGAACGAGAAGTCGTCGGCGTTTAAGAGCGAACGAGCGGGCGGGAACTACGGGTCCGGGACGAAGGAACAACAGATGAATAACTATTCAAAGAAGCGAGAATTGGAGAATCAAAGATTGGATATGTTCGATGAAGCGATTGAGTTGTATAACGGTAAGGATTACGACAGCGCGTTGATCATCTTTGAGGAAGTCGCGGCGTTGGAGCCAAAGAATTACATGGGCGACGACTTCAGCAAGACGACGGAGATTTATAAAGTGGCGCAGTACAACATCGCGTGCTGCTTCTCGCGTTTGGGCAAAGAAGATGAGTCTATTCTGGCCTTGAAGCGATGCATGTCTGCGGGTTGGACGGATTACAAGAAGATTCGCACCGATCCGAGCTTGGAATTCGTGCAAAAGCGTAAAAAGTTTCAAGAGCTCCTCGACAAGTTCGACGAGCCCATCATCAACGCCAACGCCATCAACGCGTTCAAATCCATGTTCAACATGGGCGGGAACAAAAAATAAACCAAGGGCTAACAAGACGTCGACCGGCAAACGATCCAAACGCCGCATTCGCGTCGTCGTCGTCCCTCGCTTCGCCCGTTCGCCTCGTCGCCATTCGCGATTGCAACGCTCACGACACGCATCACATCACTCACATTCATCCCCTTTGAGATCATTCATTCATTCATTCATTCATCAAAATCTTCTTTCGAAGTGAAGTCAGCCGACGCGCTCGACGCGCTCGCGTCCTATCCTCGCCGCACACGCGCGCTCGCCGCCGCGTCGCGCTCGCCCTTCGCCACCATGTTCGCCCGCGCTTTCGCGCGCGCCCCCGATGCAAACATGACGTTTGCGACACACCCCACGCGTTTTCGCGCGCGCGCGCGACGTTCATGCATGACGCTGTGCTCGCGTCCCGCCGCTCGCGACCTCGCGCCGCCGTCGCGCGATGCCGGCGCGAGCACAACGTTCATGAACGCTCGCGCGCTCGCCCCGAAAAAGAGCGCGATGGAAACGAAATCGAAAACGATTTCCTCCCCGTCCACGACGTCGAACGCGCGAGCGAGTCAAGGGGCAAATGCGAGCTCGGCGAATGTTGGAGGCGCGGTCGCGGTCGCGTTCGCGGTCGCGGTCGCGGCGCGCGCGTTGAAACGCGTGTTCGACGCACCATCGCGCGCGTACGTCCCAGGGGCGAACACCGTGGGCGTTGAATACGACGCGTGGACGTCGGAAGGGATCTTGGAGCATTACTGGGGGGAGCACATACATTTGGGATGGTACGACGACGACGCGTTGCGACGCGGCGCCGGGACGTTGCTCGGGAATAAAGTTGTGGATTTCATCCAAGCGAAGTTTGATTTCGTGGATAAAATGCGGATATGGAGCGAAGCGGTGTCACCGAAGAAAGTCCTCGACGTCGGGTGCGGGATCGGCGGGACGTCGAGGCATTTGGCGAAGACGTACGGGGTCGGGACGGAGGTGACGGGGATAACGCTGAGCGCGAACCAAGCGAAACGGGCGACAGAGCTCGCGAAAGAGCAAGGCGTGACGAACGCAAAGTTTGAGGTTATGAATGCGTTGGAGATGAAGTTTGAAGATAATACGTTCGATTTAGTTTGGGCGTGCGAGAGCGGCGAGCACATGCCGGATAAGAAAAAGTACGTCGAGGAGATGGTGCGCGTGTTGAAACCGGGCGGGAAAATCGTCATCGCGACGTGGTGCCAGCGCGAGCGACCTCCAGAGTTCACAAAAACTGAAGAGGAAAATTTGCGTTTCCTCTACGAAGAGTGGGCGCACCCGTATTTCATTTCGTTTGAGGAGTACGAGCGTTTGCTTCGCGGCACGGGCGCCATGGCCTCGGCGAGCTCGGAGAATTGGGTCAAGAACACCATCGCTTCGTGGCGACACTCGATCTGGGTCGGGGTTTACGATCCGTGGCCCGTCGTTTTCGCCGGTCCCAGAGTGTGGTACAAAACCGTGCGCGAAATAGTCACCCTCGAGCGCATGCATCGCGCGTTCGCTCGCGGGCTCATGACGTACGGGATGATTAAAGGCACGAAAGCCTTAGAAAACGCGAGATGACATGCGCCGCCTGCTTTATTATTTACTTATTTAATCAACAAAAGATGACGTAGTACACAATGCATTTTTCAAATCCGTCGCGCTCGACCGGTCGGCGCTCGGTTGAACGCGAACGCCGCGTCGCGCCGTCGTCGAACCCGATACGCTCGTTCGCACTCGCGCGCGTTTCGCGCCTACTCTCGCGCCTACTCTCGCGCGAGCGCCGCACTCGCCTTGATCTCATCCGTCCCATCGCACGTCCCACCTCCGCGTTTCCCAAGGGCAAACCCCACGATCGCCATCGCGACGTCGTCCACGCTCGCCGGTTCGGCTAAAACAACTTTCACCACCCCCGGAGCGCTTTTCGCCACGCCCTTGACGACGGTCGATCCCAAAACCTTACTCAACACCTCTCCGTACGCCTTCGTCACCCTGGGCGGATTCAGCGAAAACGATGAGCCGCCATAAATAAAGCTCGGCTTCACGACGAAGGCGTCGTCGCTCGCGAAATTCGCCCGAATCGCCTCCTCCGCCCTCGTTTTCCCTTCAAAATACCCTTTCATCATCGACGCTTTCAACGCGACGTCTCGTACCTCACTCGACACGCTGACGTACACAAACTTCTTGACGTTCGCTTGACGACACCCTTCCGCGGCGCGCGCGTTCGCCTCGCCGTTCGCGTCTTCGACGCGCGCGTCGTCGAACCCGATCGCGCCGACGCACGACACGCACAATTCGCACCCTAGGGCGATCGCGCGCACTTTATCAATCGCTTTATCGCTCGTTAAATCAATCTTCGTCGGCGCACTCCCGGTCGTGCGCGAATGTCTCGTGACGTCGAACCCGGCGCGTTCGAGCGCGTCGCCGACGACGCGCCCGACGAACCCCGTGCTCCCGAGCACGAGCGCTCGCGGACGATCGTTCGACGACGACGTTATTGATTTCCCAACGTTCGACGACG
>Ga0222712_10002671_pt1 | contig 20133 bp, 18 predicted proteins | sample C33_657DmetaG_FD_165043 | JGI IMG/M metagenome (GOLD analysis project Ga0222712, IMG submission 165043) | Estuarine water microbial communities from San Francisco Bay, California, United States - C33_657D | ecosystem: Environmental > Aquatic > Marine > Unclassified | place: USA: California... | reverse complement strand
CTCACCGCTGACTGCATGCGTGAACATCGCAATCGACGCGCTGAAGGCTGACGGCACACTCGACGCACTCTTGCTCGAGTGGATCGGCGGCTCGGGCAGCGCGCCTGAGATTCAGTAAGTAGTGGCGTGACGGTGGCGACGGGGTCTGCCCGAAAGGGTCTCCTCGTCGCCACCCTCAGCACCCTCGTCGTCGCGGCGCTCGTCGCGTATTCGATCGGCACATCCCCCGCCTGGCCTGAGGTGCAGAAGGCCTTCTTTGACGGCCGCTACTTCTCTACTTCGCTCCCAAAGGTTGCGGGGGCCTTCTTCATCAATGTCCAGCTCTTCGTCCTGGCCGAACTACTCATCCTCCCGATCGGCCTCCTCATCGCACTCGCGCGCTCGATCACAGCGCCAGCACTCGCACCACTGCGGATCTTTGCCACGATCTACGTTGACTTCTTCCGCGGCGTGCCGAGCATCCTGATCATCTTTGTGCTCGGTTTCGGCGTCCCAGCGCTACAGATCGACGGCATTCCAAAGGAGCCCTTCTTCTGGGCGCTTGTCACACTCGTCCTGATCTATTCGGCGTACGTGAGCGAGGTCTACCGCGCCGGCATTGAATCGATTCACCCATCACAGGAGCGCGCCGCACGCGCGCTCGGCCTGACGCGCGTTCAGGCGCTCCGTTATGTGGTGGTGCCGCAGGCGATGCGCCGTGTGATCCCGCCACTCCTCAACGACTTCATCGGGCTCCAGAAAGACACGGCGCTCGTCTCCATCCTCGGCGTAGTGGAGACCTTCAAGCAGGCGCAGATCCTGAAGGCGGCGAGCTTCAACTTCACGCCGTTGATGACGACGGCGCTGATCTTCCTCATCATCACGATCCCAATGACGCGCCTCGTTGACCGACTCGCCGCAAAGGATCGCAACGCGCAGCTGGGCGGGACGCGCTAATGGCAAAAGCAAAGCGCAGCGCGCGGACACTAAAGGTTGTGCCAGTCCTTGAGCTGAAGGGCTTGAAGAAGCGCTATGGCGGAAAGTTGGTCCTTGACGGGATCAACCTCTCACTCGCCGAACATGAGGTGGTCTGTCTCATCGGCGCCTCTGGCTCTGGTAAGTCCACGCTGCTTCGCTGTGCCGATCTCCTTGAGCCGATCGACGCCGGCCAGATCAGCCTTGAAGGCGAGCGTGTGGCGTACGAGGATCGCAGCGCCGATGCAACGCGCCGCAGGCTCGGCATTGTCTTCCAGGGCTTCAACCTCTTCCCGCACCTCACCGTGCTTGAAAACGTTGCACTCGCCCCGCGCGTTGCGCTCGGACTCACTCCAGCCGCGGCGGAGCGCCGCGCCAAGGAGCTCCTGAAGTCACTCGGCCTTGCAGAAAAGGCGCGCGAATACCCAGACCGCCTCTCTGGCGGACAGCAGCAGCGCGTCGCGATCGCCCGCGCACTCGCCACGGAACCGAAGGTCCTCCTCCTTGATGAGATTACGAGCGCCCTCGATCCGGTTCTCGTTGCCGAAGTACTGGAGACGCTCCGCTCCCTTGCGCTGAGCGGCATGACGATGTTGATCGCCACCCATGAGATGGCGTTTGCCGCCGATGTTGCCGATCGCATCTGCTACCTCGAAGACGGTCGCCTCATTGAAGAGGGGACGCCGCAGAAAATGTTCGGCGCGCCGCGCGACCCACGGACGACGGAGTTCCTCCGCCGCGTCCGCGCTATCAGCGCGCCTGGCGCAAAGCGCAGCACAGGGACGCGGGTTAAGCGGACGGTACGCGCCAAGAGATAACCTCTTCGCATGGGGAAGTTTTCGCGCGTCAAGATTGCCGGTCGCTGGGTAGAGGCGCCACGTTGGGCGCTCGATCTCCCATTTGAGGTTCGCCCGTCGCGTGGATTCCGCACGACCGCCTGGGCGCTTTGGAAACCAACACTGACGCTTCTCGCACGCGCCGCCAAGGCACAACGCCAACGACTGGAGTGGGTGCGCATTCATGATCACGTCGGCACACGGCGTGAGCCGCAACACCCGTTCGGCTGGGTGATCACGGAGACCGGCGAGATGTTCCTCTGTTCGTATGACAAGGGGACGGCGCTGCACGAGCTTGCGCACTTGATTACTGGTGACTCGCATGGCGACGCGTGGGCACGGCGCTGTTTTGAGTTGCATCGAAAGTACCTCTCCGCGCGCGCGGTGCGCGCGGCAGACCTTGAGGTGACGCGCTATCTCTCAGGGCGGCGGGAGTGGAAGCGGCGATTCGGCGAGCGACCGGAGCGGCAGCCGGTGCCGAAGAGTGCCTGGGTTAGCGGCGGACGTCCAGCACCTGGCCGGTGAGGCCAGAGGCGGCCAAGCGCAGCGTGGCGGCGGCAACCTCCTCGGCAGAGAGGAGCACGGTGTGGTCTTCGTTCGGGAATGCGGCTTGGCGCATCGGCGTGTTTGCGCGCTCTGGCGCCACCGCATTGACGCGGATCTTTGCGTCTGCCCACTCGTCGGCGAGCGCCTGCATCAGGTTCACGATCGCCGCCTTGGTGGCGCTATAGGCGGCGTAATTTGGACGACCCTTGGTGAAGGAGCTCGAGGTGAAGAGGGTGAGCGATCCGGCGCTCTTCACAAGGTGTGGATGTGCGGCACGGGCCAGATAGACGCTCGCCGCAAGATTCACTGCGAGCGTCTCGGCAATGTCAGCCGCATCCTGGTGAGCGAGTGGTCCCATGTGCAGGACGCCCGCCGTGACGAAGAGGTCGTCAACGCCGCCGAGGGATGAGACCGCAGTGGCGAGGGCCGCCTCGGCACCCGACGCGCTGGTGACGTCGTCTGCAGCGCTTCGTCCGACGGCGGCGATGCGCGCACCAAGTGCGGCGAGCTCCGTTGCGATCGCCGCACCAATCCCAGAGGTTCCACCCACGATCACCGCACGGCGACCGCTCCAGTGGCTGCTATTCCCGGCTGGCGTCGTTGCCTTAGATGGTGGAATCGACTGCAGTTGAATCAGACGATCGGCGAGGACGAGGTCAATCGGCGTGGTGATTTTTATGTTCTCCTCCGCACCGTCAACGTGAAGTAGCCGTGCACCAGGGACGTGGCGCAGCACCAGGGTGCAGTCATCTGTTGCCTGCGAACCGATCGGCGTATTCGCATACGCGGTGCGAAGCGTCCCCACAATGAATCCTTGTGGTGTTTGGCCGCGACGGTAGAGGCTGCGGTTCGGGATGTCAGTAATGCGATCGCCATCCACGATGACGAGCGTGTCAGGCGTTGGGATCGTGGTGTCCACCGCATCGGCGCGACCGTCAACCAGTGGAGCAATCACGCGCTCCACAACCTCGCGCGAGAGGAGTGGGCGCACCGCATCGTGGATTAGGACGATGTCGCCATCCGCCGCCTTCAACGCGTCGAGCCCGGCACGCGTTGATTCGTTGCGGCTGCTCCCGCCTGGCACAACGCTGAGCGCAGGACCGAGCAGACCCTTGAGCGCCTCTTTGGTCTCGTCGAGCCAGTCGGGGTTTGCGGCAACGACGATGTGGTCAAAGGCGCCGCCAGAGGCGAGCGCGACGACGCTCCGGCGCAGGACGCTCTCCCCCGCCAGGCGAATGAACTGCTTTGGGATCTGATCGCCGAAGCGCTGCCCAGATCCGCCCGCCAGGATGATGCCGAGTCTCTTCACGCCACGGAGCATACCGCCTGCGTGGGCTGGTACAGCCCTCGGCGAGCTGATCCGAGGCGGTTACTGGCGCGTGATCGGCGCAGGGATGCGGAGCGGTTCGCCACGCAGGGCGGGAAGGACGACCTGCTCAATGAGGCGCTCGGTGGCGCGGCCGTCCATCACGTCAAACGATTCCGCCGCAAACTTCAACACTCGCGGGAGATCGAACGTCTTCGCATCAATCCATGCGACGAGCTGCTCTGTGGTTTCTACAACGGGCCCTGGGACGCCACTGCGGTAGTCGAAGAAGAAGCCACGTTCGCGCTCATAGGCGGCGAGGTCTGGTGCCAGGAAGGCCATCGGACGATGAAGTAGCGCGTACTCAAAGATGATGCTCGAGTAGTCTGTCACTAAGATGTCAGCGGCGAGCATCACTTCATTCACATCAGGCTCGCGCGATGCATCCACAACAAAGTCTCTCGCCTCTTCTGGGATGCGCATCGCCGACTTTACGAATGGGTGCAGTCGCAGGATCAGCCGATACTGATCGCCAAGTGCGCGATACAGCGCGGCGATATCCAGCAGTTCGGGAGTGCCCGCGCCTTTCATGTCTGCGCCACGGAAGGTTGGCGCATAGAGGATCGTCGTGCGACTGTCAGTGAGGCCGAGTCGCGTGCGCACCTCGCGCTCGGCCGCATCGCGTCGCGGAGATGGGGCTAAGGCGTCGGTGCGAGGGATGCCAAAGGCGGCGGTAATCTGCTCAACAGGTTGGCCGAAAGCATCGGCGTAGATCTGGGCAATTGATGCCGAAGAGACAAGGGTTAAATCGTAATTGGCGTGAATCGGGACCCACTTCAGAAAGATCTCATCCGCACCCCATTCAGATTCCAGTGTGGCTCGACCAAATCGCTTAAAGGCGCCGCACGCATGCCACACCTGAATGATGGTGACGCCGCTGCGCTTCTTCACCGGATAGATCGGGAAGAAGTAATCGTCAACAATCACGACGCGAGATGTTGCCACCCGGTACGAGCGCTTAGCAATCCGTAGCACCGCAGTAAAGAGACTGAGGATCGGGACACCGCCGTTGCGCTCATCGTCGCTCCCCGTTTCGCGCAAGATGGTTGGGGCTGCTGGTAGGGCACGAAGTGCGCGCTCAATATCAGCGAGGTTGCCTCGCAGCACCCCATCACGATTCGCAACAATGTAGACGCGCTCCAGAATCGGTTGAAGTCGTGCAAGGGTGGCGCCTGCGCGTGCCGCGAAGACGCGGACGGCGGTGCGGAACGGGAGGATGCGGCGGAGCTGCTTCGTGAGGGAGTTCGCCATGATGGGAGTATAGGATGCAGAGATGACGGCACTCGAACTCACCCTCACGCGGATCGTCCTCGGTGCGGTTGCCGCCGTGGCGCGCCGCCTCCCAGTGCGACGTGAGGTGCTCTTCGCGTCGTCACGCGACCGCCAGCTTGGACCACAGCTCGCCGCGATCTCTGCAGCGCTCACTGCGGCAGACCCGTTGCTTCCACAGCGGAAGCAACTCGCTCCGTACGGATACGGCCTTGCCGCGAAGGTCGCCTATCTCCTCCACCTGATCGGAGCAACGTGGTCGATGCAGCGCGCACATGTGACGGTGATCGATAACGCCTGGCTCCCCGCACATATCACCAGGCTGCGTGCAGGGTGCAGCGTCATCCAGGTCTGGCATGCGGAGGGTGCGTACAAGCGTTTCGGTCACGCAACGCGCGGGGCGAGTAGCAGCGCTGACGGCGCGCTCCACGAAATGATCCATAGCGGCTATACCGACGCGCTCGTCTCATCGGAGAGCGTTCGCCCTGCGTATGCAGAGGCGTTTCGCATGCCGCTCAATCGCGTCCACGCCGTTGGGCCGCTGAGAGGAGCGTGGCTTGCGAACTCGGCTGCTGTTGCCTTACGGAAGACAACGCTCCTTGCGCAGTATCCACAACTCGCTGGAAAGAGGGTGCTCGTCTACGCGCCAACCTTCCGCGGGCGCGGCGCGCAGCGCGAGACACAACTGACGATCAGCCCCGATGCGATCGCCGCCGCACTCCCACCAGACTGGATCGTGGCAATCAAGGCGCACCCGCTCGTTCCAATAACGGCACATTCGACCGCAGCGCAGTCAGCCTCAGGCGTCTGCGTCACGTTAGATGCCGCCACGCCAGTTGACGAACTCTTCCCGATCGCCGATGCGCTCTTCACCGACTACTCGTCCTCCATCTTCCTCTGGTCGCTTCTTGAGCGACCGCTCCTTCTCGCAGTCGCTGATGCTGAGGAGTATGCGCAAGATCCAGGCCTCTTCCTTGATCCACGATCAAGCGACTCAATCGGCAGCCGTGTGAACAGTGCTCAAGAGGTTGTTGCGGCACTTTCAGCAACGGAGTCACACGTGCCGGCTGACCAAGCACGGTGGCGCGCGTTTTCGGAGCGCTATCTCGGCCCACGCGACGCACTCGCAGATGGACCGCAACGCGCCGCGGCGATGATCTTGGAACGCCTCGACGCGAAGCGCACGAACGCCGCATAGACTCCGTAGATGAAGCGCACCAAGATTCTCCTCGACGCGGATGTTGGCATTGACGATGCAGTTGCGATGCTCTTTCTCGCCGGACGACCAGATGCCAAACTGGTTGCCGTAGGGAGCGTCCACGGCAATATCCCCTCTGATCTTGCCGCAGCAAACGCGCTGCGCCTTCTCGAGCTCTGCGGCTTGGATGATGTGCCAGTTGCGATTGGCGCGCGACGCCCAATGGCGCAACCGCTTGCCACCGCCGAATGGGTTCACGGCGCCGATGGCCTCGGGAATATCGGACACCCCGCCGCACGTCGCGCGGCGTCTGGCGAAAATGCCGTTGAGCAGATGCTGCGTCTCACGGCGGAGTCGCCGGGAGAGATCACGATCGTGGCCGTAGGGCCGCTCACGAACCTCGGTCTCGCCCTCTGCATTGATCCCTCGCTTGCTCAACGCGTAAAGTCCGTCTCCGTCATGGGTGGCGCGATCGTGCATGAAGGGAATGCCTCGCCAACCGCTGAAGCCAACATTTGGCACGACCCTGAGGCGGCACAGCTCGTCTTTGATGCCGGCTGGCCAGTCACCATGATTGGGCTCGACGTCACGATGGCAACACGACTCCGCAAGCAGCAGTTAGACGAGATCGCCGCGATGGGTTCAACGCGTGGCAACTTTGCACACAAGATCCTGCAGCACTACTTGGATGTCTACGAAAAGTCGTTCGGAACGCGCGAGTGCCCACTGCACGATCCGCTCGCCGCGGGGATCGCACTCGACCCAACCTACATCCAAGAAGAGCTCGTCCGTGACGTTGGCGTCAACCTGACCGGGCCAACGCGCGGCGCAACGATCATTGATCGCCGCCCCTGGTATGAGCCGAGTGGCAAGCCACTCACGCACGTCCCGATGCGCGTAGATTCCGATCGCTTCGTCGCCGACCTACTGAACGCGCTGCGCTAGCGAATCGTCGCTCGCCAGCGATACGCGGCGAACGCGGCGGCGGCACCTGCAAGTACACCAGCAACCTCCAGCGCCCCCGTTGCGCCGAGCGCAGCAACCACGGCGCCTGTGGCCAGCCCACCAATCGGCGTAGATCCTGCGAATACGGTCGTATAGACGCTCATCACGCGGCCGCGCAGCGCAGGTGGGGTGGTGGTCTGAATGGAGGCGTTCGCCGTGGCTGCCATGGAGATCGCACCGAAGCCTGCACCGAAGAGGGCAAGCCCGGTGAGCGGCACCGCGAGCGACCCGCTACTGGATGCAGCCGCGCCAGCCGCAACACTAAAGATACCGAGTAGCGCTCCGCCTATCACAATCATGTATCGACGCGGCTCACGCAGCGCCGCAACGGTGAGCGCTCCGGAAAGTGAACCGAAGCCGACTGCCGCCATCAGCGCGCCGAGACCTGGTGCGCCAATCTGCAACGTCAGGCGTGCGAGCGGCGGGATGATGACGTTGAAGTTCATCGCAACGCCAGAGATGACGCCAATGACGAAGACGCAGAGCGCAACGATCGGCGTGCTACGCACATAGCGCAACCCTTCAGCGAGACTCGTGGCAACCGCACGCACGCTGCGTGGTCGTGCGCCGCGTGGCGCGGGATGCAGCTCCACCTCGCGCATCAGTAAGAGCGCAATCAGCACCGCAAGGAAGCTGAGTGAGTTCACCGCGAAGCATCCCGCCACTCCGATCACGCCAATCACGACGCCACCAATGGCGGGCCCAATGACGCGTGCGCCATTGAACATGGCGGAGTTAAACGCTAGGGCACGACCCACCTCATCAACCGGCACCATCTCCGAGAAGAACGACTGCCGCACTGGCATATCGATCGCGTTGACGGAGCCGAGTGCAACGGCGAGGAGCATGAGGAGCGGGATCGTCATTGCCCCAGTTGCAACAAGGAGTGCCTGCAGTGCAGCGAGTCCCATCAGCGCCGCCTGCGTAGTGATCAGCATTTGGCGCTTCGGCAGGACATCCGCAATCACGCCGCCGAAGAGGCCGAGGATCAGCACTGGCGTGAACTGCGCCGCCGCAACCACGCCAAGCCAGACAGGATCTGGCGTGAGTTCAGTGATCAGCCATGCCTGTGCGATGGATTGCATCCAGGTGCCGGCGAGTGAGACGAGTTGGCCACCCCAGAAGAGTCGGTAATTCCTGTGGCGGAATGGCCCGCGCCAGCCAGGCGCAGCGATCATCGTCGTGCGCTCGCGCGCCTCTTTACGGCTGTCGGCGGGCGTCGAATTGCTGCAACCGCAGCGACAAGCGGAAGGGCGAAGATGGCGCCAGGGATTCCGGCAACGAGACCGCCAACGGCACCCGCAACGAAGACGGTTGCACCAGAGAGACGGAGGACGCCGTTCAGCAGGCGAGGCGCAAGCAGCGTCATGCAGAGCAGCCAGATCACCACGATCAACGCGATGCTCAGCAGCGTCGCTGGTCCTGCGCTGAGCAGCACCAAGAGGAGCGGCGGGAGGAGTGCGGGGCCTTGGCCGATTGAAGGAATCGCCATCACAAGTCCGCCGAGTGTCCCAGCGAGTACGGCGTCAGCGCCAGCGAGTGACGCGGCGACTCCAACCGCCACGCCGTAGATCAGCCCCATCAAGATGTGTCGACCGATGAAGCGCGCCAGGATTGACTCCAGCACTTCACGCGAACGATGCAGCGACGCGCCACTTGAGGCTGGGGCGAAGGTTGTGAGGATGTTGAGATAGCCAGGATTTGCCGAGAGGATCACGCCGAGTCCGAGCGCGAGGATCACGGGGCCGAGCGCTGCAACGGCGCCAGCGGCGATGCCTGCGAGATTCCCTTGCACCTGTTCCGCCGTTGAGCGGATGAGGCTGATCGACTCGGTTGCAACGGGGAGGAGATCAATCTTCAAGCCGACTGATTCCAGGAGCGCCGCTGGCCGCTCAATGAGTCCCGCTATCTCAGCACTCGTTGGTGGATCGCCGGCAATGACGGTGGTGAGCGACTGCGCAAGCGCAAAGATCAGCTCGCCACCAATGATCAGCACCGGCACGGCACCGAGCACCCAGACAAGCACCACCGCACGCCGACGTGCCATACCGCGTCGCGCGAGTGCCTCAATTGGAGCATCGGCGAGTGTTGCCAGCAGCCAGCCGGCAACAAGGGCGCTCAGCAGTCCACCTTGGGCGCTTGCGACGGCGGCGATCTGCGAGAGTCCGGCGCCGATCAGAAGGAGCGCCGCGCTGGCGAGGGCGCCCCAGGCGAGGAGCCGCGCGAAGGGTGGCCAGGACTTCGGGTCGGTTGGCGACGGAAGGTTCATCGGTTCAGGTTAGCGCACCGATTAGCGCAGCGACGCGCGAACCACATCAAGTGGAAGTGCGAGCGCTTCGGCGCTGTTGGCTCCAACCGTCGTCTCGGCAGCGATCATCGCGTCGAGGATCGCTTCTTCGGTTGCGTCGGCGGTCGCTTCGAAGATTGGCGAGAGGTGCGCGTTGATCAGCATCTCAACGTTCGCGCTGTACGGCTTCTCGGGATCAAGGTTCTCCGCTGGGAGTGAGGCGTTCGCCGTAGAGAAGCTCAAGATCAGATCGCCAGAGCTGTGCTCCCCAACGCCACCAACACGTGCGATCCCCATCACCGCGCGCTGTGCAACACGGTCGAGCTGCATCGGAAGGAGTGGCGCATCCGTAGCAACGATCACGATGATGGAACCTGCGCCGCCACGCGGATCATCTGTTGGAGCAACTACTGGCGCCGGAGTCTTCCATGGCAGCGGGTAGTGTGCCGTGTCAAGTGGACCGCCAACTGCGCCGAGCCCCTTCCCGCCAATCGTCAATCGGTGGCGACGGCCGTGATTCGCCTGGACGAAGACACCGATCGTGTAGCCGCCGAGTTCGGCGGGGAGTGTTCGGCTTGAGGTTCCGTTCCCCCCCTTGAAGCCGTGACAGATCATCCCAGTGCCGCCACCCTGGCAGCCACGCGGCACCTCAGCGCCGGATGGGAGCGAGGCGGCGGCATCGAGTGCGGCACGTGCATGTTTCGCCGTCACATGAAATCCGTTCACGTCGTTCAGCACGCCATCCCACGTCTCTCCGACTACCGGCAGGCTCCACGGCGGCGTCCCAGGCACGTTGTCCAACGACCAGCGAATCATCTCGTCATGCACCACGCCAACGGAGTGCGTATTCGTAATGCAGATCGGCGTGGTGAGAACGCCCGATTCGCGAATCCACTCAAGGCCGGTCATCTCGCCGTTCCCATTGAGACGGTGCGTCCCTGCAAAGAGCGGGTGCGCAGATTTCTCTACCGACTGCGGCAAGATTGCCGTGACGCCTGTCCGCACTGGTCCGCTCCCGCGCAGCAGCGCGCCGTCTCCTGAGATGATCGTCTCCGCCGCAACACGGACGCCCGCAACATCGCTGATCGCGTTGCGCGCGCCATGCGCAAAGCGACCGATCCTGATGCCGAGATCTTTGGCTCGCTCGGGGCGACTCATCGTTGCGCCCGTTTCATCGTTGCGCCCGCTCGGCGGCGTAGAGGAAGACCCCCGCCGCCACCGCAAGGTTGACGCTCTCCGCGCGACCGAGCATCGGCAGGCGCGCAACGCTCGTGCACGCACCACGCAGTTCAGATGAGAGGCCCTCAGCCTCCGTGCCGATCACCAGAATCGTAGGAGCCTTGAATCCAATCTCCGCATAGTCAACGCTCCCGTCTGCCGCCGTTGCTACGCTCTCACCGGGCCAGCGTGCCAGGAGCGCCACCGCCTCATCGCGTGTCACGCGGAAGATCGGCACAGCGAAGATGGATCCCATCGTTGCGCGCACACATTCAATTGAGTACGGATCGCACGCATCACCAACCAGGATGATGCCGCCTGCTGCGGTGGCATCTGCGCTGCGAATGCAACTGCCAAGGTTTCCTGGATCGCGTGGCGCTTCAAGCATCAACCAGCGCGCCGCACTCCGCGCGTTGAGTGCCCCAAGATCTCGTGACGAAGCGACTGGTTCAGCGAAAACGCCGAGGTGTGGCTGTGGATTGTCGCGCCCGGTGATCTTCTCCAGCACTTCGAGTGAAACGTCAATGGTGCGATCGGCAGGCACCACGCCGCGCGCCGCTCCCGGCGCAACCAAGAGGTACTCGGCGCGCCAACCTGCAGCAGCCGCTTCGGCGAGCGTACGCTCCCCCTCCGCCAAGAAGCGGCGCTGCTCTATTCGCCCCTTATGGGTGCGCAGGGCGCGCAGCTCCTTCACCAGCGGGTTCGTGAGACTTTCAATGCGCTGCGGAGCGTCGCTACCTGATGCGTTCATAAAGTGAGGATAGCCCCACGACAGGGGACGGAGCGCGGAACAGGGGGTCCCACAGAGCACCCCGCTATGCGAACCTACGCAGTACCCCGTGGTACGTGCCATACGGGGCCATATATGAGGAGGAAGAGATGAAGGGAACGTCATGGCGACGCGCAGCAGCTGCCGCGCTCGCGACAGGGCTACTTGTAGCCGCATGCGGAGGGAGCAGCGAGAGTCCTGCCGCAGGGAGCGAACTCACGACTGATCCGGTGACGCTCACCATCCAGATCTTCAACGCTGGTGGTCAGGCGGAACTTGAGTACCGACAGGCCCAGGCGGCCGACTTCACCACACTCCACCCGAACGTCACCGTTGAGGTGGTGCAGAGCGGTAATTACATCGACACGGTCCTCCCACAGATCGCCGCCGGAACGGTGGGCGACGTGATCTGGACCGACACGGACACCGGCTTCACCCAGTTCGCCGTTGCGGGCGCGTTTGAGCCACTCGAAAGCTTCATCGAAGCGGATGGCTACGACCTGAGCCCGTACCCTTCGGCGCTGCTGAAGTCGTTTCAGGTTGACGGCGCGCAGTTGGTCATGCCAAACAGCGTGTTGCCATTCAACTTCGTCTACTACAACAAAGACATCTTCACGGCGGCTGGCGTGGCTGAGCCAACTAGTGATTGGTCCATTGCTGAATTCGTTGATGCCGCTCGCAAGACGGCTGACAAGGGGAGCAAGCGCTACGGCCTGACGCTCGCCTGGAACGAGCAGTACGTCGCCTGGATGCGCATGTACGGCTGCGAGCTGAGCAACGACGACTCGGCCGCAACCGAGTACACGTATAACGGTGCCGGCTGCGCCGACGCAATGAAGACACTCGACGACCTGAGCCGAGAAGCGGTCCTTAACTGGAGCCTCGGCGCAGGGTTCGGTGGTCTGCCAGAGGGCGATAAGGCGGGCGAGCAGAACTTCTCCGCCGGCAACGTCGCCATGCTGATCTCCGGCACTTGGGAGTCACCGGCGATCATCGCCGACTCCGCTGGTGCATTTGAGTGGGACGCCGTCTCCGTCCCTGTTGAGGGGGACGGGAAGATCCAGGGGGCAGCCTCTGGCTTCGGCGTCTCGTCAGCATCGAAGAATAAGGCGTGGGCCTGGGAGTACGTGAAGTTCCTCACCGACATTGAAGGACAGAAGAGCGACGCAGTCGCGGGCTACAACAGCTCACCGATCTCCGCCGTTCTTGATGATGTCTACTGCAAGTCAGAGGCACTCCCGTTGAGCAAGTGCGAGATCACCAAGATCGGCAATGAGCACATTGCGCTCGAGCCGATCAAGGGCGAGTGGTCCGAAGGATTCTGGGGCGTGATCGCTCCAGCATTCGAGGGGGCGCTCACTGCCAAGACACAGGGCGACTGGCAGGCGCTTCTTGACGATCTCGTCCAGCAGTCAGCCGCTGCAGCACCGCTCCAGTAGGGGCGTGGTCGCAACGGTTCGTGCCGTAGGACGGTACTAGCGATGCACGGAACTGAAGAGGGGGCGAGCCGGATGAGCCGGTTTCGCTCCCTCTTCGCACCACTGCCACTTCTGCAGCGCAACGAGGAGCGCTGGTTCTGGCTCTTTATTGCGCCATTCCTTGCAGGGTTCGTTCTCTTTGCACTGCTCCCGCTTATCGCTTCGCTGGCGCTCTCGTTCATGGATTGGAACCTGCGCGGCACACCGAAGTTGGTTGGGTTGGAGAATTATGCCGATCTTGTGAACCTAGAGGGGAAGGGGAAGCTCGTCCTGAAGGCGTTTAGCAACACGGCGATGATCACAATCATTGCGGTGCCACTTCAGCTAGCGATCGGCATGGCGTTTGCGGTGCTCCTCAACCAGAAGGTGCGCGGCATGGCGATCTATCGGATGGCCTTTTATCTACCGACCGTTGTTTCTGGCGTCGCCACTGCAGCGCTCTGGACCTGGATCCTCGGCACAGAAGGCCTGCTGAACAAGGGGCTCGACTTGATTGGCGTAGCGGGGCCAGCCTGGTTCAATGAGCCTGAGTCGGTGCGCTGGGGAATTATCTTCATGCTTGTCTGGGCTGGCACCGGAGGGATGACGCTGATCTTTCTCGCAGGGCTCCAGCAGATCTCCAAAGAGCTGCTTGAAGCGGCGGAGTGCGATGGCGCTGGACGCATTCGGCGATTCTTCTCCGTCACGCTGCCACTCCTCTCTCCTACTCTCTTCTTCAATCTCGTCATCGGCCTGATCGGTGGGCTCTCCCTCTTCACTGAGCCGTTCGTGATCTCCGGCGGTGCTGGAGGTCCGGCAAACGAATCGATGAGCGTTGCGCTCCTGATCTATCGACTCCTTATTCGCAACCTTGACTTTGGATTCGGATCCGCAGTCGCCTGGATGCTGACAATCGTCGTCATGCTCCTCACCGTCATCAACTTCCGCCTCTCCAAGCGCTGGGTCTTCTATGACAACTAAGTTGGGCACTGATTCACGGAGGGGTCCGCAGATCGCCTCGCCGGGGCGCCTAGCGCTCTATGGCACCCTCACCCTCTTCGCCGCACTCTTCGTCCTTCCGTTCGTCTGGCAGCTTGGCGGTTCACTGAAGACACCAGCGGAGCTCGCCACTGGATCGTTCAACCTCTTCCCCGCCGACCCGCAGTGGGGCAACTACGCCGAGGTATTCCGACGCGCGCCGATCGCTACCTGGTTCGCAAACTCTGTGGTGATTGCGGTGCTCGGCACACTCGGCGCAACGCTCACCTCTGCCTTCTGCGCCTACGGCTTCGCTGTCCTGCGCGCCCGCGGCAGTCGCCTCGCCTTCGGCATGGTGCTGCTCACCATCCTGGTCCCGTATCAGGTACTGATCATTCCTGAGTACATCGTCTGGGCGAAGTTGGGACTCACGAACACGCCGATCCCGCTCGTCTTGCCATGGTTCCTTGGTGGCGGCGCGTTCAACATCTTCTTGCTGCGACAGTTCATGCTCGGCCTCCCGCGCGACATGGTTGATGCTGCGCGCGTTGATGGCGCTGGAGAAGTTCAAATCTTCCGTCGCATCATCCTACCGATGTGCGCTCCAGCACTTGCGGTGGTGGCGGTCTTCCACTTCATCTTCATGTGGAACGACTTCCTGCGGCCGCTCCTCTACCTGCAGGATCCCGCCGCGACCACCCTCCCTGTCGGCCTTGCCGGCTTTGTCACCCGCTTCGCGCGGCAGTGGCACCTCCTCCTTGCGGGGAGTGCGATCGCCCTGGCACCGCTCGTCATCATCTTCGCCTTGGCGCAACGGGTGATCGCCCGTGGCATCAGCGTGGCGGGGGTGCGCAAGTAGGTGGCGCATGGCGCGACACCGCGGGGGCGCCGTGCGCCTGATAGGTATCGTCGTGCATAAGCAAAGCAGTGCCGCATGCGGCAGAGGAGGGTGAGATGGCAGAACAGCTCGCAATTGCAGGGGGAAGTCCAGTCAAGTCTGATGCGTACCCCGCATGGCCCTACTTTGACGCCAAAGATGAGGCGATCCTTCTTGAGGTGCTGCGCAGCGGTGTCTGGGGCGGTTACCCAGAGCCGGGCAAGTACAACGCGCGATTCTGCGAAACCTTTGCTGCGTACCAGAACGGCGGTAAGGCCGGAGCGCACGGCATCTTGATGGTGAATGGCACCGTCACCATGGAGGTGGCGCTGAAGGCGCTCGGCATCGGCTGGGGCGATGAGGTGATCATCCCGGCGCTCACATTCGCCGCTACCGGCTACGCACCGATCGCCGCAGGGGCACTCCCCGTTGTGGTGGACGTAGAGCCAGAGGCGTGGACGATTGACCCGAAGGCGATTGAGGCGGCAATCACGCCACGCACTAAGGCGATCATGCCGGTGCACTGCGGCCAGGTTGTTTCAGATATGGATGCAATCGTTGCGATCGCGCGAAAGCACGGCCTCGCAATTGTTGAGGACTGCGCGCACAGCCAGGGCAAAGAGTGGGGCGGCCAGGGGGTTGGCCTCATCGGTGACTTCGGCTCATTCAGCCACCAGTCGTCCAAGATCCTCACCGCAGGTGAGGGCGGCACGCTGCTGACGAAGGATGCAACGCTGGCGCGACGCGCACACTCGCTGATCGACTGCGGACGCGCAAAGGACGACGCCGGCAAAGAGTTCACTTTTGGCGCGAACTTCCGCCTCGGCGAGCTCCATGCGGCACTCCTCAACACGCAGATGGAGCGCTTTGAGGCGCAGCGTGCCGAACGCGACGCAAACGGCCGCTACATGGAAGAGCAGCTCGCTAAGGTCACAGGAGTCCGTGCACTGAAGGTCTTCGACCGCGTGACGCGACGCTCCTTCTACCGATTCATCATCGCGATCGACCCAGAGGCGTACGGCAACGTGGGGAACGCAGCCGTGTGCGAGGCACTCGATGCCGAGGGGATCGGCTGCTGGGTTGGCTATGAGTCGATGAGCGACTACGAGCTCTTCCAGCCATCACTCTCCCGCATGCCCGTCCCAGTGCAATACGCCAAGCAGATGGACCCGAAGAGTTGGCACACCCCTGTTGCTGATCGTGCGGCGAAGCAGGAGCAGATCTACCTAGACGAGAACATCTTCCGCTCCGGGAAGGCGGGGGTTGATCAGGCAATTGAGGCGCTGCTGAAGTTGCAGCGTCACCAAGACACGCTGAAGCAGGTCGCCGCCAAGATGGCCGCCGGCTGACGCGCCGGACATGCCGAACAACGTTCGCTTCGCCATCCATGGTGGTGGCTACATCGCAAAGATTCATGCGCAGGCGGTAGCGGATACGGCCGGCGCTGAGCTCGTTGCGATCGCCGGACGTAGCGGAAGTGCTTCGGAGCTAGCGAAGCGTGCAAGTGTCCCGTGGCTTGACGGCGAGGAGGGTCTCGTTGCGGCGGCGAAGCGCAGCGAGTTTGATGTTGCCATCTTGTGCACGCCGAATACGATGCACGCCCCTGTTGGACTGCGACTCCTTGACGCTGGCGTCCACCTACTCGTAGAGAAGCCGATGACCACCAGCTTCGCCGATGCGAAAGCACTCGCCGATCGTGCACGCGCCAACAAGCTGCACGCCGCAACGGCGCACATGTGGCGCGTAGACCAAGAGGCAACCTGGCTGCGCGATCAGGTTGCGGTGGGGGCGATCGGCGCGATCTACAGAAGCCGTGGCTGCGGCGTGCACGTTGGCTGGGGGCCTTCTGGATGGTTCACCGAAGCGAAGCTTGCCGGCGGTGGCGCCGTTGCCGACATGGGGATCCATGCGATCGACACGCTGCGTTTTGTTCTTGGCGAGCCGAAGGCGATCGCCGTCTCGGCGCGCACCGCGCGCCGCTTCATCAAAGGCGATGTTGAAGACACCGCATCGATTCGCATTGATTGGGAGTCTGGTGGCTGGTCCGAAGTTGAGGCCGGCTGGTGGCAGCCATTCGCCGATGGTCTTGAGTCGAGCCTGCGCCTCTACGGCGAACGCGGCACCGCCACCCTCTTCCCCACCGCCGTGGTGAAAGGGGCCGGAAGCGATGCCGCCGAGACACTCGCTGGCCCTGTGGTGAAGAAGGGCGACCACTGTGATCCGCTCATCTACGCCGCGCAGATCGCGCACATGGTCGCCGTGGTGAACGGCGCGCCGTCACTGTTAGACACCTGCGGTCCTGCCGCTGTTGCGATCATGGAGGCGGCGTACCGATCAGCGGCAAGCGGAAAGACCGAGGAGGTTTCGTCGTGAAGTTGCCATCAATACAAGTGAGCAGTCACAGCAAAACGCTGATCGCCATCTGGGCCCTCTGGGCCGTCGTGCTGATCTCCTTTCAGGCGATCAGCGCTGAACGCGTACGCCTGGTGCGCCCTGATTACGCCGTCTCGTGGAGCTCCTGGGAGACCGAGCTCGGCAACAACCTCTTCAAGGACTACCTCAACGAAGACTTCCTGAACCAGCAGGTGGCGTGGGATAGCGAGTATTACCTTGGGATTGCGGTTGGCGGCTATGACGATCCGATCGCTGGCACCGCAACAGATCCGGACACCAACAAAGAGATCCCGCGCAACTACTCCTTCTTCCCCTTCTACCCAGCACTGATTCGCGTTGCAGCGATACCACTCTCGATTATTGGCCTTAACGCCATCGCCACCGCAACCCTCGCTGGACTGATCATTACGCTACTTGGCACGCTCGCCGGACTCTTCGCGCTCGATGACCTGATCCGACGACGTTTCAAGAAGGCGGATCAGAGCGGCGACGAGGCGACGGGCCTCTCAACGCGCGCCGCCACCTATCTCCTGATCTTCCCCGGCGCACTCTTCTTTGCGCAGATCTACACCGAAGGGCTCTTCATCGGTCTCGCCTTCGGAGCGATCGCGCTCGCCATGCGCGGTCGCTGGCTCTTCGCCGGCGCGCTCGCCGCTGCGGCGGCGCTGACGCGCGCGCACGGCGTGCTGACTGCGATCCCACTCGCAATCATCTGGTGGAACGCTGGGGGCGGCGCCGCGATCAACTCCGCACTAAGCGGCGCGCGTACGCGCGGCATCAAACCAGCCCTGCTCGCCGCGCTGCCGCTGCTCGCAATTGCACTGCCGATCGTTGCACACCTCCTCTGGCGCACCTCTGCACTCGGTGAAGGGTGGGCGCGCCTGCAGGACTTCTACTTCGGTCGCGGCTATCTCTCCATCACCAAGAGCCTCGCCTCGTGGGTCCAGGGTGCCGCATATGCGTGGGAGTATGGACGTGAAGCGCTCGTCACGTATGTGCTTGATCGCGTCTCCATCATCTTGGCGCTGATCGCCTCACTCGCACTGTTGCGTCAGCGACAGATCGCGATTGCGGCGTTTAGCTTGGCACTCGTTGCGGCGAGCGGCCTCAGCGGAGACCACCAGAGCACGATCCGCTACATGGCGATTGTTCCTGCACTTCCGATTTGGCTCGCCGGCATCGGCCGCCGACCCTGGTTCGATCGTATCTGGAGCCTCGGCTGCACACTGCTCCTCGCGCTCCTCCTGATGCTCTTCAGCCGCGACTTCTGGGTCGCCTAATGCCGCGACCCAAAGGTCGCACCACTACCCCCTCCGCTCCGCGCGGAAAGATGGGCGTCCCAGAGGGGCGACTCGCCCGCCATGCGGCACAGGTGGTTGCGGCACAGCGATCGGCGCGCAGCGGCGGCGGCGCGCTCGTCTTGGTCGGCGACTCCATCACTCAGGCGTGGCAGACCGAAGGACACGCGTCGCTCTTGAAGCCGTATCGCACCGTCAATCTTGGGACAAGCGGTGATCGCACTGAGCAGATCATCTGGCGCCTGATGAACGGCGCACTCCCGACGAACCTCAACCCACTCGCCTTCATCCTGATGGCCGGAACAAACAACGCAGGGCTCTGTAGAGATAACCCGGTGCACATCGCCGATGGTGTGCTGCGCATCCTCGAGCTCCTTGACGCCGCAGCGCCGAACGTGCCGATCATCCTCTACCCGATCTTTCCGCGTGGCCATCGACCGAACGCAGTAATGCGTACGATCACGAACAAAGCTAACGACTCGCTTCTTGCGCGCCTCCCGCGTCGGCGCAAGCTCATCGTGCGTGATCTCCGCGCGCCGTTTCTTGACCTAGAAGGGAACGTGGTTCGTGCGCTGATGCCGGACTATCTCCATCTGAGCCGCGCCGGTTATGAGATCTGGGCCGCCGATATTAAGAGCGCTGTAGCTAACGCGTAATGCTCTCCAGGATTGATTCGGTTACTTGTCTACTCCAGTAACCACTACGCCGCGGACGAAGTAGCGCTGGAAGAGGATGAAGAGGACGACCGGGATTGCGAGCGTCATGATCGTTGCCGCCTCAGGGAATCCAACGCGCGCGTTGTACTGATCCGAGAATCGCGAAAGTCCAATGCCGAGCGTCTGCAACTCAGGCTTGGTGGAGAGGTAGATCAGCGGTCCGAAGTAGTCGTTCCATGAGTAGACGAAGTGGAAGACCGTCACCGCGATGATCACCGGCCACGACTGCGGGATAATCACGTCACGAAGGATCTGCCACGGACCGGCCCCTTCGATCTGCGCCGCCTCATCATGCTCGCGCGGGATCGTCATCATGTATTGACGAATCAAGAAGACGTCAAAGGCGTTCGCCAGGAAGGTTGGGACGAGCAGTGGCAGCCACGTATTCACCCAGCCGAGATTCAAGAAGAGCATGTAGGTGGGGATCAGCGTCACGGTGCCGGGGATGAAGATGGTGGCGACCATCACCTGGAAGAGCTTGCCACGACCTGGGAACCGTAGGCGGGCAAAACCGTACGCCACCAAGACGCAACTCACAACGGTGCCAATGGTGCCGACCACGGCGATGATGATGGTGTTCAGCAGCAGGCGTGGATAATCAAGCAGCTTCCACACTTCGCCGTAGTTATTGAGCGTGGCAGAGAACTCCCAGGCGTTCTCAAGGGTGCGCCACGAGCCTTGCCAGACAATCGTCTTACTCACATCGGTCGGATCCGCCAGCACGCTCTCTTGGCGTCCAGGCTTGACCAGCACCATCTCCATGAACGTTCCATCCGCTTGCGGCACGCGCACGACCGGACGATCCTTCCCGTCAACCTCAACCTGCTTCGGCCGTGCTGGATAGAGTGGCGCGCCAGCGGCGTAGACCTGATCTGGATCCTTGACGCTTGTGGCGGCAAGGTTGAAGAGCGGCGCGAAGAAGAGGAAGGTCAGTGTTGCAACGCCGAGCGTCACTAAGATGCGGC
>Ga0222712_10002670_pt1 | contig 20134 bp, 21 predicted proteins | sample C33_657DmetaG_FD_165043 | JGI IMG/M metagenome (GOLD analysis project Ga0222712, IMG submission 165043) | Estuarine water microbial communities from San Francisco Bay, California, United States - C33_657D | ecosystem: Environmental > Aquatic > Marine > Unclassified | place: USA: California... | reverse complement strand
TCGACGCGCGTCACCGCACATAACGATGGCCGCGCCGCCCTCATTGAGGCGGCCATCGTCAAGATGTCGAAAGACGGTCCCGCTCTCGTCCAGCCCAACGAGTTGTGCATTGAACTCGGCCTGTCCAAGTCGCTCGTGAACTTTCATTTCGGTGGACGCGATGGCCTCATTGCCGAGGCACTCACTATTTCCTACGAGCGCTACGTAGAAGGACTCATTGCCGCTCCCGATACCGCTGGCTCCGACCCCATCGACCGGATCTTGGCGTGGGCAGACCGCCAGATTGATTGGACGATCGAGAACCCAGGCATTGCCTGCGCTCTCAATTTCTTCAAGCAGGGGTCAAGTATTCATACCGAACTTGCTCCAGAGCTTCGCGCCCGCATGACCGCTGCCGGCGAAGCAAACCTTCGAAACATGTTCCAACTTGTGATCGATGCTCGGCGCAAGCTGCATGGAGATGACTACGTCGACGATCCAATGTTCGCTTCACATACGGCGTCAACTATTGGCTGGCTCACGATGGGCGAAGCAGTGTGGTTAGGCGGACGGCACGTTCCTTCGAACGAATCCGACGAAGTGGCATTTCTGTTTCCGTTGGCTCGCGAATTTGTTAAGGGAGCGGTTGTCTCGCTCCTTGAACGCAAGCCAGAAGTCTGATCCTTTCGCAGTCTGAGTTAAATCGCGGGTGGAACGAAGTTCTTTGCGCGATCGGTTACCGCGATCCAGGGGAATCGATAAGGCTCGAGCCCTGGGGTCACAACCCGAACCACAGCAACTTCGAATTCGCGACCAAGCTCAAGTTCTCGGGCATAGGCGCCGGTGAATCCGGCGTTGGCCATGCTTTCGAGCAATACCGAAACATCGCCATGGAACGAGCCAGTGCCACGATCGGGAATGTCGTTGATCGAAATCGGCTTCGAGTTTTCCATGATTGATTCGGGCCCAAGGATGTCGCTGCGACGCATGGCATCAAACTGACCGCGGAGCATGTCGTCGCGGGCACCAGCAAAGAAGATCGTTCGGGCCTGCACAGCTTCGGTAAGCGCCCGGATCATGGCAATCTCGGGATCGAGATGACAGCCATAGCCCTTGTATACACCAACACCTGGTTTGTTCGACCACAAGTACGCGGTCACCGTTGGGATACCGACTTCAGTGGGACACCAGAACATCGCGACTTCGGCATCGGCACGATGCACCTGTTCGACAAGGCCGTTGATGACTTCGCCTTCAAGTGACGATTGTTCGATATACGGCCGGGTAGCGCCACGTTCATGCGCGATCCCCCAACAACTCGTTGCGTCGCGCTCGATGCATTCGTACAACGCAGCACACAGAGCTTCCGGAACATGGTTGCCCGATGCCAAACCGTTCGACGACGCTCCCCATGGACCAGCCATCAGCGAAGGGATCGTCGTCGAGAGATTCACCAAGTATTCGGGAACCAACGTTTCTTCGCCGCTAAAGAGATCGGTGGCCTTCGTCCAGTTCATGGCTCGGTCGTAATTCAGCGTTGCCCGTGAAAGTCGAGAAAATGCTTCGGGCTCACATGGCAAGCGGTCGCGCACCTGGTTGATGGTGCCATGCACATCGTCGCAAGGCGTTTCCTCAGCCACGAAACGCTCGATCGCTTCCATTGCCGCCGATGTGGCAGCGGCATGAAGCGTCGCACCCTTACCGGCCTCGACCGCAAGCGATCCCGAACCAGGGCGAACAGCAACGACAACCGGAATACCAACATCGTCCAGACCGGTGATGTCGGCGATACGGGTGATGCCGGCCTTGGGTAAGTGAGGACGAATTCTCTCGAGGGTTTTCACCGGCTCCATGGCACGGTGTGTTCCCTTGACCCAGTCCTTCGGCGCGCGCAGTTCCTGCCCAGCGATCTTGATGGGCGGGTACTGATCGACTTCCGTCACGCCGGGTGAAGCGGTCATGCGGATCTCAGGCTGCAGCTGCTGCCGCACCCGCAACGCTGACCACAACGATGCCAGCAGCGATGGAACCGACCATGATGCCGTTCTCTGCATCATGCGAGAGACCACCTGCGACTGCGGCCAACTGCTCTTCAGTGAGTTGATCGCCGTAGTGCTCAAGAAACGCGTCGCGGACCTCTTCAGGGGTCACTTCAAACCCTGCATCGGCGATGAGTGTTTGCACAGCCGCAGGATCGGCCTTCACCGCCGCAAGCTGTTCAGCAAAAGCATCGTCAGTTGAAAGCCGGTTGAAAAACGCTTCTACGGATTCATTGGACATGGTTTTCTCTTTCCCTGTGTTCGATCAGATAGCCGCGGCCGCCGCGCCGATTCCGATGGCAACGCCGGCACCCGCAATGACTCCGCCAACGATGGCTGCGGTGTCGGCGTCCGAGGCTCGACCCCCAGAAATTGCTGCAAGTTGCTCTTCGGTGAGTTCCGCGCCGAAACGCTCGAGGAATCCGAGACGTACGTCGACAGGGTCAAGATCGAAGCCGGCTTGCAACGCGATCTCGTGAACGGCGTCGACGTCCTCGCGAACGGATTCCAACTGCTGCGCAAACGACTCGTCAGAACTGATTCGATCGAAGAATGCATCCACATCGGTCATACTCATGCGTTCCCCCGGATCAGACGGCACCAGCGGCAGCGGCGCCGACCGCTACGCCAACGCCAGCGACAGCGAGCGTCGTACCCGCTACGATGCTGGTCTGCTCGTCACTCAAGCCTCCGGCGATCGAAGCAAGTTGGTCCTCGCTGAGTTCTGAACCGAATCGTTCGAGGAATGCTTCGTGCACCTCTGCCGGCTCGATGGTGAAACCTGCCTCAGCGATCAGTGACTGCACAGCCATCGGATCCTGCTTCACAGCATCGAGTTGCGTAGCAAAGGACTCATCGGACGAAACTCGATCGAGGAAGGCGTTTACTTCTTCAGTTGACATTACATATTCTCCTTTTCGGCGGACTTTTTTTAGATGGATTGCGATCAGATTGCTGCGCCAGCAGCGGACGAGACAACAACGCCAACCACGACGCCCGTGGTGATCGCCGTCGCAGCAACGGCGCCGCCGGCAATGGCACCGATCTCAACCGTCGACAAACCTCCAGCCACCGCAGCGAGCTGCGCTTCGTCGAGGTACTGGCTCATCTCTTCCATGAACGCTGAGCGAATCTCTTCGGGAGTGGCGTCGAAACCTTCTGCAACCACGACTTCATAGAGTGCTTCGGGGTTGTCCTTGAGCACATCGAGACTGGATGCGAACTCCGTATCGGCGCTCAAACGGGCAATAAATCGATCGGCTTCTGCTGCGCTCATGACATTTCCTTTCAACGGCCACCTGATTGCCACCACAAGATGGCTGAACTCAATTCAGTATAGCCCGCTACAGGCTCGGTGGCACGAAATTCCGGGCCCGATCCGTGATTCCAATCCACTTGAATCGGTAGGGCTCAAGGCCAGGGACAATGACCCTCACGACTGCCACTTCGAACTCTCGGCCCATCTCAAGTTCTCGGGCCAAGACGGTGTTGAACCCGGCATTTCGAAGGCCTTCGAGAATGATCGAAACGTCTCCGTGGAATGAGCCGGTCGCCCGATCGGGGATGTCGTTCACAGAGATGAGCGTGGAATTCGCCGTGATGGTTTCGGGCCCGTGCACATCGCTGCGGCGAAGCGCATCGAACGAACCACGCAACATGTCGTCGCGCGCACCGGCCACGAAAATGGTCCGGGCCTGCACCGCTTCAGTCACCGCACGAATCATGGCGATCTCAGGATCGAGATGGCATCCGTAGCCCTTGTAGATACCGAGACCATTCTGGTTTGACCACACGTAGGCCATGCATGTGGGGATTCCGACTTCAGTTGGACACCAGTTGATTGCCAAATCTGAATCTGACGCCCACACCTGCTCGCAGATGCCCTTGATGATTTCGCCCTTGAGCGTGGAAAGGTCGACCCGAAGGTTTGGAGTTCCGTTCGTGTGCGCGACTTCCCAACAACTGGTCGCATCGCGTTCAACGACTTCGTACAAGCCAGCGCACAAAGCTTCGGCGACATGATTGCCAGAAGCGAGACCGTTTGAAGATGCCGCCCACGGCGATTCAATCATTGACGGTTGCGCAACGGGAAGCTGCACGAGCAACTCAGGGGCCAACATCGCTTTGCCCGTATTGAGTTCCCACATCTCAGACCAGGCATAGGCCCGATCTTCCACAATCGTGGCGTGTGCCATCAAAGGAAATTGATCGGCGGGAACAGCAAGGCGATCACGAACCTGCCCAACAGTCGCAACGAGATCGCGGACAGGGTTCTCCTCCCCCACGAATCGTTCGATTGCTTCCATCGTCGCCGAGGTCGCGGCGGCATGAAGCGTTGCACCCTTACCTGCTTCGACGGCCAACGACCCCGATGCTGGGCGCATCGCAACCACAACGGGAATACCTACCGTGTCGAGGCCCGTGATATCGGCGACGCGTGTGATTCCGGCTTTGTGCAGATGCGGACGAATTCGATTCAGCGTCAGCGCTGGATCCATGGCGCGATGCGTACCGGCCACCCACTCCTTGTATTCACGAATCTCCTGATCGCCGAGACGAATCGGCGGATGGGGATCATCGAGAAAGGAGTCGGCGGCCGAAGTTGCAGTCACAATCAAAGGACCTGACGAGTGGCAAGGGCATGGAACGCGCCGCGCTGTTCCATGAGTTCCTCGTAGGAACCGTCTTCAACAACACGACCGGCTTCAAACACCACGATGCGGTCGGCATCGATGATGGTTGAGAGTCGGTGCGCCACGACGATGCGAGTCATGCCCAGTTCAGCAAGATTTTGGGTCACAACACGCTGGGTGACATTGTCGAGTGCACTCGTTGCTTCATCGAGCAACAAGATGCGAGGACGCGCCGCAAGAGCACGAGCAATAAGCAAGCGCTGACGCTGACCGCCCGAGAATGCACCGCCATTAAGGGTGATCATGGTTTCGAGCTTCATCGGCATGGCCCGAATGTCGTCGGCAAGCGCAACGATCTCGGCGAGTTCCCATGCCTCGTCCGGCGACAAGGTTGTCGCACCTGCCAGGTTCTGATGGATGGTGCCCGGCATGAGCTGGCCATCCTGCAGAACCACGCCGAGCTGACGTCGCACTGATTCAACATCGAGAGACGACAAGTCCTGATCGTCGAACAGCACCGAGCCCTGCTCAGGCGTTTCGAATCCGAGGAGCACTCGCAGAAGCGTCGACTTTCCGCAACCGGAGTGGCCAACAACAGCAACCATTTCACCTGCGTTGATACGCAGATCAAGTTCATCAAGAACTGCAGGCATGTCTGGCTGATAACGGAACGTCACACCACGTAACGCAACATCGCCACGAAGAGGACCTGGATCGGAGCGACCTTCACCCGATTCAGGCGCATCGGCCACAAGCTCGGCAGCGCGCTGCATCGCCGGACGCATCTGCATCGTGGTTCCGATGCCGGTGACGAACGCCATGATGCCCGCCATGAACAAGCCGTAGGTAGTTTGGAACGCAATGAACGCACCAACGTTTTTGCCGGAGTTCGTAATGGCTACACCGGCGAACAACACTGCAGTCGACAACGTTCCGACAATGCCACCGAACAGCACCTGATGCGAGGTGCGAATCGTGAGTTCCTGGCCGACAGCACCACGGAACCGTTGTGCCCATGCGGCAAACGCACGAGGTTCAGCGCCAGCAACGTGCAACTTCGGGATAGCGCCGAGCACCTGGTACAGGAAGCCATTGACGTTACCGGTGGCTTCGTCGACGGTTCGCTGTGCCTTTGCGACACGTGAAGCGAAGATCAGCGATGTCGCCAACACCAACAAGCCCCACACCACTGCGATGAGCGCAAGGATCGGGATGTAGATGAACAGGATGACCACCGAGACGAGCGCACCGATCACGACCGGAAGTGCACCGATGACCGATTGCTCCATGGCATCGCGTGCCATTTCGAGTGCCGACAATCGCATGACCAGATCGCCAGGACCAAGGCGCTTCACCAATGTGACGGGGCTGCGCAGTACGCGTCCCCAGATGCCTCGTTGAAGATTCAGTGACACCGACGCTTCGAGACGAGTCGATGCAGCGGTCTGTGCGATCTGCACCGGAAGCACGGCAATCGCCGCAGTCACCAATGCAACGAGCAGCCACGCCAAACGAGTGCGATCGCCTTCAGGGATGATTTCGCCGAACACAACACCTGAGGCCAACGGCACCGTGAGGCTTACGCCGGCGATGACCAGTGCCCACAGGAACACACGAATGATCTGACGACGTTCGCCCTTGAATGCCAGTTTGAGCAAGGTGGTGGAATCGAGGTCCTCACCCGCCGGCGGCTTCGAGAACACAAACGCGTTTTCAATCAGCGCGGGAGCGTCGGGAGAAGCGGGGTCGATTTCCGTACCCTCGGCGGTGATGATGACGCCCTCGTTGCCACGAATGACAAGCGCGAGCGGCTGGCCATCGACGCTGAAACCAACCATCGGCTCAACTGTGTCGACCCACCACTCCTTCGGCAGCGTGACCGTTCGGACATAAAGGCCTGAGGTCGTCGCGATTGCGCGCACTGCCGAGGTGCCTTCACGTCCGCGCAGACCACCGCGAGGAACTTCGATGTCATAACCGTTGAGTTGCGCAACGATCGAACTCACGAGAACAAGCGGCTCACCCGAAGGGGCAACAACAACGTTCTTGCCCTTGCTCGTAATTTCACGGGCGAGCATTCGAACACCGGCGGCTTCAACTTCAGCCGAAACCACCGGATCGGCCATGGCCATGTCGTGTTCAAGCGCTTCACGTTCGTCGAAAGCTTCAAGCACGCACTTACCTGTGACTTCGTAAAGCCACGACAACGAAGCGACACGCTCTTCAATTGCAATCGAATCGAGCGGCAGCGCGGTGAGAGCCGAAAAGCCTTCACCAACGATGCTCATTCGCTCGCCAACTGGGCCACCACTTTCGGGCAGCAGGACATTGGCGAGACGCGGTTCGCCTTCGACGGCGCGTACCCATGACAAGCGATCGACAAGTGCAGTACGTCCGGCAGAAACAAACACCGGTCGAGTGCCCAGACGATTGATCCGATCGCCGGGAGGCGGCACCGAAGGACGGATCACCGTGTTGAGCGTTTCCGCGGTTGCGGCCATGGCGACAGCGAGTTCTTCTTCGGTCGCTGAGGCAAGCGGCGCTTCGATCGCCGACGCGTGGTGAGCAAGCACCCACGCACGACCGGCCGGAGCTGCACCAGGATTCAAAATGGCGGGCGCATGGACCGTTGCCACCGGGACACGACGGCCGATGCCGACACCCGGAATGTCTTCGGCCAGAAACAGCGTGGTGTAGCCAGAACGCAGGTACACCGGTTCGGCGATGTTGAAAGGTTTGGCCCGTTCAACCTGAATAAGTTCGGATTCAGCAATGGCGTTCATTCCTGCACCAACTTTGCGTAGACGCCATCGAGGGCCATGAGTTCGTCGTGACGACCCATCTCGACAACTTTTCCGGTCGACATCACAAGAATGAGGTCGGCATCGCGAACCGTGCTGAGGCGATGTGCCACCACGATGGTGGTGCAACCTCGCCGTTGCAGTGCTGCATCGACTTCCGCTTCGGTTTCTGTATCGAGGGCACTGGTGGCCTCGTCGAGCAGAAGAATGGATGGGTTACGCACAAGCGCTCGAGCAATTTCGAGTCGTTGGCGCTGACCACCTGACCAGTTCGCACCACCATCGGCGACCAGCGCCGAGTAGGAACCAACACGAGCAGAAATGGCATCGTGGATCTGCGCATCAGATGCAGCGCGAACCATGTCTTCTTCAGGAACCGAAGGATCCCAGAGCGTGAGGTTCTCTCGAACCGTTCCGCTGAACAGCGCAATTCGCTGATCGACCATGGCGATCGAGCGGCTGATCACCGGACGAGGAATGTCTTCACGGCGAAGGCCGTCGAAACGAACCTCGCCCTCCCACGGGTCGTAGAGACCGGCGAGAAGTCGGACCAATGTCGACTTGCCACTGCCGGAGGTTCCGACAACAGCGACGCGAGCACCCGGAGGTACATCAATGCTGAAGTTGGAAATGAGCGGTTCGGCAGTGCTCTTAAACCCGAAGGACACATTGCGCATCGAGATTGCACCCTGCAGACGAGTTTCTTCGTCTTCGTCGAGACCGAACCGCTGAATGGCCGGGTCACACGAAGGGTCGATCTTTTCGTCGAGTACATCGTCGAGGCGCTTTACAAGGTTCTGCACTTGCTGCATCATCCATGCGAAACCGACGAGGTCACCGATTGGTCCTTGGAAGTACCCAACCAGAACCTGGAAGGCCACGAGTGAACCGATTTCGAGCGAACCGCTAATGACCTGCAACGCACCGACGCCCAGAACTGCAGCGGAGGTGAGCGCACGGAGCAAGGTAGGAACGGCGTTACCAACCTGCGTCTTGACCGCAATTTCCTGACGCACATCGGCCACACGAACAGCCGTGCCTTCCCAGCGTGCGTAGTAGTCACCTTCAAGACCGCCGGCCTTGATGCTTTCAAGTGTGATCGCACCGTAGGCAGTGGTCTGCTGCAACATCGCTTGCTGTTGCACAAGGAGTCGTGACGAGTCTCGACGACGCTTGAGAGCGGTGCGCAGGGCAAGGAGGTTGCCGAGGGTAAAGACAAGTGCGATAGCCGCGAGAAGCGGATCGACGATGAACATCGCGACCGCGTAGACCACAACCACAATTGCGCCGACCGAAACAATCGCGAGACGTCCGGTGAGCAGCGACACGACATCGCGGTTGTGCTGAACACGCTGCGAGAGATCGGCGACTGATCGAGCAACGAAGTACTTCTCGGGAAGTCGCAAAGCTTTGTGCACGAATGTCGATGAGTCGACAACCGTGAGCCCAATAGCCGCTTTAATCAACACCCGTTGCTGGTACCACGTGATGAGTGTTTGCAACAGAATCACCGCGAGCAGTCCAACAATCAGGCTGAATGCTGCGCTGCGCTTTCCTGCAATGAGCACATCATCGAGGAACATTTTCGAGATCGCAGCAACGGCAAGACCTGGCACCGTTGCCATCAGGCCGAGCAGGACCACCGCAATGAGTTCGTTCATTGCCTTGGTGGCACGCTGCAGTACGCCACGCCACGGGCGGGGCTTGGTGCCACCAGGTTCGAAGTCTTCAGCCGGACGAAGAATCAAACAAACCTTGGCGTAGTCACTTTCGAGTTCTTCGGTGGTGACAAATCGCGGACCAATCGCCGGATCATTGAGCCACGCGCCACCGTCGACAAGACCTTCGAGCACAACAAAGTGCGCGCCCTTATAGAAGAGAATGATCGGGTAACCGTTCTTGTCGAGCTTTGAGGCTCGCAAGTAACTGCCGTGACCATCGAGCCCGTAGTGACGAGCGGCCTTAAGGAGGTCAGCCATTGTGGTGCCGTCGCGTGAGGCACCGCAGGTATCGCGGAGTTCTTCAAGCGGAACCCACTTGCCGTAATAGGCCAACACCATTCCGAGCGAAGCTGCGCCACATTCGGTGACCTCCATCTGGAGCACGGTGGGAACATTGACACGCTTGGTGCTCCCCGAAGGCCCTTCGGCTTTCGGTTCTGGAGGTGCTTCCATCGTGGTCGCCATTAGCCGAACACCTTCGAAGCGATCGTCTTCTTCGAGATCTCAATGAATGCCACACCAGTGGTTTCGAGCGGAAGCGGAGTGGGAGGGCCCTCGCCGACTGTCCAGTCGTAACCGCTCGGCGTGTCATCGGTCTTCAACTGGATCTGGATTTCATAGGCCGGACCCTGCTGAAGAACGGCAGTTGCCTGAGCGTCGCCACCGAGAACTGAGGAGATTCGGCTGCGAGTAGCGGGCGTACTTCCGACGTAGACAACGGTGCCCATCAGGCGGCCGTATCGCTGCGGATTCACCGTAGGAATTGCAATTGTTGCTTGTTGTCCCGTTTGCAGGCCATTGAGTTGCGACGGCCCAACAAGCCCGATCGCAAGAACAAACTCTCCCTTTGGTGCCAACAAGAACAACGTTGTACCCGGTCCGGTCAACTGCCCCTTCGCTGCATCAACGGCAACCACAGTTCCGTCAATAGGTGACGTAATCGGAAAGTCACCGACACCCGGAATCGACACGGTTGTCAGCGTTTGCCCCGCAACCACCGACTGTTCCTCCTTTACGAGGACATCACCAATCACACCGGTCTGCAACGTTGCGACTGGGTAGAGGCCCGACTTCGGAAGGATGATGACGGATGCTTTCGTTGTCACGACTCGCTGCGCCACAAAGCCCCACACGACGAGTGCAAGGACAAGAAGGAACAGGCCACCAACACCAAGCCAAATACGACTTCCGGTGCGTTTGAACACCGAGTCGATCTGTTCGAGTGGATTCACCACCTCACCAATGGCGCGGTCTTTGAATGACTGCTCTGGCTCAGCGGTCGTCACCGTGTCGGATTCAAGGAACAGTTCATCGAACTGACCCAGCGCACTCTTGGCCCGCTGTGTCGGTTCTGCTTCGGTTTCGTCAGTCATTTCGATTCTCCGTGCTTCCAGCTAGGTCAGATCAGTTAGGGATGAGGACAATGTCGGAGAACGGACCCATAAATGGTCGGATCTCGGAAACGGTGAAGCCGGTTGCCGCAGCCAGTTCGTTCCACTGCGCTTCGGTTCGTGCGCCACCGCCGCCACGAACGAGATTGAACAAGTCGACTGTTGAGGTAGCCATGAGATCGCTCGGGATCGAGTCGATCACGTGGACTTCCGCACCCTCGTTGAGCCACGAGCGCACCGACGCAAGCAACTGCGTTGCGGCATCGTCGGTAAGCGTGCAAATGACGCGGGACATCGTGACCCGATCGGAATTTCCGGCAAAGGTGTCGGCAGCGTGGACCTCGACGCGGGTCCCCGCTGTGGTGGTGCGGGCACGCTCGGCGACCTCTGGCTGATCAACGAGGCTCACTTTGGCGTTTGTGCAATGCGCGGCAACGAACATCGCGGCGCGTCCCAGACCCCCACCAACATCAACGATGTGACCGTCGTAGTCAGCTGAGAACAACCCAGCGATGAGCGCATCAGCGCCGATCGCCCAGGTTGCACTCGAGAATGATGCATCGCCATCGGCGAACGGCGGATTGGCCGATGCTTCAGCGCCACGGACGACCTCGGCAAGTTGCGCCCACATAGGAATGCTGCGATCGCGCATGTCACGGGCGTAGGGGGCCATCGACGCATGATGATCAGACCGGAACACTTCGCCCACGAGGGTGAGCGACCAGGTATCGCCATCGTTTGCAACGAAACCTGCATTGCGAGAGGCGGCCAAAAAGCGGCCCATGCGGTCGGGCGCTGCGCCGCACGCCGTCGCGATTGCCTCAACCGTTGCGGCCCCCGCTGCGAGTGCGTCGGCGACGCCGAGATCTACAAAGGCCAGCGAAATTGCTGTGAGTTGATGCGCCTCAAGAGCACCATGTGCCACTCGGGCAGCGTTTCGTTCGGCTTCGTCAACAACCTCTACAACTGGCGTAGCAGCAGCTGCGCTCTCACCAAACAATTTCGCCATACGTTCGCGGCGAGCAGATGCCTCTTGGCGAGCTGCAGTTGCGTCGAGAATCGCCGTAAGCAAACCAGATGTGTTCTCAAAACCATGATCGTTTGCGGTGGTCTCAAGATCGACAAAGAGCTTCCACTTCGCAGAAATGGAATGGCGGACAATGAGGTCGACGAGCGTTTCGCTGTCGGTCGGCCATTCAATTTGCGGCCGTGACTCGACGAGCTGCCGGCGACGAGAAGCAGCCTTTACCGCATCGATGTACTTATTCTCGAAGCGCAGTTCATCGATGATGATTCGGCGATTGCGCTCGTAGAGGCGAACATCGAGCGCCCAACGCTGCATATGGCGTCGGCGGGCTTCGTCGCGAAGGAAGCGATCAAGCTCGCCGGGCATGAAGTCGTTCGCTTCAACCCATTCGGGAATCTGCTCTTCGGTGAGTCCAATAGTGGCGAAGAATCGACGAGCCTCAACTTCGATTTCCTCAGGGGTGGGTTCAACACCAGCTTCGTAGGCGTATTCGAGAACCACAGCACGATCGAGTGCCCGCTGAGAGAACCGCTCGAAATCTGGATCATGAAGTGCAACATCGTTCACAAGTTGGTAGCGACGCATCGGATGTGACGCGCTCGGAACCAATGTGTCGGTACTTTGCATCGACTCACCGATACGGCCAAAGAGATGGAGCGGCTCATCGTGCGGAGGTTTCGGAACATTCCGAGAGTTCAACCCTGTACGAATCCCTTCGATGGCATCGAGCTTCTTCTGATCCACAAAGTTCTGCACGAACGCATCAGCAAGTTCTTCTGAATCGGATCGACCCTGCTCCGCCATCTTCTGCGCAAGAGCATTTCGGGACCGCTGTGTGAAGTGAATCGCATTTGCCGCAGCTTGAATGGCGTCGCAGCCATCATCAGCCACAATTCCAAATTCACGAAGATGCGCAACAGTGGCCCACACATTGACCATCGGCCAGGTGAATGGGCGCCAGCCATACTCAGCGTCGGCGTGCAGAAGCGCAACGTCTTCATCGGCTGTCAGGAAGCCCTCTGCATAGTGCCTGTAGACCTCGCCGATTCCTTCCATGCCAAATCGGTCGAGTTCCGATGCACGCAAAGCGCCCATTGACGACGCACCGAAGACGCGTACACCCTGATCGATGACGAACAGCACTTCTTTGTGCCACACCGAAAGCGACTGGCCGAATTCACCGTCGATGATGACGACAACCTCGGGCGCATACATTTCGCACGCGCTTAAGAGGTCGCCCTGGCACACCGGCGGAAGCAGGATCGCTTCGGGCGCGAGTTCACGCGCTTCGTCGTGGCTCAGGCTCGGCCCAAGGAACACCACCATCTTCGGCGTGTCGCCCAGGACCTTCTCCGGGGCTGTAGCTGCGTCAGTCATCGAGGGCGGTTCCTGTTCGGGTCCATCAGATGGCAGCAGCTGAAGCTGCGGCGGTGACGACGACAATCACTGTTGCGGTCGTCGTCACCGAAACGATCGCTATCGAAGCGATTTCGACCGCTCCGAGACCGCCAGCCACTGCAGCGAGTTGTTCCTCGGTGAGTTCCATGTCGAACTTGTCGACCATTGCGTCGAAGATTTCGAGCGGTTCGGCATCGACGCCCTCTTCAGCTAGCGCAGCGCGCATGCCTTCGGGGTTGTCCGAAAGTGCAGCGAATTTTTCCGCAAGTGCCTCGTCGTTCATGAGTCGTTCCATGAACATCTGTGCTGATTGGTTCGACATGGAATTTCCTCTCGTGCGTTTGTGGTCGTACGTCGTCGTCAGGCTGCGGCTGCTGCAGCACCGGCTGCAGCAACACCAAGGCCAACTGCGCTCACCGTTGTTGCGACAATGCCGACCGTGGCCATGCCGCCAGCAACTGCTGCTAGCTGCTCTTCAGAGAGCTTTGAGCCGTACTGCTCGAGCATGGCCTCGCGGATCTCGTCGGGCGTCGCGTCGAATCCCGCTTCGGCAACAAATCCGTGCACCGCTGCTGGATCTTCGCGAAGCGAGTAGAGACGATCAGCAAACTCTGAGTCGGAATCAAGCTTTGCGATGAACGCGTCGGCTGCGGAGGTGCTCATGACCGACCGATCAGATCGCAGCTGCGGTCACAGCAGCGGCGGTAACGGCTCCGGCAACGGCTAACGAAATGCCAGCGGCCACTTCGGTGCTGACGCCGCCAGCGATCGACGCGAGCTGATCTTCTGTCAACTCGCCACCCATGGTCTCGAGAACGACGTCCTTAATTTCTTCCGGCGTCGTATCGAAACCTTCCGCAGCAATGAGTGCTTGGACTGCTGCCGGATTGTCACGAAGTTCACCAAGTTTTGCTGCGAAATCTTCGTCGGATTGAACTCGGGCAAGGAACGCTTCTGCTTGTTGTGTGGACATTTTGATCTCCTATTTTGGATTCGATTTGTTGCTTAAAGCTTGAGAATTAGACCGCCGCGGCTGCACCGCCGACAATCGTGACCGTCAATCCGGAATGGTCGGAATTGATTCCGACGAATCCGCTCGCAATGCCACCGGCGATTGATGCAAGTTGTTCTTCAGTGAGTTCGCGCATGTTGCGCTCGAAGAACGCGTCACGGATTTCATCTGGAGTTGCGTCGAATCCCATTTCAACAACGAGAGCGAACACCTGGTGCGGATCATCGGTGTGAGATGCGAGTCGATCGGCGAAAACGGGATCCGCGGCAACCCGATCGAGAAAGAGTTCGGCCTGAACAGTGGACATCAATCAACTCCTACGACGCTGCCGCAGCCGAGAACGCCGCGGGTTGAGATGGGTTGCCTGCGAGAAACAGCGCGATGTTGACGGCAACGTCGGGACTGAGCCCACCGGCGAGAAGTTCGAGGTCGGCCTCGCCGAGTTGGTCGCCAAAGCGTTCGCCGAAGGCGTCGCGAACTTCATCGGCAGAGACGTCGAAACCAGCGTTTCGAACAATGGCCAGGACTGCTGATGCGTGCTCTCGGACCGCATTGATGCGCCCAACCAATGCTGGGTCGGTGTCGAGGTAATCGATGAATGCATTTGCGGCTTCAGTAGTCATGAGAATCGGCGGGGGTAGCGGACTGAACGGTGTTCAGCATAACAGAACTCAGTGCAGTCTGCCGTTTGAGGGCAAAACGAGAACGACCGCCCGGTGGGAACCGGGCGGTCGAACGGAAGCCGATTGCGGAGTGTCAGCCCATGATGCGGGTGGCGACGCCCTTGAGTGACTGGGACCATGCGTGGTCGGGACTGGTGACACTGAACAAACCACCCGAAGCGTTGGTAACGATGTCTTCGGACAACGGAAGAACGCCGCCCACCTCGACGTCGTAGGCCGACGCGACATCGGCGGCAACGGCGGCAAGATCCGCGTTTGAGGGCACCTTGTTGACCACAAGGAGCAGCTCCGGAACCTCGAGACGTCGAGCGATATCGACCGTCACAGCGGTCCCCTGGTAGTCCTGCTTATCAGGGCGCATGATCAGCACAAGCACGTCGCTGATGGTGATCGACAGCAGCGTTTCCTCGTTGAGGCCCGGATGGGTATCGATAATCAGGTAATCGAGGTCGAGGCCCTTCACCAATGCGCGGAAACCCTCGTTGAGCGCTTCGACGTCGTAGCCCTGACGAAGAACCTTGGCGATATCGCCTGCCTTGATTGACGAGGGAACGAGGTGGAGCTGCCCGCCCTCGGCGATGGCGCCGCCAGACTCGGCCACCTTCGCGGTGAGATCGTGGGCTGCTTCGGTGATCTCACCGTTGCCATAGAGGTAGTCATTAAGCGTCTTGCCGGGGACCTGCTCATCGAACCCGAAGAGCACGTGGATACCTGGGGACTGGACGTCGGTGTCGACCACTGCCACGCGGTTGCCCGCCATGGTCAATTGGGCTGCCAGATTGGCGCTCGTATTGCTCTTGCCCGTACCTCCGCGGAACGAGTGCACAGAAACGATTTTGGTCATTGTGGGGTCCTCTCATGCGGCTTAACCGAGTTCAATCTAGTATGCCAAACTCTGATGCGTTGTGACGAACCCTGAACCAAGCCCCTGAGGACCAACTGTGGAAGACGAACTGTTCACTCGAGACGAAGTCCAGTCCGGAGGCGTTTCTCGCGTCCGCCGAGCACGGGCACTGGTGTATCTCATCGAGCAGGAATCAAGTCGCAGCCGTGACCGCCAAACAATCATCATCGCTTCGGCGGCATCAACCGCCTCAATGTCGATGGTTGATTCCATCCTCACCGGCGATCTCGAGACCATGCGTGGCGGGCTCCCCGGCGAGCAAGACGCGGCCTTTGTCGAGTCGTTTCGCAACGCCCGCCGCATAACGAACCCTGCTCAATTCAAATCGCTCGCAACCCACGTCGGAAATTGGAAGGTCCTCGTTCCCGACAACCTTCCGTTGCGCGCCGAACTTTTGCATCAGCTGAGCCTTCGTCATTCGCTGGCAATTAATAAGTCGAAGGGCATTGCCGCCGCGTTCGGAGTTGGGACTCCCGAATTTGATGCCGCTTACCAAACCGTGACCGGTTCTGACGTTTCCACTGCGTTCACCGAGCCCGCTGGCCTCTTCGCACGTTTCAAGCGCAAGGCCTGATAACCGAGATTTCTCATGAGTGAACCCACGATCGAACTCGTCGCCGATGGTGGACAACTCGTTCGATTGTTCGACGTTGTTGACGGAAACTTTCCCGAACTGGTCGAGCCCCTGCTGGCAATGCATCTGCGTGGCTTCGAAAATTACGACTACGTGCGCGAGGGAATTCGCCGAGACGCGGTTGAGGCTTCCGTTCGCGATGGCATCGTCGTCCATCAGTTCGTACTCTGTGTTGACGACAACGTCTGCGGATTCTCATTGGTCGATACGAACCTCGTTCGCAATGTGGCTCCGAATCACTTTCTGTATGTCGACGCCGATCAGCGGTCGGTGACCATCAACGGGAAGCGTCTCGGAACTTGGTTCCTTCATCACACGAACGAACAAGTGATCATCGATGGCGCTGTCGACAGTTGGGGTGCAGTGTGCGAGGCCGACTCCCCTCGCGCAAATATCTTCCTGCCCCATGGATGGGTCGTACTTGAAGATGCCTACGACGAACCCAACTTCGGGTGGGCCTGGCCCACCAACGACCTCAGCTCGTTTCGCCACAACCTCTTGTGGCTCCCACGCCCCGGCGCCAATGTCGACGAACTCAAGCCCAAGGTGCGAGACGCTGCGGCGGCAGCGTTCTTACTTGACATGTATCAGTTACGCACCGATGAACCGCTTGCAGAACGACAGTGTGGAGCGGAACTCGATCGGCCCGGTCCAAAACGTCGCTGAAATCAGCCGAGCCGCTTACGGCGTTTGAGGCGATATGACAACTGTGTGTCGTCCCAGGTCGACACAACTTTGCGAGCGAACACCACTGAAACGAGTGCGAACGCTGCGGCAATTGCGGGGACGATCCAACCTTGCCCAAACAGTCGGGAAAGCCCGATCGGCGCTGCCACGACAACAAGACCGAGTGCGAATGGGCTCAAGTCGATAAGGAATGACGTTGCCGCGCGACGTTCGTCGGGAACCGTGGCCATGGCTGACTGACGGGCGCTGGCGTCAACGCTCCAACGCGGGATACGCCACAACAACAAGCCAACAACAGCCATCGGAATGATTCCGCCGCCAATCGCGCCAACAAGCAACACGGCGGCAAGCACCGTTGCGACCGGAAGGATGTCGAGGACCTTCGCTACACCAAGTCGATTGAGCATTGGCGTGGCCGCAAACGATTGAATCACCCAGCACAAGACGAAACCTGCGAGTGACGTACCGGCATACACAACTTGGAGATCGCTCGCTGAGGTGAAGCGTTCCGAGATGACATCGAAGAACGAGAATTCGACCATCGCTCCGGCGATCATCACGGCGAACGAAACCCGAAGCAGCCACCGGAATGCGGGTAGTTCTCGAACTAAGGCCACGGTTTCGCGCACAACGCTGGTGGAACTCACTTCGCGGCCGTGACCCTTCGACACCGACGCGTCGCGCAGCGCTCGCGGAACAATAAATACCACCGAGAAACACGCGATGGGGGGAAGCAGCAACAACAGGTTCACCGCGAATGGGCCAAGGTTGAACACCACCGGGAAAAGCACTGCGATGAGAAGGCCGGCGATCTGGCCAATGAACAGCCATCGCGACATCACAGGGAACACGGTGACGCCTTGCCCAGCCGTAAAGACATCGCCAGCAAGCGTCCAGACCACCAACGGGAAAAGGAAGTTCATTTGGTCCGCAAGCAACCAGGCCAAACCAGCGGGAATGCTCTTGGGAGCGTGAAGCGCGAAGAGTGCAACTGCAAGAACAAAGGCAGCGCCATAAACCACGCAGAGCGTGACCAGCACATTCATTCTCGCGAATCGATCGATAAAACGCGTCTGGAGAAATGCAACCGCCAGCAAACACGCACCGCCGATAGGCCAAACGATCCCGAGCGAATCAGGCCCTGCATTACTGATGAGTTGAGATGCAGCGACTGCGTCGGCGAGTACACCCGAAAGCGCCAACGCAGCGAGAGCGAATGAAAGCGCTCGCACCCACGAACGACGTTGCCCGACCCGATCGACAGCAGGATCGGGAGCAGATCGTGGCGCGGCGCCACTAGCCTTGATGAGCTCGTCGAGCGCATCGGCGCTATTGCGCCGCGCTGCCTTCGTTGACGAAATCAGATCATCGAGCGCGTCGTCACTCTCAGACATCGTTCACACCAGATTTTTCAGCCTTGATTCGCGCCGATTCCGCTTCGTCGGCTTTGACTTTGGCTCGCATCAAATCGGCCTTTGCGGTCAACTCGGAGAAGAAATCAGTATCGGTAATTTCGGCAACTGCTTGCTGACGTTTCTTCTGATCGATCTCAACTTTCAAGACTGCGACCTGCGCGACAAGTTTGCGTTCACGAGCTCCGACCTTTTCGGTCATGACTGCGAACGATTTCGCCAATTCGGTCATCTCGTCGTCGATCCGAGACTTCGCCGCACTCGAGAGGTCGACTTCATAATCGCCTTCTGAGACTCGCTTGGTAGCCGTTGACAATCGAGCCAGTCGGCGAGTGAGTGAACCTGAGAGGAGGTACACGAGACCGAGCAGAACGACGTAGGCGATTGCGAGAACTGGGTACAACACGCGAACTACGTCGTCGTAGACCTTGTTGACGTAGGCGATGTCGTAGTCAACACCGATCGCCCCAACCGTGACTCCCGCTGCGTTTTTGATTGGCGTGTAGACAGAGATCCACGTACTGAGTGCATCGGTGTACTTCGGCTGTTGGGTTGTTTCAACCAAACCCTTCTCGAAATACGACGCCGTTACCGGATCAACAATCGTGGAAATCGGTGTCAGGAACTCTCCACCACCAGGGGGATCGGTAATCATCGTGGGATAGCCGAGCGCACCCCACGAACTCACGAACTTCATTTGCCCATCGGCGTCCATGAAATACGTATAGGGAGAGGCTTCAGGGTTCGTGCGGCGAATGTCAGCGATCTGATTGCACTGATCCCAATACAACGGAGAAGTCGGGTACACGCTGTCGATGGTCGCAACTGTGCCTGCGAGGTAACCAGAATTTTCGGGATACACCTCGCCCGGGACAGGCTTGGGGGCGAGTGCAATGAGATCAGTAAAGGCCTTCGTATTGATTGTGGTTGCCCCACCGATGCTGATGTTGCGCAGGGTCTGCTGCACTCGCGTGTTGGCCGTATTGGTTGAGAACTGCACCACCCAAATAGCAACGACCACAAACACGATCGTGAAACCAATACCGAAGGCCAACATGAGCTTCCAGCGCATGCCGAGGTGGAGACCTCGGCGAATTCTTGGTTTCGCAGCGGCATCGGGAGCAGTCGCTGATTGAGGAGCAGGCAGAGTCACGGTCATTACGAGATCACAAACCCTTTACATGGAAGGTGAAGTTGTAGGCAGCGTTCTTGCCAACAGTGCTGCTCGTACTGCTTCCGTTGATGGCGGCAGAACCCGATGTATTGACGAATGCCCCTGTGCCGCCAATGACGCGCGCGATGCCCGTGATTGAGCGTTCGCCCAATTGTTCATCGGTCGTTGCGTCGCCGGTGTAGTCGAAGGCCAACACGTCGCCATTCGGGAACCTAAAGGTCCAGAACCCCATGAACGGACCTGAACCATTGGTGTAATCAATCCCACACTGAAGTTCGACCAAAACCTTCTGACCATTCAAAGTGGTCTCACCGTGCAGGATTCCAAAGCCGTATTGCTCTTCGTTTTCCGAACCAATCTTTTGCAGGTGGAGATCGGCTGGGTCACTCGCCATTTCGATAGCGACCGAAATCGGCTTGGCCAGAACCGAATCTTTCGAACACGCGGTCATTGCAAGCGACGCAACCGCCAGGACGGCGAACGCCACGATGACCCATCGGCGAGTTCGCTTCGGTTTCAAAACGATGTCAGTCATGGCCACAACCTACCAAGTCGCTGAACGGTGTTCAGTAATCGGGTACATTCTTCCGCATGACCGCGGCAACATCCTCTCCCGCGACGGAACGCATCACGCCTCAG
>Ga0222712_10002668_pt1 | contig 20140 bp, 17 predicted proteins | sample C33_657DmetaG_FD_165043 | JGI IMG/M metagenome (GOLD analysis project Ga0222712, IMG submission 165043) | Estuarine water microbial communities from San Francisco Bay, California, United States - C33_657D | ecosystem: Environmental > Aquatic > Marine > Unclassified | place: USA: California... | reverse complement strand
GGCGGCGGCAAGTCCGTGATCACCTCGGACGACGGCAAGAACTGGCAACCTTCGGCGCTCCGTCCCCCCGGTCGGATCCTCTGGACCGACGGCACCCGCTTCATCGCAAGTTCCTGGCCGGGAAAGATGTCCTTTTCCTCGGATGGGAAAACCTGGAAGGCCTCCCCGACGATGCCACCCAACGGCATCAACGCCGTCGCGAAGGCCCCATGAACAAAAAGGGCCGGAGTCTGGCGACTCCGGCCCTTTGCTTGTTACGTTTTACCTGGCCCTGTCCCTAGCCCAGGCCCTAGACCTGCGTCGCAAAGCGACGCTCACTTCTTGCCGTCGTCGACGACTTCGAAGTCACCGTCGACCACCTTGCCGTCCTTGGCCTTCTTCTTGCCTTCGGGGGCATCAGGGGCGGGACCGGCGTCGGCCTGCGGCTGTTCGCCGGCGGAAGCCGGGACGGTCTGCGCGGCGGCCATGAGCGCGGTCTGGAGGGCCGTGGCAGCCTTCTCGAAGTCCTCGGCGGTGGCGTCGGTCTTCTTGAGGGCTTCCTGGGCTTCCTTGAGCGCGGCTTCGGCGGAAGCCTTGGCTTCGGCGGGCATCTTCTCGCCGTTGTCGGCGAGGAACTTCTCGGCGGTGAAGACGCCGGCGTCGAGGCGGTTGCGGGCTTCGGCGAGCTCGCGGACCTTCTTGTCCTCTTCGGCATGGAGTTCGGCTTCCTTGCGGAGCTTCTCGACTTCTTCCTTGGAGAGACCCGAGGAGCCCGTGATGGAGATCTTCTGCTCCTTGCCGGAGCCCTTGTCGACGGCCGAGACGTGCAGGATGCCGTTGGCGTCGATGTCGAAGGTCACTTCGATCTGCGGTTCGCCGCGGCGCGCCGGCTTGATGCCGTCGAGCTTGAACGTGCCGAGCTGCTTGTTGTCCTTGGCCATCGGGCGTTCGCCCTGGACGATGACGATGTCGACGGCCGGCTGGCTGTCGGCGGCGGTGGAGAAGATCTGCGACTTCTTGGTCGGGATGGTCGTGTTCCGCTCGATCATCGGCGTGGCGACGCTGCCCATGGTCTCGATGGAGAGGGTGAGCGGAGTCACGTCGAGGAGCAGTACGTCCTTCACGTCGCCCTTGAGCACGCCGGCCTGGATGGCGGCGCCGATGGCGACGACTTCGTCCGGATTGACGCCCTTATGGGGCTCCTTGCCGGCGAGGCTGCGGGCGATCTCGATGATCTTGGGCATGCGGGTCATGCCGCCGACGAGGACGAGCTCGTCGACCTGGGCCATCTTGAGGTCGGCGTCCTTGAGGCAGGACTCGAAGGGCTTGCGGGTGCGCTCGGAGAGGTCGTCGCAGACCTTTTCCATCTGGGCGCGGGTGAGCGTGACGTTCAGGTGCTTCGGGCCGGAGGCGTCGGCGGTGATGAACGGCAGGTTGATGTCCACGGAGTTCGAGGACGAGAGGGCGATCTTGGCCTTCTCGGCTTCTTCCTTGAGGCGCTGGCGGGCCATGGCGTCCTTGGAGAGGTCGATGCCGGACTCCGTCTTAAAGCCGTCGATGAGCCACTGGATGATGCGCTCGTCCCAGTTGTCGCCGCCGAGCTCGGTGTCGCCGTTGGTCGCCTTCACTTCGAAGACGCCGCCGCCGATCTCGAGGACCGAGACGTCGAAGGTGCCGCCACCGAGGTCATAGACCGCGATCTTTTCGTCGCCCTTCTTGTCGAGGCCGTAGGCGAGGGAAGCCGCGGTGGGCTCGTTGACGATGCGGAGCACTTCGAGGCCCGCGATCGTGCCGGCGTCCTTGGTGGCCTGGCGCTGCGAGTCGTTGAAGTAGGCGGGGACGGTGATCACGGCCTGCGTGACCTTCTCGCCGAGGTAGGCTTCGGCGTCGGCCTTGAGCTTGGCGAGGACCTTCGCGGCGATTTCTTCCGGCGCGAACACGCGGGGCTTGCCGTCGACTTCGCATTCGATGGCGGCGTCGCCGTTCTTACCTTCGACGACCTTGTACGGGAGCTTCGACGCGATGGCCTTCACTTCCGAGAACTTGCGGCCGATGAGGCGCTTGGCGGAGAAGATCGTGTTCTTCGGGTTGGTAACGGCCTGGCGCTTGGCGGCCTGACCGACAAGGATGTCGCCGTTCTTGGTGAACGCGACGATGGAGGGCGTGGTGCGCGCGCCTTCCGAATTGGAGATGACGACGGACTCGCCTGCTTCCAGGACGGCCATGCAGGAGTTGGTGGTGCCGAGGTCGATGCCGATGATTTTACTCATGTGTTGTTTGGGTAGATGGGTTATGCCCCTTACTGGCAGGGCTTGTGCCAAGGGAAATTCCCACATTTGGCTTAGTTTTCACAGGTATGACAGCGGGCTGTCCCTCTCCCAAGCGGGTCAGGATGACAAAGTGTCCCACCGGATGACGCCCGGCTGGCTTCGCCGTTGCCCTTCCCTGCCCTGACCGCTATCTCAACCCTCCGATGTCGGCCCCCCTCGACCAGTCCGTCCGCCTCCGCCGCCTCCGTGCTTCGGCCGGTATCCGTGCCATGCTCGGCGAGACGGTCGTCGAACCCCGCCATCTGATCCAGCCGCTCTTCGTGACCGAAGGCGATGCGGCCGAACCGGTCGGCTCCCTCCCCGGCGTCAGCCGCATCCCGCTCGCCCAGCTCGGCGCCAAGTGCGCCGAACTCCTCGCCCTCGGCATCCATGGCGTGGCCCTCTTCCCCAAGGTCGACCCAGCCCGCAAGACCGCCGAAGGCGCCGAAGCCCTCAACCCTTCGAACCTCGCCTACCGCGCCATCCGCGAAGTGAAGGCGAAGTCACCGGGTACGGTGATCTTCGCCGACATCGCCCTCGACCCTTACACCACGCACGGCCACGACGGCATCCTCAACGCCGCCGGAACGGACGTGGACAATGACCGCACCGTCGAAGCGCTCGTGAAGATGTCGGTCTTCACCGCCCAAGCCGGCGCGGATTTCGTCGCGCCGTCCGACATGATGGACGGACGCGTCAAGGCCATCCGCAAAGGACTCGATGCCGCCGGCCACACCGGCACGGGCATCCTCGCCTACTCCGCCAAGTTCGCCTCGGCCTTCTACGGCCCGTTCCGCGACGCCGTCGGCAGCGCCCGCAAGGCCGGCGAAGCCCCGATCTCGAAGGCCACCTACCAGATGAATCCCGCCAATCGCCGCGAGGCCGCCCGCGAGGCGATCCTCGACGCCGAAGAAGGCGCCGACCTCCTGATGGTGAAGCCTGCCGGCCCGTATCTCGACATCATCCGCGACCTGCGCGAGTCGACGAACCTGCCGATCGCCGCTTACCAGGTCTCCGGCGAATACGCCCAGCTGCACGCCGCCGCCGAAAAAGGCTGGCTCGACCTCCGCGCGACCCGCGACGAGTCGCTCCTCGCCATCCGCCGCGCCGGCGCCGACGTGATTCTCAGCTATTTCGCCGAGGCTTACGCCCGCGACTTCGCGTCCCGCAAGTAAGCCGATGACGGTCGCCAGGATAAGCCTCGGGCTAGCCATTTTCTTCGGAGCAATCCCGACGGCGATTCTCCTTCTTAGCGGCGGACATTCGATTGGTTCACTGTTCATCCTCTCCTGGGTGATAGCCCCTTACGCCTTACTGGCGTTGACGGCTCGCTACGGAAAATTCCCTGCCGTGACCATCGGCTCGCTGGTGCTATTGGTAATCGCAGGGCTCTTTGGTGCATTTTGCTACATCGACGTTCGCTTTCACCTCTTTTCCAGAGCAGACCAACAGGACCCGCTTCTCTTCGCCGCCTTACCGATTTTCCAAGCCTTCGTCATAGTCCTATCTCTTGGACTTCTCGCCGGCGTCGGGGCGTGGTTGGAACGCCGGAAGGAACAGCAAGGGGGCGGCTCTTCCGCATCACGTCTGTCGGCAAAGCCCTAAGCCTCGCGGCCGGCGCCTGAGGCATGTCGTATCGATTATATCGATTTCCATGAGGGCATCCTCGGTGCTAGGATATGGCCATGAGGTTGAAGACCCTGACCTACGGCCTCGCCGCCTGCTTCGCGCTGGTCGGTCCGGTCTTGCTCCTGTGCAAGGATAACTTCCCTGACCCGCTGCCGGTGAAGGCGATCTATCACTTGCTGCTTTCTCTCTGGTACGTCTCGCCCTTCCTAGTGGTCGCGTTGGCGACCCACTACGGAAGACATCCGCTCATGACCTATGGCGCCCTCGTCGCCACCTTGCTCGCGGGCCTCTTGGTGATCTGGCATTCCGGCGAACTGCTGAGCCTCCAAGGCTCATCCGCCTTCATGTCGATGTTCTTCGTGACCATTTTCCAACACGCGATCGTCATCCCGATACTGGCACTGTCTTTCGTGTTCCGTATGGGCATGGCTGGCGATAAACAAAAAGGCGCGGATAGCTCCGCGCCTTCGTCCGACCGCTAGCCGCCTTTCCTCAGAGGAAGAGCGGCGTGTCGTGGCGGTCGAAAAGAAGCGCCGTGCGGAACCAGACCGCTTCTGAGTGATACCGATCGGAAACGGCCTGAACCCCTTACTTTTCTGCCCTGCCGAAAGCGGCTTTGCTCAGTCGCGCCGTCCAAATAAGGCGCGCCAGATCGCCAGGACGCCGAGGGTCGTAAAAATGACCGGTACCTGCAGGAACGGGACGATCAGATAGGTGAGCGCATGCTCCGAATCGTCAGGCCGGACGCGCTGCTCAGCCTGCGCCGCGAGATAGAATCCGCAGCTCAGGATGAGCAGGACCGCGATGACGATCGTCCCGTTCAGGAGGAAACGGTCCTTCAATAAGGCCGCGACGCCGGCGAGCAGAAGGAACGGGATAGCCGGCGCGAGGACGAAAACCAACTTGATGAGATCGAGCGGCTCCTTGACGGAGAAATCGCCCTCAGGAAGGAGCCCGACCAACGCAAGGGCGAAGGCGATGAGTCCGCCGAGCAGGCAGACGGACAGCGCTGGGCCGCGGCCCTTTGAGGGCCCGCCGCTCACAGGAAGAGCGGCTTGATGTGGCGGTCGAAGAGGTTGCCGGTCACATTGCGCGCGCAGGACTCGCGGCAGGCCTTGAGCTGCTCGAGGTAGCGCGGACCCATCTTGGCGGCGACCTTGAAGCCGACGTGGATGAGCTGGCGGATATTGGCGTTGTAGAGCGGGTTCTGCTGGTCGTGGCGCAGGGCGCCGACGAACTGCTCGCTGGTCCAGCCGTTGACGACGGCGGCGGCGGGGAGCTTCGAACGGTCGATGTCGATGACGGTCGCGTAAGGCTGGCAGAGCTCGTCCATGTGCGACAGGGCTTCCGCATAGATCTCCTTGGCGAGGGCGAGGCCGGCGCCGCCGGCTTCGGCGAGGCCGATGACTTCTTCGAGCCAGGTCGTGCCCGCGGTCTTCACGTGGACGCCGGCGCCATGCTTGGCGAGGGCGCGACGGATGGCCGGGTAGATCGAGAACTTGTCGCTGCCGCTGTGCACGGAGAGCTTCAGGTTAGCCGGGAGGCCGTACTGCTTCACCGCGTGGGCGATGACGCAGAGGTCGTCGTTGAACTCGCGCTCGAACTGGGCGAGGTCGCCGACGTAATCGACGCCCTTGTTGAAACGGCCGGTGAACTTCGGGGCGATCGTCTGGATCGGCACGCCTTCGTCGGCGATCGCCGCGAGGATGACGAGCAGCTCGGGCGGGGTCTGGGGGCTGTCGGTTTCGTCCATCGAGATCTCGGGGACGAAACGGCCGACGCCCTTCACGGAGACGATGTGGCGGTAGACCTTGCCGGCTTCCTGGACGGCCAGGAGGAACTTGGCGGCCGTGCGCTCGACGTCGGCGCGCGTGGTCGTGAACGGACGGTCGATGCCAGCGAGGGTGATCGTGCCGACGAGCTCCGGGTGGCGATCGACGAAGGCCTTCACCGCGGCGGGATCCGCCGGCTGGGCGATGAAGTCGGCGACGTCGATGGTGAAGAAGTCGGAGACGCCGACGAAGCGCTCGACGGTCTTCAGGCCGATGTGGTCGGCGTCGAGGAAGTACGGGGCGGTCCAGCCGAGGGCCTTCACGGCGGCGTCGGCCGCGGCGCGGGTGCTGGTCGGCTCGGAGCCGATGATGTTGTGCTCGCGGTTGGACTTGTTCCAGACCGGGACGATCTCGACGCCGTGCTTCTTGGCCGCGAGGCAGGCGGCGAGCTGGGCTTCGGCTTCGTGGGCGAAGCGGTCGCCCATGCCGAGGGAGAATTTACCGATGACGAGAGGTTGGGAGGACATACGCGGGGTAAGGGCGGCCAGAGTAGGGCCCGGGCGGACGCGTTGGCAACCACCCGGAAGTCTGATTTTCGGCGTTCCGCCCCCTCGCTTCTCCTTGCCCTCGACGCCGCCGTTCATCTTTACTGCCCGTCCTCCCTATGCACCTGAAGATTGCTGTCCTGCCTGGCGATTACATCGGCCCTGAAGTCATGGCCGCCGCCCTGCCCGTCCTCGAGGCCGTCCTGAAGAAGTCAGGCCACACCCTCGAGCACTCCACCCACGACGTGGGCGGCGCGGGCATCGACAACCATGGCAAGGCCCTGCCGGACTCGACCCTCGAGGCCTGCCGCGCCGCGGACGCCATCCTCTTCGGTTCCGTCGGCGGCCCGAAGTGGGAGAAGCTCCCCCCGGCCGAACAGCCGGAGCGCGCCTCCCTCCTCCCCCTCCGCAAGCACTTCACGCTCTACGCCAACGTCCGCCCCGGCCTGCTGCTGAAGAACCTCATCGATACTTCGCCGATCCGCCCGGACCGCATCCCGAACGGCGTCGACATGGTCTGCATCCGTGAGCTCACCGGCGGCCTGTACTTTGGTCCGAAGTCCACCAAGGAGATCGAAGGCGGCGATATCGAAGCCATCGACACCATGGTCTACCGCAAGTCGGAGATCGAACGCATCACCGACGTCGCCATCGCCACCGCGCGCGCCCGTCGCAAGCACATCACCCTCGTCGACAAGGCCAACGTCCTCCAGACCTCCGTCCTCTGGCGCAAGGTCGTCGCCGATCGCCTCAAGGCCACCGCCCCGGACATCGCCCTCACGGTGATGTATATCGACAACGCCGCGATGCAGCTCGTCCTCAAGCCCGCGCAGTTCGACGTCCTCCTCACCGAGAACATGTTCGGCGACATCCTTTCCGACGAGATGGCCGTCATCTGCGGCTCCCTCGGCATGATGGCCTCCGCTTCCCTCGGCGCGAACCGCAACCGCCACGGTTACGGTTACGGCCTCTTCGAGCCTTCGGGCGGCACCGCCCCGGACATCGCCGGCCAGGACAAGGCCAACCCGTGCGCCCAGATCCTCTCCGCCGCCCTGATGCTCCGCCATTCCTTCGGCCTCGAAGCCGAAGCCAAGGCCATCGAACTCGCGGTCGAGAAGACCATCGCCGAAGGCATCCGCACCGCGGACATCGCCGGAGGCGGCAAGGCCGTGGGCACCAAGGCCATGGGCGCGGCGATCCTCGCCCGACTCTGATCGTGGACGAAGCGGAACGACAGCGCGCGGCCGAACGACGTCGGGAGGCCGTGTGCAGTCCGTTCATGCGCATCGCGCGCTTCCCGGTCGACGTCGCCCGCGAGCTGCTCGACGCCGGTTACTACCGCGTCGACCAGTTGGCCGGACGTTCGCCCGAATCCCTGCTCACCGAGATCGCGGCGCGCAACAAGGCGAAGCTCCCGGCGCATTTCCTGCCCTCGCTGCGCATGGCGGTCTACTTCGCGGAGTCCGACAGCCCGGACCCGAAGAAGCTGTTTCTCGATCAGTGGCAGTGAGCGCGGCAGGCGCGTGAGTGCTGCATCGATGGCAGAGGACTGCGTCGATGACAGAAAGCAGAACGAACCAGTACTCGATTCAGCCCTCTGTCCTCGACCCAGTCATCGTCTGAGCAACTCCCGCCAATCCTTGTGCGCTTCCTTGTAGCGCTGGAAGGCCTCGTATTCGGCGGCGTCGATCTGGCCGTCTGAATTCAGGTCGATCTTCGGGAAAAGCCATTCCCAGCCGGCCTTGTGGGCTTCCCACTCCGGGCGCGAGACCTTGCCGTCATGGTTATCGTCGGCCTCGGCGAAGAAACCTTGGACGACGTTCTTGGCCTCCGCCTTAGTCGCGGCGGGGCGAAGCGATTCGTCCCAGCGGGTGAGCATGCCCGCCGCCTGCAAGGCCTTGGCGTAGGCGACCGGGTCGATGCGCTGCACAGGAACGTCGGCGGCAATGGCTTCGTTAGCGGCGATACCGACGGCTTCGCCGCACATCATGAAGGTCGGCTCCATGCGCGCGGAAGCGTAGCCGAGGAACGAAGCGGAGAAGCAGACGGAGACGAGCAGGTTCTCGGCGTCGGCCTCCCGCGGGGTCAGCGCCCGATACGGGATCGGGTAAGGCGTACGGGTCGGCCCATGGGCGCCGCCGACGAACATCCACCCTTCCAGTCCGACGAAGGTCTTGCCGTCCTTCTCGACCACGACGCGCCGCGACGGATAGGTATCGATGCCGTATTGGGCCAGCGCCACGGGGTCGTCGACCTGCGTGCGGTTATAGACGTCGGCCGCGGTGATCACATAACGGCCCTGCAGCCGGCGCGTGAGGCGCACATAGAGCTGGCCGGGCCAGCCCGCGGTGTCGGGATGACGCGGGAGGTCGAGGCCGAGCGCCGCGGTCTCCTGCCGGAAATCCGCTGGCACGCGCGCGTCGGTGCTCATGAAGTGATGCAGGCCGCGGAGATAATCCTGGTGGGCCTTCCAGACATTCGCCTTCGCCGCATAGTCCCCGGCCGCATAGAGATAGCTGATGCCCACCGGGGCCATCGTGATGAGCGAGTTGCGGTGGTAGTTATATTCCCCCGCGTTCATCCAGCCGGGGAAGATACGGGCGAGGCGCTTCTTCAGCTCGGCAGCGTCGGCGTAGGTCGCCTTCAGGTAGTCGACGTAACGCCCGACGAGTTCGTAATCCTTCGCGTCATAGTCGGCCGGCGGCGTGAGCGGCGCGCGGCGGACGGGATCGGACGTGACGTAATAGCGGTAATTGTAAGCCTGGATGCGCGAGTCGGCCGAGCCGACGGTTTCGGCGAAGCGATCCGTGACGCCCGGCAGCAGGCCGCTGGCGGCGTCGCCCGGCTTCACGTAAGGGTCGATCGGCGTGAGCTCGACCGGCTCGCGGACGCCGGCGGCTTCTTCGCCGTATTCCGCCGCGGACTCACGGGCGACGCGATACGGCACGCCCGCGCGGGCCATCAGGTCGCCGTCGTAGCCCGCGTCGATGAACACCTTGGCCTTCACGCGGAGACGCCCGACTTCGGTGGCGACCACAGGCGGGCAGCCCGTGGCATCGAAAGGCGCGTAGTCGAAGGACGCCGACAGGATCTTCGCGCCGGACTGCTCCACGGAACCTACGCGCAGTTCGCGGACGACTTCGATGCCGCGGTCTTTCAACAGCTGCTCGAAGGACGCACGGATGATCTCGGGGGAATTTCCAAGGGTCGTCAGCAACGGCTTCGTCATCCCGCCGGTCGCCGCCGGATTCGGACAATCTTCCAAAGGCTTGATCCCCGCGCCGAGGATGCCGCCGACCCAGCGGGACGGCTCGACGATGACGACCGAGCGGCCCGCCCGCTTCACCGCGGCCGCGGCCATGATGCCGGAGGGCGTGGCGCCGTAGACGCAGACCTCGACCTCTTTCACCTCGGCCGCACCGAGCGCGAACGGCAGCAACGCGGACCAGATAAGCAGCTTCATGCGCCCATCCTGCGGCCCGGGCCTTATGCCTCAACGCCTTTCAGCGGCCTCCGCAAGGCTTGAGCCACCCCCATACTCCATACTCGATACTCAATACTCTGTCGGCCTCGCCGACCCCATTTGCCTTTCCCCTGAATCCCTTCACCCTCCCTGACATGGTTCCCACCGTCGTCGTTCCCGTCATGACCTTGGGCAACTGCGTCTTCCTGCCGCAGCAGCTGCTGCCGCTGCGCATCTTCGAACCGCGTTACCGCAAGATGCTCAAGGAGACCCTCGCGGGCAGCCGTATGTTCGCGATCTCACAGCTGGACCAAGACAGCCTCTCGCCCGACAATGACGAACCGCCCTGCCCGTTCACGTGCGTGGGCCGCATCGTCGGCCACGTCGAACTCGAGGACGGCACCTCGCACATCGTCCTCGAAGGCCTGCGCCGCGCGCGCGTGATCAAGGTGAAGCGCAAGACGCCCTACCCGCAGCTCGAGATCGCGCCGGTCGTCGACGAAGCCTCGACCGACCTTGCCGGCTGCACGCGGGATATCGCGCGCGTGCTCTCCTTCGCGGAGAACATCGTCGGTGAGCTCGGCGAGGACGCCGCCACGCTGATGCAGCGCCTGCGCAGCCTGGCCAACCAGCCCGGCGCCCTGGCCGACGCCGCCGCCGGACACCTCGTGGCCGACCCCGACACCCGCCGCGCCCTGCTGGAATGCCTCTCCCAGGATCAACGCATCAAGGCCGTGGCCGACGAACTCGCCCGCCTCGACGCCCAGCGGAAGCTCGATGAGCAGACCGGGGGCGAAGAAACGCAGGGGTTTAATTGAGATTCAAGGGGTAGGGACAGGGGTCGGGGTAGAATCAGCCCGTCGGATGATTATTTGCCTACCCCTACCCCTACCCCCACCCCTACCCCTAACCCTACTTTCCACCCCTTTCTTCTTGCGGATTAGACTCATTCTAACTGATTAGGCGGTTAGAATGATTCAAAATCTCACTGAACACGATCGGGAGCACCTGCAAGAAGCCCTCGGAAAGAGCGGCCAGAAGGTCACCCCCCAGCGCGAAGCCGTCTTTACCGTCCTCCTGGCCGAGCGCGACCATCCCACGGTCGACGAGGTCTTCAACCGGGCCCGCGAGGTCATGCCGGGCCTCTCCCTCGCCACGGTCTACAACTGCCTCGAGACCTTCGTCGGCTGCGGCCTGGTCCGTCAGGTCAACCACGAGCGCGAATCCACCCGCTACTGCCCCAACCTGGCCCCGCACGCCCACTTCCGCGACAAGGAGACCGGCCGCGTCCACGACATCGAACTGCCGGCGGACGTCATCAAGAGCCTCCGCTCGATTCTGCCGCCCGGCTTCGACTCCGAAGTCATCGAAATCAGCTTCCACGGCCGCGCCCAGGCCAAGGATGACCAGGCCAACTAATCTCCCGCAGCTTCCACCATGTCTGACTCGCTCGTCCTCAAGAACCTCAACGCCTCCATCGGCGACCGCCCGATCCTGAAGGATTTCTCCCTCACGGTCCCGAAGGGCGAAGTGCACGCCATCATGGGGCCTAACGGCACCGGCAAGAGCACGCTCTCCAAGGTCCTCGCCGGCCACCCCGACTACTCCGTGCAGTCCGGCGAAGCCTTCCTCGACGGCGAACAGATTCTCGGCCTCGAACCCGACGTCGTCGCCCGCGCCGGCCTCTTCCTCGCCTTCCAGTACCCGAGCGAGATTCCCGGCGTGACCATCGCCAACTTCATCCGCGCCGCGCTCGTCGCCCGCCAGGCCAAGGGCGCGCCCTTCGACGCCAAGGCCTACTACGCCGAGCTCTACGCCAAGATGGACGCCCTCAAGATGGACCGGAAGTTCACCTCCCGCTTCGTCAACGAAGGCTTCTCCGGCGGCGAGAAGAAGCGCTGCGAGATCCTCCAGCTGATGATGCTCAAGCCCAAGTATGCCGTCCTCGACGAGACCGACTCCGGCCTCGACATCGACGCGCTCCGCATCGTCTCCGAAGGCGTCAACGCCATGCGCGGACCGGACACGGGCTTCCTCGTGATCACCCACTACCAGCGCCTGCTCGAATACATCGTCCCGGACCGCGTGCACATCATGTGGGACGGCCGCATCGTCCACAGCGGCGGCAAGGAGCTCGCCCTCGAACTCGAGGAGAAGGGCTACGATTGGGTGAAGCAGGACCTCGCCAAAGCCTAAGAACATGGCCGACATCGACGAAAACCTGGCCCAGCGCGAAGCGATCGAAGTCGATCGCTCCAAGGGCGACTTCAAGTACGAGGAGAACTATGCCTTCGACGCGGGCATCGGACTGACCCCTGCGACCATCGATTACATCGCCAAGGTGAAGGGCGAAGAAGAGTGGATCCGCGAGTTCCGCCAGAAGTCCCTCAAGATCTTCCAGGACCTCCCGATGCCGACGCATTGGGCCACGGCCGACCTCGAGAACATCAAGTTCGAGGACATCCGCTACTACCTCTCCAAGGGCCAGAAGCCAGTCCGCACGTGGGAGGAAGTCCCCGACGACGTGAAGAAGACCTTCGAACGCCTCGGCATCCCGGAGTCGGAACGCAAGTTCCTCGCCGGCGTCGAAGCCCAGTTCGACTCCGAAGCGGTCTACTCCCGCATGAAGGAAGAGCTCGAGAAACAGGGCGTCATCTTCTGCGGCCCGACCGAAGGCCTGCGCGACCACCCGGAGATCTTCCGCAAGTGGTTCGGCAAGGTCATCCCGGCCGGCGACAACAAGTTCTCCGCCCTCAACTCCGCGGTCTTCTCCGGCGGCTCGTTCATCTACATCCCCAAGGGCGTGAAGGTGGCCCAGCCCCTGCAGGCCTACTTCCGCATCAACGCCGAGAACTTCGGCCAGTTCGAGCGCACGCTCATCATCGCCGACGAAGGCTCGGAAGTCACCTACATGGAAGGCTGCACGGCCCCCAAGTTCGAGACGGCCACCCTGCACTCCGCGGTCGTCGAGCTCGTCGCCCTCAAGGGCGCGAAGATCCAGTACATCACCGTCCAGAACTGGTCCGCCAACGTCTTCAACCTCGTGACGAAGCGCGGCGTGGCCGAAGAGGACGCCGAAGTCCGCTGGATCGACTGCAACATCGGTTCCCGCCTGACGATGAAGTATCCCGGCGTGGTCCTGCGCGGCAAGCGCGCCCGCGGCGAGGTCCTCTCGATCGCCCTGGCCAACGACGGCCAGCACCAGGACACCGGCGCGAAGATGATCCACGCGGCCGATGACACGACCTCGAACATCATCGCGAAGTCCATCTCCGTCGGCGAAGGCCGTTCGACCTACCGCGGCCTGGTCCACATCCCGAAGACCCTCTCGAACTGCCGTAACAACACCGAGTGCGACGCCCTGCTCATCAACGAGCACAGCCGCACCGACACCTACCCGGCGATCTCCGTCCGCGGCCGCAAGAACTCGGTCCAGCACGAGGCGAGCGTCTCCAAGGTCTCGGCCGAACAGATCTTCTACATGATGCAGCGCGGCCTGTCCGAAGGCGAAGCGATGTCGCTCGCCGTGAACGGCTTCGTCAACGACCTGGTGAAGGAATTCCCGATGGAATACTCCGTCGAGCTGAAGCGCCTCATCGAACTGCAGATGGAAGGGTCCGTCGGATGAACGCCGTCGCCTCCGCTCCCGCCGGCGTCCTCGACGTCGCCCTGCAGTCCGCCGAGACCGCGCACTTCCGCGCGCAGGATTGGTTCGCCGTCCTGCGTCAGCAGGGCTGGCACACGTTCCAGTCGCTGCCGATGCCCACGCGCGACAACGAGAAATGGCGCTTCTCCGACGCCCGTACGCTCTCGCTCGACGGTTACGCGCCCGCACCGGCCCCGACCGCCGCCCAGGCCGCCGACCTCATCGCGCGCTCGCGTCTCATCCCCGACGCCGCGGGCCTCATCGTCCACGTCGACGGCCATTGCGTGCTGAAGCCGACGCTCTCCGCCGAGCTCGTCGCCCAAGGCGTGGTCTTCGAACCCCTCGAAGACGCCGTCCGTAACCGCCCCGCCCTGCTCCAGGAACACCTCCTGAAGCACCCAGTGCTCCTCGGCGGCGACAAGTTCGCCGCGCTTCACCGTGCCTGGCTCCGCGCCGGCTACGTCCTTCACGTCCCCAAGGGCGTCGAGGTGAAGCAACCCTTCGTCTCCGTCACCTGGACGCTCACCGACGGTGTCGCGATCTTCCCGCACGCGCTCATCATCGCCGGAGAACGGGCCAAGGCCGACCTCCACGACTTCCACCTCGCCGCCAAGGCCGACCAGCGCGCCCTCGCGATCTCCGCCGCCGACATCCATGCCGGCACGGGTTCGCAGGTCCGCCGCCTCGCCGTCCAGGCCTGGGGTTCCGCCACGCAGTCCTTCCAGATCGACAACACCTGCGGCGGACGCGACGCGGTCATCAGCTCCGTCAACGCCGCCGTCGGCTCCCGCCGCGCGCGGCTGGAGAATTGCGTACGCATCGACGGTCCCGGCGCCGACGTCAGCCTCTTCGGCATCTCGGTCGCGACGGGCGAACAGGAATTCGACCAGCGCACCCTGCAGATCCACGCCGCCGGCCACGCGAAGTCGGACCTGCTGTTCAAGAACGCCCTGCTCGGCAAGGCGCGCACGATTTTCTCGGGCCTGATCAAGGTCGCCCCGGACGCCCAGCGCACCGACGCCTACCAGACCAACCGCAACCTCCTGCTCTCGCCGGACGCCGAAGCGGATTCGCTCCCCGGCCTCGAGATCGAAGCCAACGACGTGAAGTGCTCGCACGGCGCGACGACCGGCCAGATCGACCCCGCCGAGCTCTTCTACCTGCGCGCCCGCGGCATCCCGCTCGCCGTCGCCCAGGAACTGCTCGCGCAGGGCTTCCTCGAGGAAGTCCTCGCCAAAGTCGGCCACGAAGAAGCCAGCGCCGCGGTGCGCGAGATGCTCCGCCTCAAATTCCACCAAGCCTGAACATGAGCGAAGACACCACCGGCCAGCGCCACACGCCCAGCCCCCACGACCGCGTCCTCGCGCGCGACGTGCAGGCGACGGTCATCCCCGCCGGCGAACCCGCCGTGCTCCCCGCGGGCACCAAGGTGACCATCACCCATCGCCTCGGCGGCAACTTCACCGTCGTCTGCGACACGGGCATGTTCCGCATCAAAGGCTCCGACGCCGATGCGCTCGGCGAGCAGGTGCCGACCGACGCCACGGAGAACGAAGGCAAGACCGACGCCTACGGTTCCGTCGGCACGGCCGAACACCCCGGACACAAGGGTAAGCCTTCCGACGAAGCCGTCTGGGACAGTCTCAAGAAGGTCTTCGATCCGGAAATTCCCGTGAACATCGTCGACCTCGGCCTGGTCTACTCGCTCAAGGTCGAGCCCTTGGACAATTCGCCTGACCGCCATAGCGTCGTCGTCGCCATGACGCTGACCGCCCCTGGTTGCGGCATGGGACCCGTCATCGCCGAAGACGCCCGTAATCGCGTGCTCGGCGTCCCGGGCATCAACCAGGCCCGCGTCGACATCGTCTGGGATCCGCCTTGGACCCAGACCATGATCTCCGAGGACGGCAAGATGCAGCTCGGGTTGATCTGAGCGAAATCCAAAGCCCCTACGACGTCCGCCCCTTGGCGGACGTTTTGTTTGGTGCCATGGCGCACCACCCCACGGGCACGCCGTAGCCGTGCCCCTACCCTCGGCCACCATACGGCGGCCGTTCATACCCCCTATACTCGATACTCCATACTCGATACTCCCTAAGGGTTCGCTCCCCTCTTGCCCTCCCGCCGCTTTTCCTAACCCTGCGGGAACCCCATCCCTGCTCCAAGGTCACCCTCCCATGGCTTCTACCCCTGTCCGCCTCCTTTCCCTCCTCGGCGCCGCCCTGCTCGCCGCCGCCCCGGCCACCCGCGCCGCCGACGCCTTGCCTGAGGACGTGCGCTTCCAGACCGAGACGCTGCTCACCGGCCTGCCGCAGCCGATGCACCTCGAGTTCGCCCCCGACGGCCGCCTCTGGTTCAACGAGTACGCCGGCGCCCTCAAGGTCTACGACCCGAAGACGAAGCGCGTGAAGCTCGTCGCCGAGATGGAGATCTTCAAGTCGCAGGAGAACGGCTTCCTCGCCTTCGCCCTCGACCCGAAGTTCGCGCAGAACGGCTGGATCTACCTGATCTACTCGCCCGTCGGTTTCGAAGGCCAGTATCTCTCGCGGTTCCAGGTGAAGGACGACCAGCTCGTCGCCGGCAGCGAGAAGCTGATCCTGAAATACGAAGAGCAGCGCCTGCAGTGCTGCCACCACGGCGCGACGCTGAAGTTCGGCCCGGATGGCTGCCTGTTTTTCTCGACCGGCGACAACACCAGCCCGTTCGGCGACAGCAAGGGCTACGCGCCGCTCGACCAGCGCCCCGGCAAGGAGCCGTGGGACGGCCAGCGCACGTCGGCCAACACCAACACCCTCGTCGGCAAGGTGAACCGCATCCGCGTCCATGATGACGCGACCTACAGCATCCCGGAAGGCAACCTCTTCAAGCCCGGCACGCCGAAGACCCGGCCGGAGATCTTCGCGATGGGCACCCGCAATCCGTGGCGCCTGAGCATCGACCCGAAGACCGGCTATGTCTACTGGGGCGAAGTCGGCCCCGATGCGCGCGTCGACGGCCCCCGCGGCTCCCGCGGTTACGACGAGATCAACCAGGCTAAGAAGGCCGGTAACCACGGCTACCCGCTCTTCGTCGGCAACAACTTCCCTTACGCGGAATATGACTACGCGACCGAGAAGGTCGGCGCGCTGTTCGACCCGAAGGCCCCGCTCAACAAGAGCCGCAACAACACCGGCCTCGTCGAACTCCCGCCCGCCGTCCCGGCCTTCCTCTACTGGCCCTACGCGGTGTCCGAACAGTGGCCGGAACTCGGCGAAGGCGGCCGCACCGCCTGCGCGGGCCCGGTCTTCTACTGGCAGGAGTCTTACGACCAGACCAATGGTTTCCCGAAGCACTTCGACCGCTCCCTGCTCTTCTGGGATTGGCAGCGTCCGTTCATCAAGTGGGCCCGCCTCGACGCCAACTCCGACCTCAAGGGTCTCGAAGCCTTCGCGCCCACGGCCTTCGTGACCGCGAACACCGACGAGCAGCGCAAGAAGCAGCAGGCCCTCATCGATAACGGCGCGACGATCCTCCGCCGACCGGTCGACGCGACCTTCGGTCCGGACGGCTGCCTCTACCTGCTCGATTACGGCGACACCTGGGGCGTCAACCCGGACTCCGCGCTGCTCAAGATCTCCTACGTCCGCGGCAACCTGCAGCCCGTCGCCAAGCTCGCCGTGTCGGCTCCCGCCGGCGCCGCTCCGCTCAAGACGACGCTCTCCGCCAAGGGGTCGCGCGACCTGGACGGCGGCAAGCTCAGCTACGCCTGGAAGCTCCAGCCCGGCGACAAAAAGCTCGGCGAAGGGGAAGAGCTGACCGTGGCCCTCGAGACCGCCGGCAACTTCAACGTCGAACTCACCGTCACCGATGGTCAGGGCGGCTCCGTGACGCGCACGACCCCCGTCGTGGTCGGCAACACCATGCCGACGGTCCGCTTCCTCGCCCCGCAGGACGGAGACTTCTTCACGCCCGGCAAGCCGCTCGACTTCAAGGTCGCCGCGCAGGACGCCGAGGACGGCACCTCCGAAGCCAAGCCCGCCGAATTCGCCGCGCGCACGCTGGTGACCTCCGCCTTCCTCCCCGCCGACGGCAAGGCCGTGGCGGTCGACCCGGGCCTCTCGCTGATGCGCCAGAGCGATTGCTTCAACTGCCACGCCGTGGAGACGCAGCTCGTCGGTCCGTCGTTCGTCGCCATCGCCGACAAATACCGCAAGCAGCCCGGCGCCGACGACCTCCTCAACCAGAAGATCCGCCTCGGCGGCAGCGGCGTCTGGGGCCAGATTCCGATGCTCGCCCACCCGCAGCACACCGAGGACGAAGTCGCCATCATGCTTCGCTGGATGCTCGCCCTCGAGAAGGGCAAAGGCGGGCCTACCCTCACCCGCGGCCTCGAAGGCCAGCTGACCGCGCCGAAGGACAACAAGCCCGGCACCCTGCTCCTTGAAGCCGTCGTCACCGACGCCGGCGCCGGCGCCGCCGGACCGCTGACCGGCAAGGGCGTCGTGCGACTCCGCCACCGTCGCGTCGAAGCCGAGACCGCCGAGATCACCGGCGGCAAGAACACCGGTAAGGCCATCGGCTCCACGCAGCACGGCGCGACGCTCAAGTTCGCCAACCTGAACCTCGCCGACACCAAGGCCATCAAGGTCAACGCCTCCGTCGGCGGGGGCGCCAAGGGCAGCCAGATCGAAGTCCGCCTGGATTCGCCGACCGGCCCGATCGTCGCGACCGTCGACATCGCCCACACCGGCGACTGGGGCAAGTTCACGGAGAACAAGGCGAAGCTCACGCCCACGCCTGGCCGCCACGACGTCTACCTGGTGCTCACGAATCCCAAGAAGGGCGGCGGCCTGATGAACGTAGACTGGGTGGAATTCGGCCAGTAAGGCAGAGACAACGTTCCGGGTGGCAGGTGGCGGCCTCAGGTTACGGGTGGCGGGAATAGAGATCCTGCGACCTGCCACCCGGGGCCGCCACCTGCCACCCGAATCTTATCTCGCCTGCTCCACCTGAGTGCCCAAAGTCGGCTTCCCCTTTTCATTACGCCACGTGTCCGACGAATCCGAAGACAAAAAAGAAAAGCCGCTCGACCCTTTCGACCCCGAGGTCATCGCCCGCTCCAACCGCGCGATCCTGGTCGGTCTGCAGCGCCCGGACGACACCGAAGAGGAAGCCCAGCTCCTGCTCGACGAGCTCCACGAACTCGTGGGCAACGTCGGCGTCGAGATCCGCGGTTCGATCATCGCCAAACTGCGCGAGGAGAACCCGCGCACGCTCGTCGGTTCCGGCAAGCTGCAGGAGATCGCCCAACTGGCCCGCGACAAGGAATGCGGCCTGATCATCTTCGACGACGAATTGACGCCCGCGCAGCAGCGCAACTGGGAGAAAGACGCCAAACTGCGCGCCATCGACCGCCAGGAGATCATCCTCGATATCTTCATCACCCGCGCGAAGACCCGCGAGGCCGTCCTCCAGGTCGAGCTCGCCGCGCTGCAGCAGATGTTGCCGCGCCTGAAGCGCCTCTGGTCCCACCTCGACCGCCAGCGCGGCGGCGGGACGATGCAGCGCGACGCCGGCGAGACCCAGCTGGAGATGGACCAGCGCAAGATCCGCGACAAGATCGCCAAGGTCCGTCGCGACCTGGCGGAAGTCGTCGCCCAGCGCGCCACGCAGCGTAAACAGCGCAAGCGTGTCCCGCTGCCGACCTTCTCGATCGTCGGCTACACCAACGCCGGCAAGTCCTCGCTGCTCAACAAGCTCACCGGCTCCGAGGTGCTCGCGGCGAACAAGCTCTTCGCCACGCTCGACCCGACCACGCGTCGCCTCGCCCTGCCCTCCGGCCGGGCGTTGCTCCTGACCGACACGGTGGGCTTCGTGCGCCGCCTCCCGCACCGTCTCGTCGAAGCCTTCAAGGCCACGCTCGAAGAAGCCGTCCAGGCGGACTTCCTGGTACACGTCATCGACCTAGGCTCGCCCGAACGCGACAAGCACGCCGAGACGACCTTGCAGGTGCTGACCGAGATCGGCGCCGGCGACCGTCCGGTGATCACCGTCCTCAACAAGGCCGACCTCTGCGACGAGGTCGAACGCGCCCAGGCCTTGGCCGCTTACCCGGACGCCAAGCTGATCAGCACCAAGACCGGGGAAGGCCTGCCGGCCCTGCTCCAACGCCTCGAGGAGTGCGCCGCCAGCCGGGATGAGCATATGACCCTACTCATCCCCCACGACCAGTATGCGATGCTCTCCAAGCTGCACGCCGGGGCTACGATCATCCATTCCAAGGCCTTGGCCGAAGGAACCCGGGTGGAAGCCTTCGTCCCGACCCGGATGCAGGAGGCCTGCCGGGTGTGGGCTGTCCGCGAATAGGCCACTTTTTGCTCCCCAGCGGGCAACTTTTCGCTTTGGCTGGTGTTAGCTTAATACACCCATGCGTACCCTCGCCCTCCTCACCCTCCTCTCCGCCTCCTCGGCCTTCGCCGCCGTCGACCACGAAGCCGCCTTCAAGGCCGACATTGCTCCGATCCTCGAAAAGAGCTGCGCCAACTGCCACGACCCGAAGAAGGCCAAGAACGGCAAGGTCAAGTCCGGCTTCGACTCCTCCAGCCTCGCCTCGGTCGTCAAGGGCGGCAAGGAACTGGGCGAAGGCATCACCTGGGGCGACGTCTCCAAGAGCTCCCTCTACAAGACCATCAACCTCGCCGCGACCAGCCCCGACGACGACATGGCCATGCCCCCGAAGAAGTCCCACGAGAAGAACCCGCCCCTCACCAAGGAGCAGGTCGCCAAGGTCAAGGCCTTCATCGAAGCCAAGTAAGCCC
>Ga0222712_10002667_pt1 | contig 20146 bp, 16 predicted proteins | sample C33_657DmetaG_FD_165043 | JGI IMG/M metagenome (GOLD analysis project Ga0222712, IMG submission 165043) | Estuarine water microbial communities from San Francisco Bay, California, United States - C33_657D | ecosystem: Environmental > Aquatic > Marine > Unclassified | place: USA: California... | reverse complement strand
CCGACCGACTCGTGTGACCGACCGACCGACCGACCTCCCTGACCGACCGACCGACCACGTCCCATCGCGAGGCCTCGTCCACCAGTGCGCGACGCCCCAACGCGGTCGTCGCGCGATGCCGCGGACGACGAAAACCGCGCGCGCGCGATGGAAAACGTCGGAGTTACCCGAACTCGTCGCGCGAACGGTGTGCGCGTTGCTGAGTCGCGCGTCGCCCGTGATGGATGACAAGACGATAATCGCGATCGCGGCGCGATTGTGCGAGGCGATGGAACGTCGGGCGCGCGCGCGCGGAATGAACGTCACGTATCCGCCGTCACATTTTCATTGGGGACGAGATACGTTCATGCAACCGGTGAAGCATTGCGTGCACGCGCTGCGACAGCATTGGCCGCGAGATACGAAGTGGGAAAAGTTGGTGACGTTTCAATTCGGCGAGTTACCGGACGCGGACGAGGACGAGGACGAGGACGAGGACGAGGACGTCGAACGAGCGCTTGAAGGCGCTCGCGGTGATGATAAGAGCGATGACGATGATGTGGAGGAGTGTGAAGAAGAAAACGTGGGAGATGGCGACTGGGATGACGATGAAGACTCGCGATTGGAGTCGCGGAACGAAAACGCGTTGCGCGACCTCGCGCAACTGATCGGAACCCCGATGTTGTCCCCGATCGACGCGCGCGCGAGCGATGGGAGCTCGAAGAAACGAAGTCGCTTGAGCTTGAGCGAAGAGGGCGAGTGATGGTTTGCGGTCTGGCGTTCGCGCTCGCGCTCGCGCTCGCGCGTACGCGTCGTTTGTATTCTACTCGTACATATACCTCGTGGTGTGGCTTGTTATTATATGGCTCATCTTGACGTATATTAGTCATATGTAATACCATATGTTCACCTATTCATGGACGCTAACACCCAGCGCGACGTCTCGCGGAGCGCGTTCGCGCGTCCGTCACTCGTCCGCGCACCGCGTCAACGCGCGTCGTTCGACGCTCGTGGTCGTCCTTTTGCGCGACGCTCGCGCGCGCGCGCGAATTCGCGTGACGCGAGTGAAGTGAAACCGAGAGAAACAAATGGATTTGCTTCGCGCGAACACCCAAGGCGAGCGAGCGAGCGAGGACGACGCCGAACGATCGTCTCTGCTCCCTCGCGCGCGCGATGTCGAACGAAACGCGAAGGAGGAGGACGAAATGGTATGTTCGCGCGCGCGCGCGATGAGCGGAAGTTTCCGTGGGCGATTGGCGATCGCGGCGCTCGCGGCGTGCGCGGCGTGCGCGGCGCTCGCTGGGACGATGCGGACCGAGCGACGCGAACGCGCGCCGGAGTCGGCGATGACGCCTCAGGAAGCGACGTTGATCGAAGAATGGGGCGATGGCGAGCTTCACGTCATGAAGTGGACTTCGAGCGATGGGTTCGCGTTCGACGCCAACGGGGGGGCGAGCGAGTTTGAGCGCGCGCAGCGCGGGCTCGGCGCGGAGGCGATCAAGTGGGCGGTGAAAACGTATTACCCGGGGCGAATCACCGAAGGGCAAGAACCTTTCGGGGTGTTTTATACCGTGGAGGATTTTCCGCAGACGCAGTGCTTGAGTGCGGTGAGACGAGCGAGCGGGGCGTGCCACGTCGGAGATTGGGCTCCGGTGTACGATTTTAGCAGCGCGCCGCGAGACGAGAGTCTGCTACCTTCGCTCGTCCCGGCGACACTGATCACGCTTTTGCCGCCTATTTTGGAGATGCTGAGTAACCCGGGGTCGGCCGCACTTTTGACGCCACCGGCGTGGGATCAAAAGATGTTCAACATCGCGGAGGTTCCGCCAGCGAATCGCAAGGATTTCGCTTGGAACGCCCTCATTCCGAAAATCGTCTGGCGCGGGTCGGACTACAGGTTTTTGGGCCCTCAGTTTGATGATTTCATCGAGGACTCGTGTCACACGCCGACGGAGTGTAAGTTGAATCACATCGCTACGAGCCCGAATCGCACCCACGCCATGCGGCTCATGTCCGAACGCAACGACATCACACCGCGCTTTCGAATGGTGCTCAAGTCCATACTCGAGCCCAGTTGGCTCGATGCGAGGTTTTTCTGCGTCGCATATTACGACAAGCGGTTCCCCATGCGCGTGAGATTGGGCAATGAGCTTGGAGTGGAGGACGACGAGGAGTTGACTAATTTCGACCTCGCGCGGTTCAAGTATCAAATCGACCTCGGCGGCGCCGGCGGAACGACGTGGACGGGGACTATCCACAAGCTCACGATGCCAGGAGTGCTGTTCCACCACGAAACGCGCATGAAGGATTCGTATTTTGACACCCTGGTCCCTATGGTACACTACATCCCGGTCAAGGAAGACTTGAGCGATTTGCGAGAGCGTTTTGAATGGGCCCAAGCCAATCCGCAACGCTGTCAAGAAATCAGCGCCGCCGCCTCACAATGGGTGCGCTATTTCAACCAGCGCCGCGCGTTACTGCGCCATAATTACGACAAACTCGTCGTTCCGCTTCACCGCGTGATCGACCCCAACCGCCAGTTCCTCAGGGCTTTCGAAGACGCGCATCCCGCGCCGCCAGCCGCGACTCGCGCTCGACTGTCGACGGCGACCGCGTCGTCGTCGCAATCCTAGGCCCCTCTCGCAACCCCTTTCCCAATTTAGCTTTCTAGCTCTAGCATCATCGCACACTATGTTCTTCTGTTCGACTCATCATTCGCGTCATTCACTTTGATCACTCGCGTTCGCCCCTCGCTCGCTCGGTCAACGCTCGGCGGTCAACGCTCGGCGCGTTTGGTGAGCATATTCTTCCCTCGATCATCCCACTGAAGCGCCGTCACTTTTCGCCATCCACAATCGCGCTTTCGCTTCGTTGCGCTTTCGATGGATGACATCGTCACCTCCTTCGCATCTCTCTGCGTTTTAGCGCACAAAGCGACGGGTGCACCGAACGAAATCTCTCGCGCCGACGTCCTCGCGCTCGCCCGCGGCGCTCTGGCGCTCTACGTCGCCAACGTCCTCATCCACGCGTGCTTTTTAAGCAAACGCACGCCGTTTGTCCTCGAACGCGGCAAACACCCGTGGCTCGTGTTCGGGCGAATTCTTTATGGCGCCCCGATCGCCTTCGCCCAGGCGGTGTGGATCTTATCGTGGATGATATTTTGGGAAATCTTACGAGCGCCCATGTGGAAGCCGAGCAAGGCGCACCACGGCGACGTCGGGCTGTATCGCAAGCGCACGCCGATCGTGCACGACGGGCACGCGGCGGTGAGTTTATGTGGCGGAGGGTTTCGCACGTGGTATCACATCGGAGTCTATCACGGGTTGTACACGCGATATGGGAAGGAAAAGCTCGAACGCGTGCGGTGGAGCGGGAGCTCGGTGGGGAGCTTGTTAGCGTGTCTCGCGGCGAGCGGCGTGGACCCAGACGAGGTGTGGTCGCACATCCCCGAGATAGCGATGTTGCATAGAGATAGTTGGTTGAGTAATTTAACCACGGTGGGGAATAAGTGCCGGTATTTATTGCATGGAGTGTTGCCAGAGGACGCGCACGTAAAGTGCACGGGGCGGTGTTTCATATCGGTCACGTCGTTAGTGCCGGTGCCGCATAACGTGATTTTGACCGAGTACGAGAGCAGGGATGATTTAATCGATGCGGTGATCGCGTCGACATTCATACCAATATGGACGTATCCGGGGATTTGCGTCCATCACGGGATGTTATGCATGGATGGAGGGGTTATGAATAATTTGCCGTCGCTGAGCGAGACGGCGCTGCGCATAGGGCTCGATCCGGAAGACGCCACGAATTGGGGCGCGCAGTTGATCCCGAGCGTCCCGGCGCCGAGATTCCAAACTTTTGTTCCAGCGAGTAACGAAGGATTAGAACAGATGTATGCGTGCGGTAAAAAGGACATCGCAAACTGGTTGAAGCTCCCCGAGGGCAAGCTCTTCGCAGCGAAGTTGCTCAGCGACGACGATTATTAAATTTATTCTTAGAAAACGAACAAAACGAACGGGTTCGTATTAGCTCATGCATAGATCTCATTGCAGTATTGATAACATTTATCAACCGAATACGCGCGCGCGAGAGTCGCGCACGCCGTCGTGCAGGCTCTTCAAGTAATCGCAAAGTTCGATGAAGGTTTGTTCGTTTTCTACGTCCTCCTTATGTGCGTACACCATCTCCATCAAAACACTAAGCAAACGCTGCTCGTCCTTCGTCGTCGTGCGAGTATTCTCCGCTAGCCACGAGTCTATGTTATTGATTCTCGCCTGCAACTCATCGACCAAATCATCATCCAAGCCCCCTGCCTCGGCGTCGAACATGACATCGTCGACGGCTTCCAAGAACTCAGACTCCAATATGTCCCAGCGAGGAGGCGTGCCGATGAGGCCCACGTCGACGATGTATTTCAGCGATTCGGAATCAAACCGCTCCATGAGCGCTCGAACGCAAAATTCAGGATCGCCGAGCGCCACGCCCGCCTCTTGGTGCAAAAATTTGATCAAATGTTCCACATCTTGCTCCGGCGGGAGCGACAACACTGCGTCCATCTGTTCCTCGGAGAATCGAACGCCTTCCGCGAGTAAAAACCGCAACACAAGCAAGATATTCTCTTTCGAGCCATCGCGAACTGCCAAGGTTATGTTCGCGCTGTCTTCACCGATCGCACCGACGTGAGGCCTCAAAAATTGCAAAAATTGCATGACGTGACCGCTCCCGGCTGACCGCAACGCGTTGTCAAATACGAAGCGCGCCCTTCGGGCCTTGTCTCTTTTCGTTCTCGAGCGCGCGAGGAAATCATCAAAAATCATCGTGAACACTTCGAATTTGTTGCTTTCAACCGCGTAAGACAGCATCCGTCGTCGATCAATATTCCCAATTTTGTTTTCAACCACCCAAGCGCACGTCGACGAGACTGCGTCCCGAAACGCAACATCACCATCTCCATCTCCACCGCCGTTCTCGCACGCGACGATCACGGCCTTCGATATGTCGCCGTTCAAGGTCAGCGCACACGATGCGCAGCGGCGCTTCAGCGCGTCGGCTTTCGAGGCGCACGGGGCTTGACCATTGCTCGCGCTCGCGCATGGCTTCGCTTCTTCATTCTTCTTCTTGCGATTGGATTTCGATTTCGGCGCGCGGCTGGCGCGCGCGAGTCCGTGCAGCGGACAGATGCAGATGTCTTCGAAGGAATCTTCGGTGTGATTCGAACACGGAATCCAAATCGCTGGTGGAGTCATCGTCGACGGCGTCAAATTGTGAGGTGTCTCGTCGCGCGCGGGTCCAAATGATGGTTGACGTCGAGTCGAGTCGCGTCGCCGTTCATGAAGCTCAGTAGGTCAAATAACTTGCATGCATCACACGTCGCGCGAGATCATCGCGAAATATTAATGCACTTCGCTCTCACCACACCGTGCTGGTGAAGAAACGAACGCCTTCATCGTCGCCTTCGGCGTCGCCGACGGCGCGAACGACGTCCATCCCATCCGTCTCGTCGCCGCGGCGTCACATTCTTCCAAATCCATCTCTCTCGCGCGCGCCGTCTGAGACCCATCACGCGTCGAGTTCCACGAATAAAAGTAAATCACCCAAACCGCGTCCGATGCTTTCGCGTCGCCCTGTCATGCTTTCATCCTTCGTGACGTTCGTTCCGCGCGCCGCGCGTCGCATGTCACATTCCACATCGCTCGCTCGCTTTCATCAATAGTCTTAAAAGTCACACAGTATGTGAGCTCACTCCTCGTCCTGGCGACACCCAATGGACCTCGCGCGCGCGTCGCGAGCGACGCACATCATGACGCACGACTCCTCGTCCTTCCCCACCACCGCGTTCGTCGAACGAGTGTCGAATTCACTCATCAGCGCGTGCGCGCCGTGCGCGTCGTGCGCCGAACCGAGGGCCAGGGAACATAAAGATAATGAACTGGATGAATTCAACGCGAAACACCCAAAAGTCGCGAACGCGCCGAACGGTAAGGCGTGGAGCGATACGTACGAAGAGTTTCGATCGCACGACGCGCACGAAACGATCGTGGTGAGTCAAATAGACGAAGTCAACGCGAGGTTGATGCGAGAGTTGAGAGAGGGCGAACGAGAGCGAGAGCGACGCGACGGGTGAAGGCGAGCGAACGCCGAGCCGAGCCGAGCGAGACGCGCGCGCGAACGCGAACGCGAACGCGAACGCGAACGCGAACGCGAGTCGTTCGAGGTTTTGAATTTTGTCCGTCGCACGGTCGCGCGATCGATCACGCGTGGAAGCGATGGCATGGGGTGACGCGACGCGCGCGAGAGAGCGAGCGAGCGGCGCCGACTCAGCGCGCGCGCCGAGTTCGAGCGTTCGCGCGCGCGCGCGTCGACCGGAGAGAGATCGAGGCGCGTGCGTCACGCGCGTTCTTTGTTTTTGAATGCGAATAAATCGGTGTAATTAAACGAACGCGCGCGAGAGGGCGAGGGAGTTCAATCGAAGCTCGCGTCCTCGTCGTTTCAAACAAAAGCTTTTCTTTGCTTTGCTTTGCTTCGCACTGTGAACGACGCCAGAGATCGACGACGCGATGGCCCCGAAAGCGGATTTCACGCACGCCCCCGATTCGAACACGTTACGCGTTTTAATCGCCACCGACACGCACTTAGGGGCGCACGAATCGAACGCTATTCGCAAGGATGACGCGTTCATCGCGTTTGATGAGATCTTCGCGACGGCGCGCGCGACGCGAGCGGACTGCGTGTTCCTCGCCGGTGACGTGTTTGATATCAATAAACCGAGTCGAGAAACGCTGGTGCGATCGATGGAGATATTAAGAAAGTACGCGTTCGGGGACGAAGCGGTGGAGATGGAGGTGGTGAGCGATGGAAAAGAGAATTTTCCGAGCCGAGGTGCGACGCGTCGACGCGACGCGACGCGTCAAACGTCATTCACGAGATCACGACGGAAAAGGGATGAAATGGAATGAAATGTATTTCATAGAGCGCTAACGTCGTCGTTTGATGCGATTGATTGAGACAGGGTGCGTGAATTATGAGGACCCGAACACAAACGTGGCGTTGCCGATTTTTAGCATTCACGGCAACCACGACGATCCGGCGGGTGAGGCGAATTTAAGCGCGATGGATATCTTAGCCCAAGCGGGGTTGGTAAATTATTTTGGTAAGCACGGGCTCGGCGGTGGAGGCGCGGGACGCGTTGATTTAAAGCCCGTATTGATGCGAAAAGGGCTCACGAAGCTGGCGCTCTACGGACTCGGGTACATTCGGGATAATCGTTTGCATCAAATGTTTAGCGTAAAGGGGTGCGTGCGGTGGCACCGACCGGCGGAGACGAGCGATTGCGCGTCTTCGTCGTGGTTTAACGTGATGCTGATCCATCAGAATCGCGCTGCGCACTCGAAGAATGCGATTTCGGATCGATATCTTCCCGAATGGTTGGATTACGTCGTGTGGGGGCACGAGCACGAGTGCTTGATTGAGCCGACGGAAGTCGCGGGAGGGTTCCACATTTCGCAGCCCGGTTCTTCGGTTGTGACATCGCTGATCGAAGGCGAAGCTAAGGAGAAAAAGATTTGCGTGCTCGAAGTGAAAGCGGATCTCAATAATCCAAACGGCGCGCCGTATTGGCGCACGACGGCGATTCCATTAAAGTCGACGCGCCCGTTTGAGTTTGAGCAAATCGTTCTCGCGTCGATTCACGAGCTCGAAGTAACGGATCAAAAAGGTCTGACGACCTATCTCGAGAACTTCGTGAGCACGATGATATCGCGTGCGCACAGGAAGGCTCGCGAACGTCACGCACCGAACGATATTGATATGACGGATCGATTAAACTTGCCGCTGATTCGATTGCGTGTCGATTATTCTGGCGGGTTCAGCACGATTAATCCTCAGCGATTCGGGCAAAAGTTTGTCGGCAAAGTGGCAAATCCTAATGATATTTTGCTTTTTCATAAGAGCGCGAAGAAGCGCGTGGGCGGGACGGAGATGGACGACGACGGCGCTCAAGAGGATGAAATGGGCAACGGAGGTGAAACGCAAGCGGACGGCTTGCTTGAAGATCAGCGTCGTATCGATCGACTCGTTCGAGAGCATTTGAACGCATCAGAAGGTTTGCAGCTTTTGACTTCGAACGATTTGTCCGCAGCGTTGGATGACTTCGTTAATCGCGACGAAAAAGCAGCTATCGCCAAGCTCTGCTTAACGCGACTGAAGGATGTGCAAACGTCAGTGAACGCAGACGCCCGGAACGCGGACGACCCGAACGAGCTCATGACCAAGATTCAAGAAGCCGTGCAGCTGCAACTGAAAAAGCCGACCAGGCACAAGCCAGTGCTCGAAGAGAACGGCGGAGTCGAGGAGGCAGTACCGAAACGACGAGCGCGGGCGCCCTCGGTGGCGACGGCAGCGGCTGATGACGAGGACGATGTTTTGATGCGCGCCGATTCGCCGACACAACTGCCAACGCAAAAGGGAACGCAAAAGGGAACGCAGAAGGGAACGCAGAATAAACCTGCAGTGAGACGCACGCCGGCAAAGAAAAAGACGCCAGAGCCTGAACCAGATGAAGAAAGCATCTCTGATTTTGATTCAAAGGAGGAAATCGAAGACTCGGACGTCGACGTCATTCCTTTGAGTCAGCCGGTGAAGAACAACGCGCGTCCGTCGCGCGCGGCTGCAATTGCGACGATGCATGTGATGCGCAAGGCACAAACATCTTCATCTCCGCCCGAAGTTGCCGATTCCGAAGATTCATTCAACGCCGACGACGAGGTCGTCGAGGCGTCTGATTCAGAAGAAGGCGTGGGCATCGCACCGGCGCGCGGTCGAAAGCGCGCGGCTCCGGTGGCAAAGAAAGCGCCAGCAAAGAAACCGCGCGCGTCGGTGGCGCGCGAGAAAGCGCCGGCGCGTAGATCGAACGGAGACGATAGCGGTGACGATATTGATGACGCGGCACCGACGCGCGGTCAACGTACGCAACAAAACACGCAAACGACTCAAAACAACAGAACCTGGGGCCGTTCCCGTCGTGAGTAGAGCCAATCGCCGAACACGAATCACACCAACGATGATGCATATAGAAGACACATAGCAGCGTCAAAGATACTAGCTCAATGATACTAGCGAACGTAATACCTGAAACCCCTGAGGAAAACCGTACGCGACGACGCCTTTCCATTCCTTCATTTTGCGTTACAACTACAGTACATACGACTCATTCGCCCGCGATCTCTACTCGCTCCCTTCCCCTTTATCCGCGCACACGACATCGAACAACCGCTGATCGAGAAACGGTTGCGTCGACCATACCACCGCGCAGCCGCTCAACTCCTCGACATCCATTTCCCCCCGCCGCAAATATTTCACAATTTTCTCTCTCGTCTCGCATTCACGTTCGAGCATCTCCACCACCGCGGTGCATAGCCACAGCCACTGCTCCACGAGCAACGGCTCGCTCGACCCCATGGCGAACGACGACAACAACGCGCCCGTCGGAACGTCTTCGATCCAATGCCCCCCTCCTTTTTCGTCCTCCTCCTTCGCCGACCTCCCGCTCAAGGCTTGTATCAACCCTTCCAACGCCTCGCTCGCTTCTCGCGCGCTTTCGCGCATCCCATGCGTCGCGCGCTCCACGTCTTCAATCGCGCTCGTGAGCGCCTCGGGCGCGTTCGCGCGTTCGCTCTCGTGCGCCCACCCGTTCGCGATGTACCCCGTGAGACGTTCGCTCGACGCCGCTCGCACTGCCGCCGCACTGCACGTTCGTAGTGCGTTCAACTCGCGAGCGCCCCGATCGTCGCTTTCAAAGCATAAAGAATATAATCTCGGTATCGTCGCCATGGCGACGTCGCCGCGAACGTGAAACCGACGAAACGCTCGCGCTCGTTCGCCCACTCGCGATGCGAAGTCAACGTTTAAATCGTCCGTCATCGCGCTCTGGTGTGGAATTCACTCGACGTTGTTCGACGTCGATCGCGCGGCGCGCGGCTTCGATCGCCCGCGCGCCGCGCTCGGCGCCGACGAGCGTCCACGCGCACGCGATCAACGCGCTCGCGCTCGCGACGACGACCGTGCTCGACGCCAACGCCTTCGAGGCGACGTACGCGGCGCGCCAGTGCGTGAACTTGGGCAAGTCGCGCTCGAGTTTGGACTTGGCTCGCGCGCGCGCGACGGCGACCGCGGATACCGCGGCGGAGGACGCGAACGCGAGCACGGCGAACGCGAACGTCGATGACGCCGATCGCGGGGTTATGTCGCCAAAAGATTGAATAAACTTGAACCCGTCGATTTTGTTCGCACGCGTCTCCGCTCGCGCTCGCTGGAGGTTTCGATCGGCGGGCGCGACTGGCATGAACTCGCCAAGAGCGACACCGAACGCGCGCGCGAGTCGCGGAGTGACGCTTTGCATCTCGCCACGCGACTGTCGCGACGCATCGACGTCTTCAGACGTCGTCACAATCACGTCGAACGCACAAAAGTCGACGCGCGTGTTCCGTGCGACCGTCGTCGTTCGTCGTCGATCGATTCGTCGCCGTCAACGCGCGCGCATGCATCATCGTCATCATCCCGATGGCGTGCTCGTCGTCTCGTTGCTCTCTATGAGAATGCCTCTATGTATCTCCGGAAATCTCCGAAATGAGCGCGTATCAGATTCTTCCCTTTATCGTCGTCGCTCTCGTACGATGACGCTCTCGAGCGCTATCGCGTAGACATACGTTCGCGATCGCGAACGACGACATCGACGGGGTCCATGCATCGGCGCATTCGACCGATTCGTCGACGACGTCAACGACCGATGCGATTTCCGTCGCTTGCGCGCGCGCGTTGACGTCTGTCCCGTCGCGAGTGACGCGCGAATGCGTTGTCGCGTCAGGCGACGACGGGTTCGACGCGCGCGAATGACCCCGCGCGAACGGTTGGAGCGTCGATGGGACGTCGACGCGCGGTCGAACGCGCGCGCGAGGGCATCGAACGGGCGTTCGCGACGAACGCGACGAACGCGACGAAAGCGGCGAAGGAATGTCTCTGTCAATCTTCGCGTTCGTACATTCGTCCTCGACGAAATTTCGATGTCTCGAAATTTCGTTCGTTCATCCGTCGAACGAGTTCGCCCGCGCGAGCGTCCCGCGTCGTCGTCCGGTAGCGTTGACTTTTTCTTTCCCGAGCGCGCGTCATCCATGATGTGAACCCCGATCGCACGTCACCGTTCGTCTTCGTCATTCCCTCAAACGACATCGGCGAACGGATGAAGCAAAAACGCTCCGTTCATCATCGTCCTTCACGCATTCGGTTCGCATTCGGCACTGGAATCGCCACTCTTCGAAGCTTTCCGACGTCTCTCGTCGCCGTTCATGCCTTCGGCGTCGACGCGTTCGTGCGATGACGTCGATGTCAATCGTTTTCGACGTCGCGCGCGAGCGCGCGCGAATGCCCTCGTCACCCTGGCGTTATCATTCGTGGTCAAGGCGTCGTTCGTCGCCGTCTTCGCGCGCGGGTTCTTGCTCGCTCGCGCGCCGAGCGCGCGACGCGCGACGTGCGATGGACGTTCGGAGTGCCAACCCGCGCGTGTTGGGAAAATAGTGATAGTCATCATCGATGGTGCGCGGTACGATTGGGTTAAAGCGACAAAAGACGGTAAGGAGGCGGCGCTCGGGGAGGCGCGAGCGTTGACGATGAGCGGGACGAGCGGCGCTCGGGGGGAGATGTTCAAATTCATCGCCGACCCACCGACGACGACGGAACAGCGTTTGAGAGGGATATTATGTGGGTCGTTACCGACGTTCGTGGATATCGGATCGTCGTTCGGGGGGGGAAAGGTTTTAGCCGAGGACGACGTCGTCGGACGGTTACGAGCGAGCGGTAAACGATTGGCGTTCGTCGGGGATGATGTTTGGGAGCGGTTGTTCGATTTGCGCGATACTTTTCAAGCCAGCGCGAGAGCGATTGCGAGTTTTGATGTCAAAGACGTCGTATCCGTCGATCGAGGCGTGCGCGAGGCGTTCGAGGAGCTGCTCGCGAAGCCGAGCGAGTGGGACGCGCTCGTCGGACACATGCTCGGCGCCGATCACGTTGGTCACACGTTCGGGGCGAAGACGAGTGAGATGAGGGATAAATTAATAGAGAATAATGAGGATATACGTCGCGTCGCGGCGGCGATGAGAGCGGATGAAGCGTATAAAGGGGCGATGTTGTTCGTGTTTGGCGACCACGGGATGACGGATAGAGGAGACCACGGCGGAGGCACCGCGGAGGAAGTGGAGTCTTTTTTGCTCGCGTACAGCCCGTGGGGGATGAGCGAAAGCGCGCGCGAGCAGAATGAGGAGAACGAAAAGGATGAGGAGGATGAAGAGCTGATGCAGATTGATTTCGCGGCGACGCTCGCGACGCTCGCTGGGGTGCCGATTCCGCACGGGAATTTGGGTGCGGTGAATGAAAAGATATTTAATCTCGCGTACGGCGCGAAAGAAGGCGGGAAGAGGGGAAAGAATTTCTATTCTGAAAGGTTTGTCGCGTATTCCAACGCGGTGTTCGCGAACGCGGAGCAAATTTGGACGTACATCAACTCGTACGGCGACGTCGAGCACTCGAGCCCGTTTCGAGCCGATGACGAGGCGCGCTTGAGGGAGTTGATGCTTGGCATGCGGCGCGAAAGCGATGCCCATGTAAAGGTGGAGCGCGCGCGAGAGTTCATGAAAGCCACGGCGGAGGTTGCTCGCTCGCAGTGGGCCCGATTCGGGGCGTGGCGCATGACGATTGGACTCTGCGGTGTCGTCCTCGTCGTCGGCGCCATGGCGTTCGCCGCGTACGGGACCAAAAACGACGAAGACTGCGTCTCGCCAAGGCACTCAAGGCGGCGCTCGAGCGATATCATCGTGGATGACTACAGCGCCGTGGCGACGATTGGCGTCGTGCTCGTTATTGTGGCGTCGCTCGGACGATTTTCCGACAACTATATCGTCAAAGAGCGCGGCGTGTCGCGATTTCTCTTTGCGACGTACGCCGTCGCCCTGGGCGCGCGCGCGACGACGCTCACCAACGCAAACGTCAAGCATGCGTCGATCGCAACGGCGTTGGCGTTGTTCGCTAACTCCGCGATGTACGAACTCGGGTCGAATTGGATGAAGAGCGACGCGAGCGCGCCCTCACGAACCGTTGGAATCGCCTTTGCGATAGTCGCCGTCGTTGGAAGCGCCGGGTTCGCGTCCGCGGCCAACCATTTCGTCGCGCGCCGCTTCCAAGGCACCGAGTTTGGCGTTTATTTAACCATCTTCGCGTGGTTCGCCAACGCCGCACGAAGCGTGGAGGTTTTAGCATTCGATGGTGACGGGTACGCGACGGCGCGCGTAGTCTACGCGTGCTCAGCGGCGAGCGCGACAGCGCTCGCTATTGCAGCGCTGTCGAAAGCATCCGACGTCGACCTCATCGAGCGCCGGTGCGCGTCAATCGTCGTCGTCGTCACACCTTTGGTTGCCATGCTCGCCGGACCGGCAATGGGAGTGATTTATCTCGGATTGACGAGCGTCATCTTAGCGTCGACGGCGTTCCTCATCCTCGGCACGGCGTCGAAAACGCACGTAAATCATCGCGGTAAAGAGACCACCCTCGCCACGGGCGCGACTCTGGCGAGCAGCGTGTTATTTTGCGGTGGCGGTCATTTGTGCTCATTCGACGGTTTACACTTCGCCGCGGCTTTTACCGGGTTCAAGACGTTCAACTTTTACGGCATGGGATTGTTGCTCGCGTTCGAGACCTGGAGCGGCGATATCCTCCTCACTGCGTGCGCGCCCATCATCGCCGCGCGCCTCGGCAACGGTCGGCGCGCTCAATCATCCGATCTTTCCGCACCAGTCGCTCGAATCGCGCAAAAAATGACGTTGTTCCGATCGATCCCCGCGGCGTGCGCCGTCGGTTGTGCCGCGCTCCATCGCCGACATCTCATGGTTTGGGCCATCTTTGCCCCTAAATTCGTCTACGACGCCATCGGGTCAACCGTGGGCGATTTCTGTACGCTAGCATTCGTTTATTTCGCTTCCCGAGCGCGAGCGCGCGCGCTCGTACGCGAAAAGTCGCATTGAAACCCATATCATGGCGCGTTTGGAACTTCCCGGCAGCCGCCGCAGTCGCCGCCTCCATACGCCGACGCGAGCGCCTCACCCATGTTCGCCCCGACGCTGAATTTTCGCGCGTTCTCGCGACGAAATGCATCTTCGACGACCTCTCGCTCGCGTCCGCGTCGCGCTGTCGTCGAGAGTCGCCTGCGCACCGGCCGCCAAGGCATCCAACGCATCTACAAGCTCGCGAGAGAGCGAGAGATGATTAGCGAATACGAATACTTGGAGTCCATCGGCGTTCCTCGCGCGCAGGCGCTGCAAGTCATGGCGCAAGCATCGACGGCATTCGAACGCGAGTGCGCGCGAAGAGGCGTGGATGTGAGACAAGCGAATTATGGCTCCGCGGCGATGTCCCAAGTGGTGGCGTTTTTGCTCTCCAGCGGCGCGGATGCGCGAGAGGTTGGATCGCTCGTGATTCGACACCCAGCGGTGCTCGCGTACGACGTGGAAGAGCGATTGAAACCACTGTTTGCGTACATGGAGGGAACGTTCGCGATTGGGGCGAAGGCGTTCGTGGAGGAGGCGCAACGGCGACCGAGTTTGTTGGGGTTAGACGCGGACGACAACGCGAGAAAGATGGTGGAGTATTTGATCGATAACGGGTCTTCGAAGGAGGAAGCGATGGAGTATTTGTTAAAGTCGTTATAGTTTTTTCGATGCGCTGAAGTGCGCTTTCTTTAGCGCTCGAGCGAGGAGGGGGAATGATTATTTGTGTAACTTTAAGTCGGCAATCGTGTGCGTTTACATTTGAGCGCAAACGTCGGGAAATCGATGAAATTGTGCAACTCGTGCTCATGCGCTCATGATGCTTGAACGACTTATTCATCCAGTTCAGCAGCGATTTCAGCGACGAGCTGCTTGCGGTACTCCGCAAAGTCGCCGTTGAATTTATTGACGCGGCCTTCATCGACAACCCAAATTTCGCTCGTCTCGGCGTCGAGCACTTTTTCGCAAATGTGCGCGTCGTGTGTGATCAACACTACGCCGCCCTCAAACTCCTCGAGCGCATCGGCTAAAGCATCGATGGATTGCATGTCCAAGTGGTTCGTGGGCTCGTCCATAAGCAAAATGTGCGGCGCGGACATGCTAATCGCGGTGAACACCACGCGTGCTTTTTGACCACCCGAAAGCTTAACGATGGGCGTCAAATGGTTGTAGCCAGGCAAGCCGAACTTTCCGAGCTTGGCGCGGATCTCTTCTGGCTTGTACGATCCACCATCGGGTTTCAGATACTTGCGCCGCAAGTACTCCACCGGATTCTCATCCATGGCCAACACGTCGACAAAGTGTTGAGAGTACCGACCGATGCGCAACGCGTGCGCGCGTCGGGACTCGCCCTCCGTCGGTTCTAAATCACCAGCTAAGAGGTTCATCAACGTCGATTTACCAGCACCGTTGGGACCGATGATGGCTACACGGGTTCCCATATCGATACCGATATCGATCTTGTCCAAAGAGAAACCCTTCAAATTGGGATACGAGAACGAGCAATCGCTCAAGCCGATGAGCGGCGGCGACAACGCCGTTGGCGTAGGGAAATGGAACTCGACTTGGTAATCGGACCACTTCTCCGGTAACTGCGACGGAGCATCGCCGTCGTCGTCAATCATCATGCCCTTGTTCTTATCTTTGCCTTGCTTGCGCTCCTGCGTCTTTTTCGCCTTATCCTTGACCGCATCCTGCTTCTGCTTGCTCGACGCCGCCTTGGCTAGTTTGAGTTCCTTTTCATACTTTTCATACGTCTTGTTCGCCTCTCGTCGACGAATCTCGTACATTTCCTCAAATTGATCAAAAGAACCTTTGTACTGGTCGAGCTTGTGATCGTGCAAGTGAATGATATCCGTAGTCACGGATGACAAAAAGTCGCGGTCGTGAGAGACGACGACCAAGGTTTTTTTCCAGCGCATCAAATACTCCTCTAGCCAAATGACGGCGCGCAAGTCCAAGTGATTCGTGGGCTCATCGAGCAGCAAACATGTGGGCTCGATGAACAAAGCGCGCGCGAGGGAAATGCGCATGCGCCAACCGCCAGAGAAGCTCTTCGTACTGTTGTGCATGGAAAATCGGTCGGGTCCTTGCGAGCCGTCTTTTTTCGGCACGGTGAACCCCAAACCGTGAAGAATTTTCGACGCGCGCGCTTCCGCCGTTGCGTCGCCTTTTTCGTTCAGTCTTTCGTATGTTTTGTTGAGCTCAGCGTTCAAATCGTGTTCGGTGCCCGATTCTTCATCCTTAAACACCGGCTCTTGCACCGATTTATCGCCGAGCGCAAGTTTTTCCATCAACTCTTCGAGTTCTGTCTTCTTCTTACGCAAATCTTGCAACTCGACGTCGGCGGCGACGACGGATTGCAGCGCCGAGCGCTCGTCCCCGACGACTTCTTGTTCAACGAGCAAGATGTCAATGTGCTCGGGAACGGGAATCTTTCGACGCGCTAACAACTTCATCACCGTGGTTTTCCCGGTGCCATTCGGACCGACCAAACCGTACCGCCTACCGTGCGCGATAGTGAGCGATGTGTTATTCAGCAGTGGCTTCCCTCGGGCGCTCACGGAGAATCCTTCAATCTTAATATCCTTACTCGTCGCCATCGCGGCGAGAATTTCATCCGAGTAATTCGGAATGCGAACGTTGAATGCGTCGTCGTCCTCAACCATCGCATCCGCCTTCGCCATCGCCTCCTTACGCGCTGCCTCAATCTCCTTCTGTCTCGCTCGCTTCACTTGCTTATCCGTCGGTCCACTAAAATCAATCTTCTTATCTTCTCGCTCCGCTTTCTCGCTATCGCTCTCGCTCGCGCTCGACGGTAAATCCATCCCGTCCATATAATCATCCGCCGCTCGCGTCGGCGCGAGCGGCGCTCGAAGCTTTTTTTCCCTATTCCCCTCACCGTTCGCGCTTTTCGAACTCCCGCGCTCGTCGTTTGATTTCTCCTTCTTCTCTTTCCCTTCTTTACCGTCTTTGCCGTCCTTCTTCTCTTTTTTCTCCTTCTTTTCCTTCTTCCCCTTACCCTCGACGTCTACGCGCGATCGATCGCGTCAGTGGTCTCGTACGCGCGTTTTTTCGTCCTCACATTCGCGCGCGATCGAATTCCGTCCGAGCGCGCGCGCGAACAATTCTCAACGCTCGCGCGCTTCGCGCGTTCGAGCGCGCCCGCGAGCGCGAGCTGGACGCCGAGCGCGACGATTCGTACCGAGCGCTTTCCTCTGCGCGCGCTGTTCGTGAGTTTCTTCTTTACCGATTTTCCCCATCGTCGCGCGTGGTGTTGGAGTGGGAAGGGGAAAAGTGAGGACGAGCGCGCGGCGGGCGCGGCGGGGGAGAACCCCGGGACGACTCGCGGACGATGGGCGACGCGAAACGCGACGATGGCGATGAAGATTGAAATAAAAGTTGGTAAAGGCACGGGTGGTGAATTGAATCCATCGTGCGTCGCGATGGCGAGGGGAAGGACGAACAAAGCGTGGGTTAAGTTACAAAAAATCGCTCGTGAGAATGTTTTGCTTGGAGACGCCGCGGCTTTCAAAGAGATGCAAAAGTTTCGCGGCGACTTCACCTTGGCATCCAGCGAGGAGCACGGAGCACGTCTCGGGATCTGGACCTAAAATCGTCGCCGCGAAATTTCCCCCGGCGGTGACCGCACCAGTGAGCAAGCACTGTTCGATTAAGAACAATTGCTCTTCGACCGCTCCGTACGCCGGAACGATTTTATAGCCTTCGCTTCGCCATTCATCGTGCAGTGATAATAACGCCGCACCGCGCGCGTCAGCGCTGTCACTCATGTAAAACACCGTCACTGGATGCCTATCTGTGTACGCCAGAACGGGTTGCCAATCTAAAATCGATCGCACGCTCGCCATGCCGTTCGTTCCTCGAGCGACGAGCACGAGCGCGTGATCATCCTTCATCGCCTTTTGTAAGTTCCTGTTCGCAAACAACACATTTGCGAACCCCCCTCCGAGCGGTTTTGACACCTTTATCACATCCCCTGGCTTAGCGTTCGCGAACTCCGCCCCGTGCAAAGCTTCATCCACTAAAAATTCAACCTTGGCGCTATCCAGTCTCGCGCTGTCGTACCGTACGTGGTACGGCGACCGGGCGAGCGGCAACTTTTCTACTTTCGATGAATTCCCCACATTCGCTTTGACGTACATCCCCGGCGACGTGAACGCATCGGTCCAAACCTTGCCATTGTTGAAAACGATCCCCGGGGACGTTTTTCTCAAGTGCGCATCGTCGTGTTGCTTGTCATCCACCGCGACGACGAGCCGCCGCTTCGCGCCGTCCACGCTCGCCGCGCTATTCTCAATCACCACGCTGCGCGACGAAAAATCGCGCGCCATGTCGTCAGAACGAACGCATCTCGCGACGTTTTGAGGGACGTAAAACGCGCATTCATCGCACGTACCAGGAGTACCACTGCGTTTGGTCCTCGCTCGCGCTCGAGCGAACGCAGCGCGCGAACGCGCGGATGAGCGAACGACTTCGCTTGGCCTCGAGCGCGCTTGGTTTCGCGCGCGTATTGTGCGTTTGCAAACCTAATGCCGTTGCTTTCGCGCGCGTGTGACGCATCGCGAAAGAATATGCGATGAGAAAGCGCGCGTTGATGTGCGGCGGCTCGCGTCCGCGACCGCGGCTCGAAGCGAGCGACGACGTCGCCAAACTTCATCGCGAGCGAACGCGACGATGGAGTGAGAATGATGAACAAAGAGCACTCGTGCGCTTCATATCTAGTCGTCGATCGGGGGAAATCGCGATGACGGTGATTTGAACGAAGACATGTTTCCATTACGACGCTTCCGGCTTTGGCCAAAGCCGGTCTCTACTGAGCGATACGCCGCCGCGAACGGCGAGGAAAACAGCGCGCATGACGAACGCGGCGCACGCGACGGCGAGGACGAAGGCGAATCTTCGAATGACTTGGCGCGACGTGCGCTTCACCGGCATCGAGAGTCGACTGCGGATCGGAGTGAGAATTCCACCCGAGCTCCGCGACCGCGTCCGCGTTAATGGAGGAGGAGACGCGAGCGTCGCCGGCGCCGGTGACTTCAACGCCGCAGTCACGGGAACGGAGGGCGAACTCATCATGCTCTGATAGATCGAACTCGCGGACGATGCGCGGGAGAGTTCGATTTGCGAACCAAATGCTTTCGAACTAACGTCGTCCGCCTCGGCGCTCGGCGTCGACGCCTCGACGCAGTCGCCCAAATACCCAAACTGCGTCAACGACGGCTTTTTCGCAACCACCGTCCCGATTGGCGCGTTCGCCGCCTGTTCACCACCCCGACTCTCGTACTTTTCCAGCGCCGCGAGCGCTTGACGAAGGAGCGATGACGCCACCGCCGGCACTGGGTCCGACATTTTTCCCGTGCTCGATTCTAAAATCGAGCGAATCTCCGCTCGAACGCCCGCGCGATCGATATGAGCGGGACACCACGCGCACACGCTTGAAATCGCTTTCGCGCAATCCACCATCGCCCCTGCGCTTAAACCCCCGGTATTACGTCGACATCGTCCATCATCATCATCGCATTCGTCCTCCTCCTCCTCCTCCTCCGCCACGCGGATGCTCGCGCACAGCGCGCTCGCGCCGCCGAAATCACAAAACGCCATCGCCACGCCCCTCGATTCTGGTTTCGATCCCGCCTTCCCAACGATCGCGGCAAAACGCATTAACTCATTACTCCCGAGCTCGCGCCGACGATGACGATCGACCAATCGTAACGCGATCCATCGCGCCAGAGCCGCGCCGCATTCCGCCGACGACTCGCTCGCCGCCAATTCCTCCGCCGCCACGACGTCGCTTTCCACTCGAGCGACGATAGCGATGACGATCATCATCGTCTCTCGTAAAATCCCTCTCGAGCATTCATCATCCTTCAATGCATCACGTCGAGTCAACGCTCGCGCGAGCTTCGAAGCGCGCGCTCGAGCGGCTCGCCCGACGTCGACTCGCATCGTCCCTGTCTTCACCTCGCTCGCGCGTAATAACCACAGCGACGCGCGGTATCGCTCGTCAATCCTATGTCTCTCATCTCCGTCGCCGTCGCCGTCGTCGTCGTCGTCTCTGAAGA
>Ga0222712_10002666_pt1 | contig 20151 bp, 17 predicted proteins | sample C33_657DmetaG_FD_165043 | JGI IMG/M metagenome (GOLD analysis project Ga0222712, IMG submission 165043) | Estuarine water microbial communities from San Francisco Bay, California, United States - C33_657D | ecosystem: Environmental > Aquatic > Marine > Unclassified | place: USA: California... | reverse complement strand
TCCCGCGGCTGGACAAGATCCAAGGGGGCGTCGACGGGGTCATCCTCACGCACTGCCACCTCGACCACCTGGGTTCCCTGCCCTTGCTCGTCCGCCAGCACCCCGGCGCGCGGGTCTACGCCTCGGCCGCCACGACCCTCTTCGTCCGTCGCCTGCTCTCCAACTCGATCCAGGTGATGAAGCGCCAGCGCGAGGAGACCGGCAACGCCGACTACCCGCTCTACGTCGAGCAGGACGTCGAACGCGTCGAGCACGCCCTCGCGGCGGTCCCCCTGGCGAATCCCCGGGTCATCGGTCGCGGCGGCGAGGAGGTGGCGATCACCTTCCACCTCGCCGGCCACGTCGCCGGCGCCGTCGGCGTGCTCGTCGAGCATCGCAAGCGGAAGCACTTCTTCACCGGCGACGTCCACTTCCAGGCCCAACGCACGGTGCCCGGCGCGGCCTTCCCGCGCACCCCGGTCGACACCCTCGTGATGGAATGCACGCGCGGGGCCACCACCACCGTCCCCGCGATGACCCGCAAGAAGGAGGAGGACCGCCTCATCAACGCCATCAACCGCGTGGCCGACCGCGGGGGCGACGTGCTCCTGCCCGCCTTCGCCTTCGGGCGCATGCAGGAGATCCTGCTGCTGCTGCAGGACGCGGCCGACGCGGGCGAGCTGGTCGACGTGCCGATCTACTGCTCGGGCCTCGGCATGGACCTGTGCGACTACCTCGACGCGGCGAGCAAGAAGACCAAGCAGGTGAAGTTCAGCCGGCAGGTCCTACGCGACCTGGGCGTCCAACCGCTGTCGCGCCGCTACGTCCAGCCGGGCAAGAACCTGCCCGCGCAGGGGATCTACCTGCTCTCGAGCGGCATGCTCGTCGAGAAGACGCCGGCCTGGCGCATCGCCGCCAACATCCTCGACGACGAGGACAACGCCGTGTTCTTCGTGGGCTACTGCGACCCCGAGACGCCGGGCGGCGAGCTGATCGGGATGGCCCCCGGCGGCGAGTTCAAGTTCAAGAGCCTCGACCACACGTCGACCCTGCGCGCCGAGGTCGAACGCTTCCACCTGAGCGGGCACGCCGACCGCGAGGAACTCGTCGACTTCGCCCGCGACCTCGCGCCGAAGGACATCATCCTGACCCATGGCGACCCGCCCGCGCGCGCCTGGATGAAGGAGACGCTGGCCCGGCTGATGCCGGCCACCCGCGTCCACGACCCGGAACCGGGCGTCCCGCTGGAGCTGTGAGCGTCGTCCCCGTCTCCATCGAGGATTGGCGGGAATTCACCCTCACCCGCGGGCCGCGGATGGCCGCGGAGGCCTTCCTGCTGAAGCTCGCGGCCCTCGCGCCGCACGAGCAGCGCGCCGCCTTGTGCGGCCTGCCGAGCGCGCCCGAATTGACGCGGCGCTTCGAGCTGGCCTGGCCGCGGCGCGATTCCGCGCTCGGCGGCGTGCCCTTCCTGACCAAGGACCTCTATTTCCGGGAAGGCCAGCCGACCTTCGCGGGCTCGACGTTCCTGCCCGAGGTCATCGGCCCGGCCAGCCGGAGCTCGACCTTGCCCGACGCGTTCGAGCAGGACGCCGGCGCGATCGAATGCGGGCGGACGCAGCTCAACGAGTTCGCCTTCGGGCTGACCGGCGAGAACCCGCATCACGGCGACTGCCCCCACCCGACCGACGCCCGCCTGCTCGCCGGCGGTTCCTCGTCCGGCTCCGCCTTCGCCGTCGCCCGGGGGCTCGTCCCGTTCGCCCTCGCGACCGACACCGCCGGCTCGATCCGCGTGCCTTGCGGCTATTGCGGGGTCTGGGGGCTGCGCCTCTCGCCCGACGTCCTGCCGGTCGGCGACCTCTTCCCGCTCTCGCCGGGCTACGACACTCCGGGCTGGATCGCCGGTTCGGCGAAGGACCTCGCCCAGGTCTCCGCCGCCGTGCTCGGCGAGGCCCCGCCCGCCGGGGCCGGCCTTTGGGCCGGCGACCTTGGCGTCGGTCTGGCCACCTCCGACCTGGCCCCGATGCGTGAGCTCGCCCTGCGGGCGGGCGCGCAGGAGAACGCGGCCTCCGCGGAACTGCTGCGGCTGGCCTGCCAAGGCGCGGCGGCCGCGTATCCCGTGCTCGGCGGCTATGCCGCCTCCCGGGTGCACGCCGCGTGGCTGGACGCCCGGCGCGCGGACTACGACCCGGTGGTCTGGGCCCGCCTCGACGCGGGGCGCCGGCGGACGACGGCGGAGCTGAAGGCGGCCGAGGCGGTGCGCCAGCGCGTGAGCGATGCCTTCCGCGCCTTGTTCCACCGGCACCACTTCATCGCCCTGCCCGCCACCGCCGGACCCGCCGTGGGCAAGGCCGCGTGCGACGACGCGCACCGCGCCCGGCTGCTCGCGCTCAACGCCCCGGGCTCCCTCGCCGGCCTGCCCGCGATCGCCGCGCCCGCCCGGCGCGGCGACGGCCGGACGGTCGGCGTGCAGTTCCTCTTCCGCGACATGGCGAACTTCGGGTGGGCGTCCGTGCTCGGACGCCTGGGCTGAGGCTCAGAGCCGCTGCCGGCGCATGTGGGCGGAGGGCTGGCCCAGCGCCTCGCGGTACTTCGCCACCGTGCGGCGCGCGATCTGCACGCCGCGCTTGCGCAGCTCGGCCGTGATGGCCTCGTCGGCCAGCGGCGCCGCGGGATTCTCGCGCGCCAGGATGTCGGCGATCATCTCCTGCACGCCTTCCTGCGCGACCGTCCCGCCGTCGCTCGTCGCGACGCCGGAGGTGAAGAACCAGCGGAACTCCTTGAGGCCATGGGGCGTGAGCATCCACTTGTTGGCCGCGGCGCGGCCGACGGTCGTCTCGTGGACGCCCATCTCCTTGGCCACGTCCGTCATGGTGAGCGGCTTGAGGCGCGCGGGGCCATGCTCGAAGAAATCCCCTTGGCGCTCGACGATGATGTGGGCCAGCCGCTCGATGGTGCGCTGGCGCTCCTCGATGGCCCCGATCAGGAACTTGCCCTGGCGCATGCGCTCCAGGATGTAGGTCCGCTCCTTGTCGCCGAGCGCGTTGCCGGCGAGCATGTCCTTGTAAGCCGGTACCAGGCGAAGCTTCGGGACATGGCGGTCGTCCATGACGACCTTCCACTTGCCGTCTTCGTCCGGCTCGACGGTGGCGTCGGGCGTCACCACCCGGTTGTCGTCGCGGGCGAAACGCCGCGCAGGCACGGTCTCGAGCTTGGCGAGCTCCGCCAGCCCTTCGCGGACCCCATCCATCTCGAGGTCGAGCAGGCGGGCGCACTCCTCCAGCCGGCGCCCCATCATGGGCTCCCAGCAATCGGTGACCAGCCGGGCGGCGGTCGACAGGCCGCGCCCGCGTTGCCGCAGCTGGGCCAGGAAACATTCGCGGAGATCCCGGGCGCCGATGCCGGGCGGGTCGAAGCCCATGAGCAAGGTGTGGGCGGTGACGACGGCCTCGTAGGGCTGCCCGGAGCGCAGGGCGAGCGAGGAGAGGTCCTCCTCGAGGAAGCCGCGTTCATCCAGCGCGTCGATCAGCAGGCGGAGGGCCTCCTGCACGGCGGCGTCGTCGGAGGCGGTCCGGGCCTGCTCGGCCAGGTGCTCGGCCAAGGACGCCTCGCCGGTGGCGGACTCCAGGAGATGGCGGCGGCGCTCCTCGTCCTCCTGCGTGTAACCCTGCGAACGGATCTCCTCGTAATAGCTTTCATCCCAGTCCTCCTTCATCCGCTTGAGGGCGTCGAAATCATCGTCGCCCAGGGCGAGTTCCCGCGGACCATCCTCCTCGGGCTCCTCGGGCGGCGTCGGCGCGTCCAGGCGTTCCGACGAGGCGGGTTCGACCTCCTCCAGCAAGGGGTTGGCCGCCATCTCCTCGCCGATCTCGCGCAGCAATTCCGCCGCCGGGACCTGCAGGATGCGCAGGGACTGGCGGAGCTGGGGCGTGAGCACGAGGCCCTGCACCTGCTTCTGGGATTGGTTGATGCCCTGGTTGGCCATGGACGACGCCAGAATAGAGCAAAGGACGATGGGTTTGGCAAAGGGTATCCGCGCCCCAATCGGCTTGCTTAATCGCGTCCGCCGGGCAGGCTGGAAAAAGCCTTCCCCGAGGCTTCCCCGCCCGTATGCGTCACTTCGCCCTTTTCATCGACAACGAGGTCCGCGGACCGCTTTCGGAGTACGAGGTCCAGGACCTCATCGCGGCCGGCACCGCCACGGCGGAGACCCTCTGCGCCCCCGCCGGCTCCACGGCCTGGGAGCCCCTCTCCAACCACTTCACCTTCGGCAGCACCCTCAAGCTGAACCGCGCCCCCGCGGTGGAACGCACGGCGGAGGAGTCCGAGGCCCAGGCCAACCGCCTCGACCCCGACGTCCGCCGCAACCTGCTCATGTATGGCTTGGCCGACGCGGCCACGGTCGACCAGCTCTCGCCGGCCCAGGCGGAGACCGCCCTCGCCGCCCGCATCGCCGACCTCAAGACGCGCCGACGCACCCATCAGCTCGCGGGCCTCGGGGCGTTCCTGGTCGCGCTGGCCCTCGGGGCCTACCTCGGCCTCGGCGACACGCCGATCGCGGGCCTGCTGGGCAAGGCGGCGGGCTCCTGGAGCAAGGAGGACCCGAAGGTCACCGAACAGGCGAAGCGGCTCGAGACCGAGCTGCGGACGTTCGAGAAACTTCGCGCCGAGGCCGAGGCGGCCGTCTTCGCCCCGCCCGCGGGAGGCTCCCCCGCCCGCGCCGCCCTCACCGCCCGGCTGCACGTCACCGAAGGCAACCTCTTCAACGTGAGCGGCGGGGTGGACACCGCCCCGCTCGCCGCGCTGGTCGGCAAGTGGAACGTCAAGCTCGACCCGGCCACCCGCCTCTTCCTGCTGCCGGCCGCCGTGCCGCCCGAGCAGGCGCGCAAGATCGACGAGCAGTCGCGCGTGCTCGACGTCATCCTCTCGCCCTTGATGGACGACGCCGGCTTCGAGAGCCTGCGCCAGGAGACCGTCCGCGGTTTCCCCGAGCAACCCGGCGTGCCCGAATCCGCCCGGCTCAAGTCCGAGGTGGAGAACATGAAGCTCGCGGAGCTCAAGGTCATGATCGACCGCGTCGAGTTCCGGGCCCGCGCCTGCGAGCAGGAAGGCTCCGCCGGCAACCTGGTCGGCACGCGCGCGCAACAGGCCGGCGTCCTGCGCGACTGGGCGCCCAAGCTCCGCGCGTTCGCCGCCCAGCTGCGCGAGCTGCACAATCGCCTCCAGATCAACATCAACCCCGCCGCCCGCGGCAAGCTCTGGAGCGAGTTCAACGCGGGCCCCGGCGCCGAGCTGGCCGCGTGGGTGCTGGGCGCCGACGCCAAGGAGATCAAGGTGGACGCGCAGGGCGCCTTCGTCATCGCCGAGACGGCGAAACTGGACGCGGCGGCCGCGGCCGGCCGCCTGCTCGCGACGACCCAGATCAACAACGACACCGTCTACCTCGCCTGGGGCTCCAAGTTCCTGAACTGCCGCGACCTCGCGAGCGCCGAGATCCCGAAGGAGCAGTTCCTCGCGCGCGAGGAGTACAAGGTCGTCGACAAGCCCGTCACCGGCGGGCGCCGCTGCGTGGCCAAGGCCCGCGTCGGCGGACGCGACCTCGTCGTCGAGCGCACCGCGCCGCAATGGCGTTTCCTCGCCGTGGCGCGCGAGAAGGACGCCGACGCCCTGGTCGTCGCGGTCGACGCGGCGACGTACGAGAAGTTCGCGGTCGGCCAGGTCGTGCCGTTCGAGATCCTCGCCGGCCTGCAGACCTACGCCCGCCCGGCCGAGTCGGCCATCCCCTCCCCGCTCGGCGCGGCGGAGTGACGGGTCCCCGGCTCAGCGCCGGACCCAGCAATCCGGCTCGGAGCAATCGCCCATCGAGGCGGGGCTGAGCCGGGTGACCTTGCCGGTGACGCTGTCGACCACGGCGATCCAGCCCGTGCTCGCGGTCGCCTGCGTCGCCACGAGGTGGCGGCCGTCGGCGCACCAGCTGGCGTGCGAAAGGTTGAGCGCGCTGGCCGCGGGGATCTTGGCGACGGTGCCCGCGCCGAGGTCGATGAGCCCGAGGCCGAGGCCGCCCGCCTGGTAGGTGAAGACGATCTGGTTCGGGAAGACCGGGTTCCAGCGCGGCTCGGTGCTGTAGCCGTAGCCGGTCGCCACGCGGGCGAGGCCGCCGCCGGCGCTGCTGGCGAGGTAGATGCCGGGCCGACCGAGCGGACCGCTGGTGAGCGCGAAGCGCGCGCCATCGGGCGACCAGCAGGGATCGGAGTCCACGCCTTCGGTGCCCACCACGAGGCGCGGGGATTCGCCGCGCGGGCCGGCGACGAAGATGTCCATGGTGCCCTTGCTCGAGGAGGCGAAGGCGATGCGTCCGTCCGGTCCGCTGCTGGCGCCGCCGAGCGCGCCGCGGACGTTCGTGATCACCTTCGCGGCCTCGCCCATGCCGTTCGAGGAGAGGATCTCGGGGAAGCCCGTGCGGTAGGACGTGACGAAATAGACGCGGGCGCCGTCCGCCGACCAGCGGGGGCTGTTGGTGCTGCTCTGGTACCTGGTCAGCTGGAGCACGCGGGAGCGGGCGAGGTTGGTGACGTAGACCTCCTGCTTGCCGCTGTAGCGCGAGACGAAGGCGACCTTGGTGCCCGCGAAGAGGGGCTTGAGCTGCCAGCGCTTGCCGAGGCCGACGACGATGGCGTCCGCGACCTGCAGGATGAGGTCGTGCTCGTCGCGCCCCTCGACGGAGGTCTGGAAGGCGAACCGCGCGTTGTCGCAGGCGGCGGTGGCGGTGAGCGCGGCGCGGCTGATGGTCACGCGCAGGGAGGAGCCGGCGCGCAGGCTCAGCGCGCCGTGCGCGCCGAGGGCGACGCGGACCTGGTCGCCGAAGGCTTGGTCGTCCGACACGACGGTGACGGGGACGACGCCGCGCTGCAGTTCGCCCTCGATGCTGTCGTTGATGACGACGCGGTCCTGGGCCGGGGCGAGCAGGGAAAGGCCGAGCAAGGAGAAGAGGGCGAGCAGGCGCATGGATCGAGGAAGGAAAGCGTTCGCAGTTTGACCTAGGTGGGGGCGGGACTTCAATCCTGCTCATGGCACTCGACAAGGATTCCGTCCAGAAGGCGTTGGCCCAGGTCCGCTACCCGGGCTTCAGCCGGGACATCGTCTCGTTCGGGCTGCTCAAGGGCGTCGAGGTCTCGCCGGAGGGCAAGGTCGCCGTGGGGCTGGCCGTGACCACGGCCGACCCCGAGATCCCGAAGAAGCTCTACGCCGACATCGAGGCCGCGCTGGTGGCCTTGGGCGCCCGGCAGCCCGAGATCGCCATCACGGTCACCGTCCCGAAGGGGAGCCCCGCCGCCGGCGCCCCGTCCGGGGCGGGCAAGCTTCCCGCCGACGCCGGGGTCGGCCGGGTGAAGCACATCATCGCCGTCGCCAGCGGCAAAGGCGGCGTCGGGAAGTCCACCTTCGCCGTGAACCTGGCCTGCGCGCTGGCCCGGGCCCTGACCGAGCATGGCCGGCCCGGCCGGGTCGGGCTCATGGATTGCGACATCTACGGCCCGTCGGTCCCGCTGATGATCGGGGTGTCCGGCCGGCCCGAGATCGAAGGCGACGTCCTGCTGCCCTTGGAGAACTTCGGGGTGAAGGTGATCTCGATGGGCCTGCTGATCGACGAGAACGCCCCGGTCGTCTGGCGCGGCCCGATGATCATGAAGACCATCTCGCAGTTCGCCACCAACGTCCGCTGGGGCGAGCTGGACGTCCTGCTCATCGACCTGCCCCCCGGGACGGGCGACGCCCAGCTTTCCATCGCCCAGTCGATGGCGCTCAGCGGGGCGGTCATCGTCACGACGCCTCAGACCGCCGCGGTCTCGGTCGCCCTCCGCGGGGCGGCGATGTTCGCGAAGGTGAGCGTGCCGATCCTCGGCGTGGCCGAGAACATGAGCTTCCTCGAGGATGCCGACGGCCGCCGCCAATACCTTTTCGGGCAAGGCGGGGGGCTCAAGGTCGCCACGGCGCTGGATACGGAGCTGCTGGGCGAGGTCCCCTTGGACCAGGCGGTCCGCCAAGGCGGGGACCACGGGATCCCGGTGGTCATCAGCCACCCCGATAGCAACGCCGCCCGGGTCTTCAAATCGGTGGCCCTCACGGTCTTACGCAAGCTTGAGACGAAAGCGTGACCTGGCCGTCACGACCGACTTGCAAGATTGATAAAAATCACGCACATTGCGGCCAGGATGAGCAACGTCGACCAAGGAGGCCTGCCGGACGCCGAGATGGCGGCGCGCTCCTCGCTTTACGCTGAATTCCGGGCCGAGCGGGAGGAGATCCTCCGCCACAAATGGATCGAGTCCGAGAAGGCCGGTCGCGACATCGGCTTCGAACGCGCCCTCATCGACTGGACGCGCCATCACCGCGCCCGCTGGCGCGCGGAACGTCGCGCCAAGGCCTAGGCCGCGGGCGGCGGCCCCGGCTGGACCACGTACACCTCGGCCCAGTCATCATACGACGATCGGCCGCGTTTATCCGTCAGGATGGTGAGGTAGAAAAGCGACGAGCCGAACAGGCCGACCTTGAGATCCCACATCCAAAGAATCTGCTTGGTCGCCGCCCATTGCCAGACCTTGCCGGTGCGCGGAGCCCCGAGGGTGCGCCCGTCGACCAAGGAGAGGCCGCAGATCCGCTGGCCCAACGTGCCCCCGAGATAAATCGCGGGCACGGCCAGCGCGGCGATGACCGCGGGCGGAATCAGGAAAATCACGGCGTTCGACAGGGAGCCGGCTTCGGGTTGGTAACCGACCAAGACCCCGATCGCCCGGGCCAGGGCGAGGGAGAGCGCCAGGTCGATGCCGTGCGCGGCTAGCCGGCGCCACTTGGAGGCGGGCTTGAGTGCGGCGGAAGCGGGCGCGGGTTCCATCGGGGCAGACTGCCGCACCCGGCGCACCCGGGCAATAAAAAGGCCGCCCTGTGGGCGGCCTTTTGGGGGCGGCGGAAGCGGAAGCTTAGCCCTTGATCTCCTTGTGCAGCGAGTGGCGGCGCAGGGAGGGGTTGTACTTCTTCTTCTCGACCTTCTCTTGGGAGAGCTTCTTGTTGCGGGTGGTCATGTAGCGCGAGGGATTCTTACCTTCCTTGCGGGCTTCAGTGCACTCGATGATGACGATTTCGCGGGCCATGGTTCAGATTGGGTTTAGAGGTTGAGGATTGGGAGGGGGAGACGGGGGGAGCAAGCCCGAAAAACAAGCCGGGCGGCCAACGGCCGCCCGGTTTGAGGAAAAAGGGCCTGAATCAGCCCCACAACCGCTTCTTGTGGCGGTTGTTCTTCGAGCGCTTGCGGCGCTTGTGCTTGTTCATCTTCAGACGACGCTTCTTCTTGAGGCTTCCCATGGTGTGGTGATGGCTCGCATCTAGGAGAGCCTCCGCGGGACAGTAAAGCCGAAACTAGACCGAAATGCGGGTATCCGCCAGCCATGCGGAAGCCCCCCACGCCGACCTTAAAGTCCCATCAATCACGGCGATATCGGCCTCCGCGGGGACAAAGGCGAAACAAGCGCTGCCGCTACCGGTCATCCGGAAGACGAGCCCATGGCGCTGACGCAACCACCGCAAAGCGGTGGGCAAGGCGAGGTGCTTGGCGAAGACCGCGGGAGCGAGGTCATTGCCGAGTTCCCCCGGGTCGCCGGCCGGAGCCGCCACCCACGCCGCGAGGTTCGCCTCGACGAGAGCGGCCTCCTGGTAGCGTCCTGAACGGGCCAACGCGGCATAAGCCTCCGGGGTCGGGATGCCAAAGGGCGGCTTGATCACGAGGACCCGTCGGCCGGACAAGGCCGCCGCCGCCGACCTCGGCAACGCAGCCAGCGCCTCTCCCCTGCCCCGCATCACCTTCAGTCCGCCGCGGACGAAGTAAGGGCAATCCGAACCGACTTCGGCGGCCATCCGTTCCAACTCGTCGGGCCCGAGAGGCGTCGGCGACGCCTGATCCAGGAGTCGCAAAGCCGCCGCCGCATCGGAACTGCCACCGCCGAGGCCGGCCCCATGGGGAATCCGCTTCGCCAGATGGAAGGCTCCGCGGACGCAGTCCGGACGACGCCGGGCGTAGGCCTCCGCGGCCCGCAGCACCAGGTTGGTCCCGTCGGCGGGCACCGCAGGGTCGTCGCAGGTCAGCGTGAAAGCGGGGCCGGGGGCGAAGCTCAAGGTGTCGGCCAGCGCCAGCCCGGCCACGAGGCTCACCAACTCATGGAACCCATCCGCCCGCCGACCGGTGACGGCGAGGGAGAGGTTGAGCTTCGCGGGCGCGTCGGTGACGAACACGCGGGCAGGATGACGGTCGCCCGGCGCGGAGGCGAGGCGATTTGGGCCGGGCTCAGGAGCGCGGGTGCGCCTTGCGATGCACGTCCCGGAGACGGGCGACGGAGAGGTGCGTGTAGATCTGCGTGGTCGAGAGCGAGGCGTGCCCGAGCTGCTCCTGCACGAGCCGCAGGTCCGCGCCGTTGGAGAGCAAGTGCGTCGCGCACGCGTGGCGCAGCTTGTGCGGGGTCAGGTCGGCCGGCAGGCCGGCCAAGGCCAGCTTGCGCTTCAACATCAGCTGGACGGCGCGCGGGTGCAGCGCCCCCCCGCGGGCGGCGAGGAGCAAAGGCGCCCCGCGGGCGGGCGCGCCGCGCAGGGCGAGGTAGGCCTTGACCGCGGCCACGGCCGCGTCGCCGACCGGCACGACGCGCTCCTTGGAACCCTTGCCCAGCACGCGGACGAGGCCGGTGCCGAGATCGAGGTCGCCCCCGGTGAGCCCGCACAGCTCGGACACCCGCAGGCCGCCGCCGTAAAGCAGTTCGAGGATCGCCTGGTCGCGGGCGCGGCGCTCCGGGGTCTCGCCGGTCGCCTCCGTCGCCTCGGCGTCGAGCAAGGTGTCGGTCTGGGCCTCGGTCAGGAACTTCGGGAGCGACTTCGGCAGCTTGGGCAGGATCAGGCCGGCCGCCGGCGACGCGGCGATGCCACCGCGCTCCCGGAGATCGGCCAGGAAGGCGCGGAGCGCGGAGACCTGGTTATGCACGGTCCGGCGATCATGGGTGTTCTGACGCTCGATGACGAAGTCGCGCAGATGCCGGGCGGTGAGTTTGGCCCAGTCGCCGTCCCAGCCGCCATTGGCCTGCATCCAAAGGGCGAAACCCTTGAGCGAACGCCCGTAGGTGAGGCAGGTGCGCGGGGCCAGCCGCCGACCGGCCAGCTGACGCTGGAGGTAGGCGGAGACCAAGGCCGCGCCCGGCCAGTCGCTGGGATCCCCGTCGTCCGCGGACTGGACGGGGCGGCGCTTCACGCCTGCGGCTTCTTGCCGTGCTCGGCGCGCACCGTGATGCCGATGCCGCCGCGCACCCCGAAGGCGCCGACGACCTCGCACCAGACCGGATCCAGCGCGGCGACGAGGTCGTCGAGGATCTTGTTGGAGAGGTGCTCGTGGAACATGCCCTGCTGGCGATAGCTCCAGAAGTAGAGCTTGAGCGACTTCGACTCGACGATCCGGGGACCGGGGACGTAGCGGATGGTGATCTTCGCGAAATCGGGCTGACCGGTCGCGGGGCACAGGCACGTGAACTCGTCCGTGGTCAGTTCCACGGTGTAGTGCCGGCCGATGTTGCGGTTCGGAAAGGTCTCCAGCGTCTGCTGGGGTTTGTTCTGGGTATTCCCGAGGTGGGAGAGCCCGGCGAGGTCCTGAGGCTGAGTGGCCATGCCAAGAGGCAAGCGGCCGCGACGAAAGAGACAAGCGGAGAACAGCCTTTCCCGCCGGCGTGGCCTAAACCGGCTTGCCTCAGGGCGGGGGGGCGGTTGCCTTCCCTCACCCACGCGTGCATGGAACCCAGGGCCATCGCCATCCTCGGGGCCACCGGCTCCATCGGCACGACCACCCTCCAAGTCGTCCGGGCCCATCCGAGCCTGCTGCGGGTGGCCGGCTTGGCCGCGCGTTCGCGGTGGCGCGACCTGATCGGGCCGGTCCGTGAGTTCCAGGTCGGGACCATCGCCTTGGCCGACCCCGCCGCCGCCGCGGCCGCCCGGGCGTCCGGCGAATTCCCGGCCGGCACCCGCATCCTCGAGGGCGAGGCCGGGCTCGCCGAAGTGGCCTGCCTGCCCGAAGTCGCGATGGTCGTCTCGGCCGTGGTCGGGACGGCCGGGCTCGTCCCCACCCTCGCCGCGCTGGAGGCCCGCAAGGACGTGGCCCTCGCCAGCAAGGAGCTCCTCGTCCTGGCGGGCAAGTTCGTGACGGCGACCGCGCGGCGGACGGGCGGCCGCCTGCTCCCGGTCGACAGCGAACATAACGCGATCTTCCAGCTGCTGCGCGACAAGCCCGCCGCGGACATCGAGCGACTGGTGCTGACGGCCTCGGGCGGCGCGTTCCGCGACACCCCGCCGGCCAACCTCGGCGCGGTGACCCTCGCCCAGGCGCTCAAGCACCCGAACTGGGACATGGGGCCGAAGGTGACCATCGACTCCGCCACGATGGCCAACAAAGGGCTCGAGATCATCGAGGCCCGCTGGCTGTTCGACCTGCCCGTCGACCGCATCGACGTGGTCGTGCACCCGCAGAGCATCATCCACTCGATGATCGCCCTGACGGACGGTAGCCTGCAGGCCCTCCTGTCGCCGCCCTCGATGGCGTACCCGATCCAGGACTGCCTGCTGTACCCGCGCCGCCTGCCCTGCCCCGCGCCCCGCCTCGACTTGGCGGCCGCCTTGACGCTCTCGATGAGCCCGCCGGAACCGGCCCGCTACCCCTGCCTGGGCCTGGCCCGCGCGGCCGCCCGGACGGGCGGGACCGCCCCGGCCATCTTCAACGCCGCCAATGAGGTCGCGGTCGCGGCCTTCGTCGAAGGCCGGCTGGGCTTCACCGGCATCGCCGAGCTCGTGGCGGCGACCCTCGCCGCCTGCCCGGCCGGCGAACCGGCCAGCTTGGCCGAGGTGCTCGCGGCCGACGAAGCCGCCCGCCGGACCGCTTCCAGGCTCGCCCCGGGGCTGGCCCGCTGAAATAAACGCCCTTTCCCCCTTACATGGACCATTTCTCCGTCTCCGACCTCCTGGGCAGCCTCCGCGGCATCTTCCTCGTGGTGCTCTTCTTCGGCGGCTCGATCTTCGTCCACGAGCTCGGCCACTTCCTCGCCGCCCGCAAGCGCGGCCTGAAGGTCGAGCGTTTCTCCATCGGCTTCGGCCCCCGCCTGTTCGGCTGGACCGGCAAGGACGGCGTGGACTACCGCGTCTCGCTGATCCCCCTCGGCGGCTACGTAGCGCTCCCGCAGCTCGCCGACATGCAGGGCATCGAGGGGGAGAACGCGGACGACGCCGAGGCGCTGCCCAAGATCTCGTACGCCGACAAGATGATCGTCTCGGTGATGGGCGCGGTCTTCAACGTGATCTTCGCCTTCGTGCTGGCCACGATCCTCTGGTTCACCGGCATGCCCGTGGCGGAAGGCAACGGCAGCACCGTCGTCGGGTACGTGCCCGAACAGGTCGTCACCGGGTCCGCCCACCTCGCCGAGCTCGGTCTCGGGCAGACCATCCCGGGGCCGGCGCACGTCGCCGGCGTCCGCAGCGGGGACAAGATCCTCGCCATCGACGGTCAGCCGGTCGCCACCTTCGGGCAGGTCATGGAAGCCATCATGCTGGGCAACCGGCGGGATGCGCAGGATCGCCCGACCGCGCTCTTCACGGTGGAACGCGGCGGCCAGACCCTCGAGATCACCGTCAACCCGGCCCGCCTCGAGCTGAACGCCCGCAGCGGGGACCGCATCCGGGTCGCGGGGATCCAGGCCCGCGCCAAGGTCGTCCTCGACGAGCCGCTGCCGGACTCCCCCGCCGCCAAGGCGGGCCTGCGCAAGGGCGACCGCATCCTCGCGGTCGACGGCCAGGAGGTGAACAATTCGTCCGAGTTCCGCGAGCTGCTCCGCAAGGGCGGCGCCGTCGAGCATCAGCTCAAGGTCGAGCGGACCGACGGCTCGACCACCACCCTGCCCGTCACCCCGCGGATCAACACCACGGTGAACCCGGTCAGCGTCATCGCCTACGGCGAGGAAGGCCATCGGCACTCCCTCATCGTCGTGCCGGTGACCAAGGACCTGCTCACGCGCGACCCCGCCGCCAAGCGCGACCAGCTGATGGTGCTCGGCGTGTCGCCCGAGGACCCGGCCCTCGCCGAGGCCCTGCGCATCGGCACCATCCTGGACAAGGTCGACGGCAAGGAACTCGCCGCCATCCGCTCGCTCGAGGACCTCGACCGGGCCGGCGCCGGCGCCCCCCGCGAACTCACGCTCTATTGGAAGCGGGCCAACGGGGACAGCGGCAACCTGACCCTGCCCAACGCCTCCGTCCGGCGCGGCAAGCCCACGGAGGTGGCGCAGATCGGCGTCGCGTTCCTCAGCCGCCCCGACCTCCAGAAGCGCAACCCGCTCGAGACCTGCGCCGACATCGTCCGCTCGACCTTCACGACGCTGCGCCGCCTGTTCGACCGCGATTCCGACATCAAGGTCAACCAGCTGGCCTCCGTGATCTCGATCACGAAGACCTACTACAACATCTCCGAGGACATCACCCGCGTGCTGTTCTTCACGGTCCTGATCAACCTCAACCTGGCCATCCTGAACCTGATGCCCATCCCGGTGCTCGACGGCGGGCACATGCTGATCGCGACCATCCAGCGCTACACCAACAACGCCATCAAGGCCTCGGCGGTGATCGTCCTGCAATACACCTTCATGGCCCTGCTCTTCGGCCTGATGGGGTACATCATCCTGAACGACGTCCGCCGCTGCTCCGGGGACAGCGAGAACCAGCTCCGCCAGCAGATCCTCGAGCGCCACGTGTTCAAGCCCGCGGAATATCGGAAATAAGCGGTTGGCGGGTAGCGGTTGGGGAAGCATGGAACAGGGCCAGGGTTAGGGCCAGGGTCAGGCGACAGGAGTTGCAAAGCAAAAGGCAAGCGGTCGGCGCGGACGAGCAGGGACGCTCGTCCCTACCCGCGCGTAGCGCGCCAAATGCGGCATTCGCTACCCTCGACTCAGCACTCTGCACTCGATTCAGCACTCAGCACTCTGCCCGTGCCCCCAAATTCTCCCCCAACCGCCAACCCCGAACCGCTAAACCCATCCGCTCCCAGCGATTCAGGCAGGGCTGACCGTCCTCGGTCGGCCGCGGACGAGCAGGGACGCTCGTCCCTGCCGCGCGTAGCGCGCCAAATGCGGCATTCGCTACCCTCGACTCAGCACTCTGCACTCGATTCAGCACTCTGTACTCTTCCCCTGCCCTCAAATTCCCTCCCAACCCCCAACCGCTAACCCCCAACCGCCAAACCCATTCTTCTCGTCCTCGGGAACTGTCTCCGCCAACCTCCTGTCCTCCCTCCCATGGACCTCCCGAATTCCTCCTCGCGCCGCTCCTTCCTCGGCTCCGCCGCGGCCGCCCTCGCCGCCCTGAGCGTGCCGGCCGCCCTCGCCGCCGAGAACGCCGCGAACGCCAAGGCCTCCGGCACCGGCAAGAACAACACCAAGAAGGCCTACATCTACGCCTTCCACATCGGGAACATCGAGGCGTGGTCGATCAGCGACGGCTGGGGCACCTTCAAGCAGGGCGTGACCAAGAAGATGTGGCCGCCGGAACAGCGTCCCGCGATGTCCAAGGCCCTCGCCGACCTCGGCGAGCGCCCGGATGACATGACGCTCTACATCAACGTGCTCGTGCTCCGCAAGGGCAAGGAAGTCGTCCTGGTCGACGCGGGCTTCGGCGCCTACTACAAGAACGCGAACTGGGGCTGGCTGGCCGACGCCCTCGAGACGATCGGCATCAAGCCGGCCGACGTCACGCACGGCCTGCTGAGCCACTCGCATGTGGACCACATCGGCGGCTTCTTCCAGGGTAACAAGATCCTCTTCCCGAACGCGGCCATCCACGTGCTCAAGAGCGAGGTGGACTTCTGGCGCGCGCCGCAGCCCGACTTCAGCAAGTCGCACCGGACCGACGACATCCCGGGGCTCATCAAGATGGTCCGCGGCGGCTTCGACGCCCTGCAGCCCAACCTGGTCCTGCACCAGGACGGCGACCAGCTCCTCGACGGCGCGATCACGATCCTCGCGGCGCCGGGTCACACCGACGGGCATGCCATCTACCGCATCAAGGACGGCAAGGACTCGCTCCTGCACCTGTCGGACCTCGCCCACAACCACGTGCTGATGATGCACGACCCGTCGTGGTTCATCGACTTCGACCACCACCCGGAGCAGGCGATCGCCACGCGCCGCAAGGTCTTCGCCGAGATCGGCGCGACCCGCGAGCGGGCCTACGGTTTCCACCTGCCCTGGCCCGGCCTCGGCGTGCTGGTCCCGCAAGGCAAGGAAAGCTACCTCTGGTCGGCCGAAAGCTGGCGCTGGGACGTCTGAGTTCGTTGACGGGCGCGGGCAAAGGGGTTGAGATGACCCCATGCCCTCGGACTACTGTCCTTCCCGCCACCGCACGGTCCGTCGCCTGACCCGCGTCGTGCAGGTGGGGAGCGTCGCCGTGGGCGGGACGAACCCCCTCCGGCTGCAGTCGATGACGACCTCGGACACGGAGGACGTGGCCGCGACGGTCGCCCAGGCGATCCGCCTCGCGGAAGCGGGCTGCGAGATCATCCGCATCACCGCGCCGAACAAGGCCGCCGCCTCGGCCCTGAAGGAGATCCACGGGCGGTTCCGCGCCGCGGGCTTCGCCCAACCCCTGGTGGCGGACATCCACTTCCTCCCCGTCGCCGCGATGGAGGCCGTCGAGCACGTCGAGAAGGTCCGCGTGAACCCGGGGAACTACGCCGACAAGAAGAAGTTCGCGGTGCTGGAATACACCGACGCGGCCTACGCCGAGGAACTGGAGCGCCTGCACGACGCCTTCAGCCCCCTGGTGCTCCGGGCCAAGGCCCTCGGCCGTTCCCTGCGTATCGGCACCAACCACGGCTCGCTGTCGGACCGCATCATGAACCGCTACGGCGACACGCCGAACGGGATGGTCGAGTCCGCCCTGGAATTCATCCGCATCGCGGAAGCCCATGGGTTCAAGGACCTGATCCTGTCGATGAAGTCCTCGAACCCCAAGGTGATGGTCGAGGCCTACCGGCTCGCGGCCGCCCGCATGGACGAGCTCGGGATGGACTATCCGCTCCACCTCGGGGTGACCGAGGCCGGCGAGGGCGAGGACGCGCGCATCAAGTCCGCCATCGGCATCGGCTCGCTCCTGGCCGACGGCCTCGGCGACACCATCCGCGTCTCCCTGACCGAGGACCCGTGGCACGAGATCCCGGTCTGCCGGGAGATCGTCCGCCGCGCCGAGGCCTTCGCCGAGCTCGGCGCCGGCTCGACCGTCCGCCTCCCCGCCGACCCGGCCGACCCGTTCTCGTTCAGCCGCCGCCCGACGGAGACCCTCGAGCTGTCGCCGAAGTGCCTCGCCGGCGCGGGCGAAGTCCCGCGCGTGATCGTGCGCAGCCACGTCGGCCTGACCGACTGGCAAGCAGCCGCGAAGGAACTGCTGGACGCCCATGCCGCCCAACGCGAAGTCCGCGCCGAAGGCCTGCTGGTTCGCTTAGATGACCACTCCCAGGCCGCCAGCCTGCGTTCCCTGCGCAAGGCCCTGGGCCCCGCCGTCCCGGCCCTGTTCGTCGAGACGCCCCTGGACCCCGCCGACTTCCCCTTCGACGGCTCCGGCAGCCGCCTGGTGGTCGTGAAGGCCTTCTCCCCGGCCGATGGGGCTGACGTCAAAGCCTGGGGTGAAGCCGTGGCGAAGCACGATGCGCTCCTGGCCGCCGATCTCGACGGACCGACCCTCACCGCCCTCGCCCGGGAATTCGCCGCGATTCCGGCGGGGCGCCTGCTCCTGACCTCCTCCCAGCCGCAGGATGGCCTGCATGCCACGGGCACCTATCGCGAACTCGTTCGCTGCGCCGCCGCGGCGAAGCTTACCGCGCCGCTCTGGATCCGAGCGACGGTCGCCAACGCCGTGCGCCTCGACCCCGGCTTCCAGTCCCGCCTGCTCGAGGCCTCGATCCACGCCGGCGGCCTGCTCGTCGATGGCTATGGCGACTTCCTGTCCTGCGAGACGCCGACCTCCACGGCGAAGTCGCTGACGCTCGCCTACGACATCCTGCAAGGCGCGCGGATGCGCCAGACCAAGACGGAGTATGTCGCCTGCCCGAGCTGCGGCCGCACCCTCTTCGACATCCAATCGACGACCCTGAAAATCAAGGAGCGGACCGGCCACCTCAAGTCCGTCACCATCGCGGTCATGGGCTGCATCGTGAACGGACCAGGCGAGATGGCCGACGCCGACTTCGGGTATGTCGGCGGCGCGCCCGGCAAGATCAACCTCTACGTCGGCAAGACGCCCGTGAAGTTCAACATCCCCCAGGAAGAGGCGGTGGAACGCCTCGTCGACCTCATCAAGGAGAAGGGGCGCTGGGTGGAAGCGTGAGCGCGGCCTGATATCAAGGGACAGTGTCAGCAGACAGGGTCAGGGTCAGGAAAACGCCCCCTGCGCTGATTCCACCCTTCAGGTAGGGCTGACCGTCCCCGGTCGGCCGCCGACATGGGGTCTGGCTTCAGCACGCGTAGAGTGATGGTGCCTGACCCCATGTCGGTTCCGCGGCAAGGGACTTCGGCCTTCAACACGAGGTGAGGCACGCCATCGCAAAGCGAGGTGAAGCCAGACCCCCGTGTTTCGGCCGTGGACGAGCAGGGACGATCTTCCCTAACCGCGCGAAGCGCGCTTAAGCGGCATCAGCTACCCTCGACTCAGCACTCTGTACCCCACCCCATCCCCATCCCCATCCCCATCCCTGGCCCCGACCCTGGCCCTTCGCGGGCAAAGCCTACGGTCACTTCGCCTCGGCCATCAGCACCTCGATGAGGGGCTTGGGGTCGGGCAGGCCGTGAGGGTGGTGGTCGCCGCCTTCCTTGGGGAAGATCTTGAATTTGCCGCCGTGCTTTTGCCAGAGGTCGACGACGGGCTTGGCGTTGTCCACGTAGGGCACGACGGTGTCGGCCGTGCCGTGGCACGAGATCAGGAAGACGCCCGCCTTGATCGCGGGCTCGAGGCCATCGGTCGGGCGGAGGGACTTGGCCTGCGCTTCCTCGTCGGTGGCGAACTTGAACTCGGTCTTGTAGAGTTTCCAGTCGTTCGCGCTGCCCTTCCCCTTCGCCGTGAGCGGGAAGCCGCCCGGCCACGAGCGGATGTCGCAGACGCCGTTGTCGAGATAGAGGACGCTGACACGGTCCGGGTGCAGGCGGGTCCACGCATTGACGTAGAGGCCACCGCGCGAGATGCCGAGCAGCGCGGGCTTAGCGGAGAGGCCGCGCTTGCCGTTCAGTTCCGCGTAGAGCTTTTCCCAGGCCTCCATCGAGCGGGGCGAGCCGAACTGATTGGAGACGCCGATGGAGGCGACGTGCCAGCCTTGGGCGACGAGCCCGTCCTCGAGGGACTTCAGGTGGCCGGCGAACTCGCCGACCCAGAGCCATGGCTTACCCGGGGCGGCCTGGGCGGGGACCTTTAAGGTGACGGACTTGCCGTCGAGGGTGAACTTCTCGACCGTGGCGGCCGGAGCGACGGCGCCAAAGGCCATCCCAAGCAAAGCGAGGAGGAAGCGGGGCATGGGCGGACTCCTAGAGGCAAACCCTAGGAAGTGCAAAGGAGTTCAACGAAACAGGTAGGGGCAGCACCGCGTGCTGCCCTAGCCCTCCCCGGTCGGCAGTGTCTCGAGGTAGGGCTGGCCGTTCCCGGTCGGCCGCCGGCATCGGGGTCTGGCTTCAGCACGCGTAGCGTGATGGTGCCTGACCCCCATGCCGGTGACCCCATTGCCGGTTTCGCGGCAAGGGACTTCGGCCTTCAACACGAGGTCAGGCACGCCGTCGCGTTGCAGGGCGAAGCCGGACCCCGTGTTTCGGACGCGGACGAGCTGGGACGCCCGGCCCTACCCGCACGAGGCGCGCCTTAGCGGGATCAGCTACCCTCGACTCAGCACTCTGCACTCGATTCAGCACTCTGTAATCTTCCCCTTCCCCCTCCCCTCCTGCCCTCGTGCCCTCCTGTCCTCGAGCCCTCCCGCCCTCCTGCCCTCGTGCCCTCGCGCCATCGTGTCCTCCTGCCCTCCTGCCCTCCATACCTCTATTCCTCTTTGCCTCCCTCCCCCAAATCTCCCTATCTCTACCCCTACCACTT
>Ga0222712_10002665_pt1 | contig 20153 bp, 23 predicted proteins | sample C33_657DmetaG_FD_165043 | JGI IMG/M metagenome (GOLD analysis project Ga0222712, IMG submission 165043) | Estuarine water microbial communities from San Francisco Bay, California, United States - C33_657D | ecosystem: Environmental > Aquatic > Marine > Unclassified | place: USA: California... | reverse complement strand
TAAAGCACCCATTAAAAACACCCAAGCCAGGCTAGGTTCAGTGATCGGATTCTCTATTTGAGTTGGAAGCACTAACCAGACAAAATGCCACAAATAAAGGGAGTATGAGATATCTCCCAGATATCTAAGCGGGGCTATCCCCAATCGTTTCAGGGGAAAGTAGAGCAAAATTCCTGTTCCAACTACAGGTAACCAAGCTAAATAACCCGGGTAAGCGCTCTGGGAATTCAGGACAAACATTGATCCGGCCAAGATAATCAGACCTAGAAAAGGCAAGAACCTAGAGTTTCTTGTTGCAAAGGTAGCCAGCAAACCTCCGAAAGCTAGCTCCCAGAATCTTGTCAGCGGAGAGAAATAAGAAGCCACCGGATCTAGTACGGTCTGAGTTATGCTCCAGTAGCTTGAGGCCAGAATTACAACAGTGAGAAAGATCCTGAGAATAAGTACTCTCTGCTTTTCTGATCCCAACCAAGTGAGTAGAAAAATCACCAGCGGGTAGAAGAGGTAGAACTGCTGTTCAATGGCAAGTGACCAGTAGTGGGTAAGTAATGATTGATCAAGCCCTGCAATGAAGTAGTTAGACCCACTTTGAATTAGGCGAATGTTGGTGGCATAGAAAGTAGCCCACCTGGCATCGATTAACAGGTCTGGGTTGAAAGCCTTTCCTGAGAATAAGAAGGCAGCGACTACGGTTACCGAAATAACTAAGGCAGCAGCTGGAAATATCCTGATAAATCTTGAACGCCAGAACTCAACTAAGTTCCGGAAAACTCTATGCGCTGGTTTCTTTTGAATCGACAGAGTTATGACATAACCGCTGACAACTAGGAAGATGTCAACACCGATGTAACCGGCTGAAACGCCGGTTAGGTTCATGTGGAGGGCAACTACCAGAATGATGGCAATAGCCCTGAGCCCTTGGATGTCAGCTCTAAACGAGGTTGATCTGGAGCTAACTGGAACAGCGTTGCTCATTTACACCCCTTAGGCTTCCTTAGTTCCCAAGTTTAGTTTGGATACCGGATAACCCGAGTTCCAGTGATTTGCATTATTTTTATGAATATAGAGTATTTATGCTCTAGAGCATTTATACTCTAATTATGGGTAGATTACCGAAGCAAGAGAAAGACCAGGTTGACAACTTTGTTGAAGCCTGGCGAACAAAACGTAAGATCTCTCGGCAGGAATTAGCCGAACTGGTGGGGGTCCATTACCAAACGATGAGTTACATCGAACGTGGGGAATACGCTCCAACCCTGGCGCTAGCCCTCAGGCTGGCAGCTGCCTTGGACTGCAAAGTGGAACAACTATTCAAATTGAAAGTGAGCGTCAAATGAGCAAGTCGAGTATTTACACCGAACTTAGAAACGCCAGAATCGAGCGAATTCTAAATGCTAAGCAGAGTCGGGTTTTGACCTCACCGTGGATGAGGCGCTTACTGAGCATAATTGCAGTCATTTCAAGCTATGTGGTTTTAGCAACCCTGTTAATCCCAACCCCCTACACAATTAGCAAAACTAATCGCATTTACGCCGACTACGAACTAATCGAGAAAAACTGGCTCTATGGATTCCGAGACATATCCCAAGGTGTTGCATTACTTCTTTTGATCTGGAGTTTCGTTCTGCTGCGAATGTCCATGCGACGAGTGACCTTATTACCCGATGAATACTTAGACGAGCTGCAAATTGCAAACCGCGACTGGGCCTTCAAGGCTGGCTACCTAGTAGTAAGAAGAATTGGTCTTGGAGTTGCCTTACTCTTCGGATTCCTTGCCACTTTTGGTAACGCATTCGTGGGGTTCACCGCTGGATATGGTCCAACCCCCAAAACTTTCAGAGCCATAGAAAGATACATCTCGGACCTCAGCATGGAGGATCCTTTCGGTTTCTATTTCAAAGGCTTCATGCTCTTGGCTTTCGTTGCCTATTCTTTCCCAATAATTCTGCTGGCTTGGCGAGAAGCAAGATTCACAGAGAGTGTTCCTGAAGTCCAGCAAACCAAGGAGCTAAGTGAAAAGGAACGTAACGCTAAGTTCTACTTCAGTTCCCTCAAGTGGCTAGTCATATTTATGGCAATCTACTTTTCGTTAGCGCTCACCCCTAAGTTGTTTATGACCTTTGGCGGTCTATTTTACTTACCGCTGATACTCCTGATATACGTAGGGATACCTGGTTCGCTGATCCTATTTACTTGGGCATCGGTCACCACAGCTAAGAGCCTCATCGAAGTGAGGAAAGAAGGTTTCAAATCCACAATACAAAAACGCTGGGCCAACATAACCACAGGTTTCCTGACTCTGACGCTAGTTCTTGGAATGACTGTTGGTGGCTCGATGATGGCTATATTTGCGCGAGTGGACAACAACCCTAGATTCGGGTTTTTACTTCCAATGGCACTTATAGCTGGATTGCTAATGATCCCAGCCCAGGCTATTTCGATGACCTTCTATGCCAAATTGGATCGGGAGTAAGGCTGCGGGCTTTTAGTTGCTTCCTTTGCTAGTCTCGCCTAAAGGCTTTCTCAATTGAAGGGTAGTTCCAGTTGAATCGAACAAGCAAGATAGCTCTCTACGCAGCCATTATTGGCCCTATCCAGTCTGCTCTAGGTTGGATCATCGCAGGTTCCTTATGGCCAGGTTACGACCAAGCTAGACAAACTATCAGTGAATTAGCCGCACCTGAATCGCCGGTTAATTTGATCATGTCTTCATTCTTTATCTTTGGTGGAGTGTTGACTGTGCTGGTCTCCTTCTACGCCAAGAGTTTGGCACTGCCGGCGAGAATTGCGCTTTTCGCATCCGCCATCTGCACATTCGGTCTAACTATCTTCCCAACTCCGCTAATTGGTTACTCAACCATGCATCGCATATTTGCCATCGCATCGTTTGCTATTTCAGCTGGTTGGCCACTGCTAGCGCTCAGAAGATCAAAGAGTGCTGCGTTTGCGGTTAGACCACTGGCAACCATTGTTGGAACAACTATTCAAGGGGCATTGGCTTTGTATTTCCTATTCACCTGGACCGATCCGGCGGCGGTAAATGTTGGAATCTTAGAGCGCGTAGTCGCGGTCTCTCAGGCGGCTTACGTGACCTGGGTTATTGTTTCTATTTACCTGAATGAAAGAACTGCTAAGCCAGCTGCGCACTGACGTAACGAGCAACATCCAGCATTACCCTCTCATCCACCGAGTGACCAAGACCCGGGTAGGTGTTAGTGACTGCCTTGGTGTTAGCTTGCAACCAGGTGTTAAGTCGGGCAATTGCTTCTTTGCTAATCCGAGTGTCTTCTATCCCTCTGCAGTAAATAACCTTAGGTTTAGTTACAGCCAATCCCTCATCAGCGGGAAGTTCACCGACACCAAGAAAACCAGAGAGAATAACTGTTCCAGCGATCCGGTCAGGTCTGGTTCGAAGTAATTGTGTTGCCATCAGCCCACCTTGGGAGAAACCGATGACGATAATTTTCTGCTCTGCAGCAATATTTTCGTCAACCCAATCCCAAAGTGACTGGGTAACTTCGGCCAACTCTTCGACACTTGGCTCTAGCAGGTTGACAGTTGAATACCAAGAATAACCATCACCCGCGGCTAGGGGAGCCCTGGGGCTGAACCAAGCTAACTTGGGAAGATAGCTCATAAGTTCAGGAAGATCTCTTTCATCAGCACCGTAGCCGTGCAGGAGGAGTATGACCGCATCAGTGGTTTCTGCTGTTCCCCCAGAAAGGAACTTAGAAATTTCCCTAGTCATTGCTAGTTTGTTGACTCTGGGTCATAGATCATTTCTCTGACCTCTTGATCACAGCGACAAGACTTAGCAATCTTCTGAGCCCAGTAATAGGCATCAGCTTCAGTTTCGACCTCTATAACGGAGAATCCACCGAGGCGAACCTCACTTGCCTTGATCGGCCCTGGAGTTATGTCTCCATTTTCATTTACCACCACAGGTTTATCTTCAAAGAAGCCGCCACCAAAAAGCCAAACTCCAGCAGCCTTGGCTTCCCGCACAACGGCATGGGATTCATCAGCTACCTGAGGAAGCTCATCCATTGGGAATTTCATGTCCCCGTCGTTAAAGGAAATGATGAATCTGCGCATTTTGACCTTTCTATAACACCTAAAGACTATTGGACGGATGTGAGGGAACCGCAGGTATGCTTTTCTACTATGAGTAAATTAGAACGCCCAGAAATTGAGCCTATGTTGGAGCCTGCTCCAAAAACCCTAACCACTAAAGACATCGTGATCGGTGACGGAGCAGAAGCTCCTGCCGGCGCAACAGTTGAAGTTCACTACCTCGGAGTTGACTACGAAACCGGCGAAGAGTTCGACTCTTCATGGGGAAGAGGTCAGTCAATTGAATTCCCGCTGGGTCGACTCATCAAAGCTTGGCAAGAAGGTATCCCTGGCATGAAGGTCGGCGGACGCAGAATGCTTATTTGCCCACCGGATATGGCTTACGGTCCAGCCGGTGGCGGTCACGCCCTATCAGGTAAGACTTTGGTCTTTGTTATTGATCTGCTTGGCGTCAAATAAGGACTACAAGGAAAAAGGGGCTGGGTTATGTTGGGGAGGCGTAAACCCGTAGGGAACTACGCCAGCTACTTCACCTATTACCGACCTCCAAAGAATTACTTAGAGATTGTCAATCATGGCATCGCCATGGCTAAAGAATCGGTTGTTGATTTCCGCAGAGACTATCTTGGCCAGAAGGAAATCAGGCTTTGCAGGGCTTACCCTTTTGAAGAGCCCAAGTACTCTCAAGAAGAGGTCCTAGAGCTTTGGGCAAACTATCTTTCTAAGCACGACACGAAACTTAGAAAAGTTGAGGTTGTGGATGCCAATCAGGAAGTTCTTGATGCTCTATCTCGCCATAAGCAAATCGAGCAGTTAGAGTTCATCGGCGGAAGCTTTTATGATCTTAAAAGTTTGGCAACATTGCCGAATCTCAAATACCTAACTTTTGAAGATACTTCAGAAAATATTGATTTCTCCTGTCTTGCAAGTGTGAATACTTTGAAAGCAATTCGGGCATTCGCAAGAGTTCCACTCAATTATGAATCAATAAGTAATTTAACTCAGCTAGAAGGACTTGAAATTGGAGCAGGCATTGATTTTGAATTCCGTGGTTCAATCAAGGTTTCAAATTTCGATTTCTTGCGACCGCTCGTCAATTTGAAGAAAATCTGGATTGGTGAAGTTAGGCCATTAGATAAGGATCTGACTGCACTGCTCAGTCTCGACAGTCTCGAAGAGGGTTGGTACGTAACCTTCAGAGGCCAATTCCCATCAGTTGGAGACATGGCCAAGGCTCACCCAGCATTCAAGAAGGTTCACGAAACTTACTTAGAGATTCAAAGTTGGGATAAGTAGAGTTACCTGTGCATTTCCGAGTAGGCCCCGTCGGGATCGAACCGACGACCCACGGATTAAAAGTCCGTTGCTCTAACCAACTGAGCTAGAGGCCCTTGTTTCTACTTGGACTAGTCTAGTTGGCAATTAGCGACAGTTTTACTTCAGTCTAGGCATTGCCGAAGGTTAGTTAACTGTTCCCACCGTAGAAGTCTTCAGTGACCCCGACGCGGATCTAATTGTGATTAGGTAGCGCTCACCTTTTTTGAGCTTGCTGCTAGGAATAATCAAAGTTGGGTTCTTGGTCTTGAAGGTCTTTGTAGTTAGCGCAGATCCGACTGATGAGATGTAGCGCTTCTTGCTTAACTTGAAGACCTTGATTGAGCAGGGGCTGGCTGATGTGCAGGTGTAGGCAGGAGTTAGCTTGGTGTTTGCCCCAGCCTGTTGAGCAGTCATTCTAAGGATGCTCACTTTACGTTTGATTTTGTATTTAGGTGTGCTGAAGGTGACATTTGGAACTGTTACTAGAAGTCCATCTGAACCGTTCTCAGCTGCAGTCCAAGGAACAAATGTTGGTGGGTCATTCTTCCCGGTTTCAGTTGTTCCAGTTGCAGTGCTTCGGCTAACCGAGAATGTGGTGGCAGCATCCTGCGGAGTGATTCCATATATGTTTAGCAGAGCTCCGGCTGGGATAAAAGCTTTCATGGTGGCGTGAGTAAGTTCAGTGTGTGATGCATCGCTGTAGTGCATACCGGCCATCTGGAACTCCATAATCGGATTGGTTGGGTTAGCATCTTTGCGACAGTAGGGAGCAACGCTGCCGCTGTCACCAACCTGGAAGGTTCCATCACAGATTTCACCCGACATTCCGTTAGCAACAGAGAAGACTGCTCCGGTAAGTGATTCTCCGTAACCTTCTTCAAGTGAAAGCAGCAGGCTTGCTTCCAAAAAGGTTGCTATTGGGTGAGCAATTGGGCAAGCGGTTTGCGGGATCCTGTAACAACCACCGTAGGTGTTGAAATCCCCAATGATTTCTGGGTGATCGGTTGCCTTGAATTTTAGGTGCACGGTTGCATCGGTTTGTCCGAGGTTAGCTGTGTTCCAGTAGGTTAGGTCGCCATAGAGTTGACTCCAACGAAGAGCTGAACCAATAGTGTTCAAACTCACTGTCATTTCAAATACAGTGTCGGCTGTGATCTGCGCTGACTGGCCTTCGGCTGGTCGATAGAAGTCACGGTGCACTCCACCGTTAGAGATGAAGCCGATGTTGATTGAGACTCGGTTCGGTGTTGCGTAGCAGAACCCACCCTGAGGGTTGACCCCCTTCTTACACAAGTTATAAGGCTCAACCACGGCGGTGATGTCGCCTTCACCCACCTGATTAGTTTTGAAATAGCTTGGGTCGGTTGTTCCGCCTACCGGGGTAATGTTCACAGTTTCAGCACCTGGGTTGGTGTAGCTCAGACTAGAAATATATGGACGACCGGCAACGCCACCATCCATATCAGCCCAGCCACCTTGGCTGGGACCATCTTGAGCAGATGCCAGTGCATCAACTTCCGATTGGCCTTTTAGTTGATCGTTAGTACCAACTGCCATGCTCGGTGAGCTAACAAGAGTGGTTGCAATTAGAGCGAGAATCAAGCCGAAAGATGATTTACGTGACACGGAGAAACCTTTCATGAAGGTGCCCTAACCCAAAGTCACGGGCATTAACTGAAAATTACTCCTGCCAAAAGATGAAGTCAAGTAAATCCGCGGCGAGTAATGCAACGCTTTGGTGATGTAGTGTGCTGATAGGTAGCTAATCGAGCGGGAGTACTGGGTGAAAGTAACGATTCGAATCATCATTGTGATCTTCACGCTCAGTGGGGTGCTTCACCTGGTAAACCCGGATGCTTTCCTGTGGCTGATGCCGCCTTGGCTACCCGAACCAATTCTTCTGATCTATTTGAGTGGTATCGCAGAATTGGCCAGTGCTATTGGACTTTTGCTCAAGCAACGTTGGGGCGGTTGGCTTTGTGCACTGACCCTGCTTGCTATATGGCCGGCAAACATCTGGTTTGCCTTCAGTGTGATTCCTTCTGGTGACTTGCTGCTGATTAGTGCAGCTTGGCTGCGTCTACCTCTGCAAATCCCACTTATTTATTACTCTTTCAAATATGCAACAAAGTTAGAGCAGAGCTAAACACAAGAAAATAAAAATTCCAATAAAAATAGCTGGGGTTAGGTATTTAGCTACGTGCAACCAAAGCGCATTCTTTACTATTTTCTGCGATAGGGCTGACGGATCGGCAATCTTGGCTAGGTCTTTAGCAACAGCCTGGGCCTCATCAGCAGCAGAGAACTCTGCCAGTGCTCCTAAAATTCCAGATGCCAACAAAATGCCAATTGTGGCAAAGACAACAAAACTTCCAGCAGCCCTAATCTCTGGTACCAAACCGACGGTGGTGATTAGCAAAAAAGTTGGAGCTAATTGAGCAAAAATTAGTTGGTTTCTGAACTTAGCCCAAAGGTTTAGAAGTTCTTTCTCGTTCATTTTCTCCTCTTTCAAATTGGTAGGCCCCGTCGGGATCGAACCGACGACCCACGGATTAAAAGTCCGTTGCTCTAACCAACTGAGCTAGAGGCCCTAACTTTACAATTCTAATAACGCTTACTCGGCGAAACTTATAGTTGCCTTTACTGCCTTCTGCCACAGCAAATACTTGCTCTCATAGTTTGAGCGTGGCTGGAACTCTGATTCAACTGGGTTTAGCGCTTTGAGGTCGGAGAGTGTCCACTTACCTATCCCAACTCCGGCCAGGTAGGCGGCCCCCAGCGCTGTTGATTCCAATTGCATTGGACGTTGAATCGGGATATGCAATAGATCTGACTGTATTTGCATTAGCAAATTGTTCGCTGAAGCCCCACCATCGACTCTCAGGCTGGACAGTTTGATGCCAGTTTGACTCATCGCATCGAAGACATCCCGAACCTGGAAGGCCATCGCCTCCAGTGTGGCTCTGGCCAGATGCCCGCGTTCGGTTCCTCTGGTCAGTCCATAGACAGATCCTCTGGCATCAGGAATCCAGTATGGTGCTCCCAACCCAGTAAGTGCCGGGACAAATACCACGCCACCGCTATCAGCAACAGTGAGGGCTAAAGCCTCAATCTGTTTCGAGGAGCTAATAATCTTCAGTTCATCTCTAAGCCACTGGACAGCAGCCCCCGAGACAAAGACCGAGCCTTCGCTAGCGTAGGTGAGTTTGCCATCTAATTGCCAGGCCACGGTGCTGATTAACCCGTTCTCCTGAATCACTGCTTTATCGCCGGTATTCTGCAGGATGAAAGCACCAGTGCCGTAGGTGCATTTAGCACCGCCAACTTCGAACTGGGTCTGACCAAAGAGGGCTGCCTGCTGATCGCCAGCGATACCCGAGATCGGAAGCTGAAGACCAAAGAAATCCTCGGTCGTTCCAATCACCCCGCCGCTGTTGGAAACTTCAGCTATAGCCCTTGCTGGTATTTCAAATAGGTTGAGTAGTTGCTCTGACCAAGCACCAGTATGGATATCCAGCAGTTGGGTTCTCGAAGCATTGCTGGCATCACTGACGTGAACTTTACCGCCGGTTAGTTTGGCAATCAGGTAGGTATCAATGGTGCCAACCACGGCTTCGCCACTTAGCACCTTAGCCCAGACATCTTTATTGTGTTTTGCTATCCAGCGAAGTTTAGATGCGCTGAAGTATGGGTCGAGTGGCAAGCCGGTAATTTTTTGAACACTGGAGTCAGCACCTAGCTCATCGAGGATAGCTGTGGTTCTTCTGTCCTGCCAAACTATTGCTGGCGCTAGTGGTTGAAGAGTTTTGCGATTCCAGACGCCAACAGTCTCTCGCTGATTAGTAATTCCAACGGCTTCAAAGTCTCTGGTGCCCTCTAGAACTTGCTTAACGGCGACCAGGGTAGCTTGCCAGATTTCAGCTAGATCATGTTCAACATAACCTGCTTGCGGGTAGTGTTGAGGAAATTCTGAATAGCCTCTGAAACTAATCTGACCCCGATCATCCACCGCAATTGCGGTGACCCCGGTGGTTCCTGCATCGATAGCTAAAATCATTTTGTCCTAGTGGGCCATCGGTTCGTAAACCAATTCATCTGGCTTACTGTCTTTTCTTGGCCACTCAATCAAGAGCATGGCTATGAGCATCAGTGTTCCACCGATAATGGTCTGAACTGCGAGCACCTCTTGGCCAACAGCAACCGAGGTCAGGGCAGCAAAGACAACTTCCATAGTCAAAATTATGGCAACTCTAGAAGCATCCATGATTGATTGCGCCCAGGTTTGAATGAAGAAGCCGAGAGCTGTCGCAAACACAGCAGAGAATAAGATGGCAAACCAAACCTCACCATCCAGCGGAGCTTGGATGCCATCTGGAATGGCCCCGATCCAGCAGACCAGAGCCACGGTAGCCAACTGGATTACGGTCAGGGCATACGAGTCCTTGCCCGGTGACCAGCGGCTAAGGCCGGCGATATGCAACGCAAAGCCCAAGGCACACAGCATGGTCCAAATCTGTCCAAAGTCAAAGGTCGCATCCTTGATGGTAATAAAGCCAAGCCCGACGGTTGCCAAAATCGCACCCAAAGCGACTACTGCGTTGGGCTTCTTTTTGAAAAACAGCCAGATCAATACTGGGGTCAAAATCACATAGAGCCCGGTGACAAAGCTGGTAATGGCTGCCGTTGAGAGGATCAAACCGATGGTTTGGGTGATGTAGGCAAAGCCGAGCACCACTCCGAGGATCATTCCATACTTCAAAGTTGGGCCACGGAAAGCCAGTAGAGTTTTGGGCTTCACCAAAATCATGAGCCCAGCAGCGATAGTGAAGCGAATGGCAAGAAAGTCATAAACCGGGATCTTGTCCATTGCTGGTTTCATAGCTACGAAAGAAGCACCCCAAGCTATGGTTACGCCAAGCAGGGCGATAACAGCTAAAGTGTTTTTCTTCACCAGGTAAGTCTATTTGGCGCGTTTGATGCGGGTGTTGTGAGCTACATGTTTTACCATGCTCGGGAAGACAAGTCCGTGCATCGGTAGCACAGCCCACCAGTAGAGATGGCCGAGCAGACCCTTAGGAACATAGATTGCTCGCTGGGTAACTTTGGTGCCACCGTCGGCGGTTTTCTCTGCTTTAAATTCCAACCAAGCCAGCCCAGGTAGTTTCATTTCAGCACGAAGACGAAGCAGATGTGGTCGATCGATAGCTTCAACTCTCCAGAAGTCTAGAGATTCACCTTCAATCAAATGATTCTCATCTCTTCTGCCGCGACGAAGACCAACGCCACCGATAACTCTGTCCATCAAACCGCGCAGTTCCCAAGCCCAGGTCGCAGTTGAATATCCGTTGTCGCCACCGATGGATTCAATTCTTTCCCAAACCTTATCGATGCTGTCCTTAGTCACTTCAGTTCTGACATCGGTGTATAGCGAACCACCTGCCCAGTCAGGGTCAGTCGGAAGTGGTTCTGAAGGTGACCCAGGTAGCGAGGCATTAGACCAACGAGTTTCAACGTTGGCTTCCTTTATTCGAGTTAGCGCAAGTGAAACTGCTTTCTTAAATGAGGTAAGTCCACCAGGTGGGTCAGGTATGTATTTTTTAATTGATTCGTCTCTAGCTACAACTTCATTCTTAAGTGAGTCAATCAGTCGACGAGCTAAAGTCATGGGGACCGGAGTAACCAACCCAACCCAACCGGCAGATAGCTTTGGGGTTAGTACCGGTAGTGGCAAGATGAATCGTTTCTTCAAACCAGCCGCTTCGGCATACTGCAGCATCAGGTCTTTGTAGGTGAGCACTTCAGGTCCACCAATATCAAAATCTTGGTTTAGCGGCTCTTTTATGGAAGCGGAACCGATCAGGTAGCGCAGCACATCCCTAACTGCAATTGGCTGAATTCTTACAGTGACCCACTTCGGTGTCACCATTACGGGTAGGCGTTCAGTCAAGTAGCGCAGCATTTCAAATGAAGCCGAACCAGAACCAATTACAACTCCAGCTCGCAGCTCGATGGTTGGCACACCTGAGGCTCGCAGAATCTCTCCGGTTTCCGCTCTGGAAGCTAGGTGAGCGCTGAGTTTGGATTTGCTCTCAGCCATGCCGCCTAGATAAATGATTCGGCTCACGTGGTTAGCCTTGGCGGCCCGGCCAAAACTCTCCGCCCAGGCTTTTTCCTGCTCCTCAAAAGCATCTTTCACCATGAGGGCGTGCAGCAAGTAGTAGGCGATGTTGACATCTTTTAGAGCTCTGCTTACCGCAGCTTCATCAGCCGCATCGCCTTCAACCACTTCAACCTGGTTGAACCACGGGTAGCTGTGGAGGCGTTCGATGTTGCGAGCAAAGACTCTAACCCGATAGCCGTGGCTTAGCAGTTCTCGAATTAGGCGACCACCGATGTAGCCGGTAGCTCCGGTTACCAAGCAAAGTGCTGGTTCCCCTTTGGCATTTCTTGCCAGTTCCAAACCAGAGGTGATGTCCTTAGACATCAGTGCACCTGACTGATGATGCCCTCGGCGGTGTTGCGATAGATCGGTTTCTTTTCGCCAGCCTCAATTGCAACAGCAAGCTTATTCTCATGCGGTGCAACCGGGCAGGTGGCGAAGTCGGTGTATGAGCAGGGGAAGTTACCGGAGTAGTTGAAGTCGATTAGGAAAGAACCATCAAGCTGCTTATTTGCAGTTACCATTCGACCGGTGCCGTAACTTAGGTTTCCTGACGTCGCATCCTTGTAGTAGATGGTTAGGTCTTCGCTGCCGATTTTTTCAAAAGTAGTTAGCTTTTGCTTGACCCCATCGATCTCAAACTCTAGAACGCCAGGGGAGACGTAAGCGATGGTGAAGCCTTCAACTACTGAGTCAACAACAACTTCTTTCGGAGCTTCAAAAGGAGTAAAAGTTGCTGGAACGCAGAAGCGTTCATCGTAATCAAATGTGACTACACCCTCAAAGCTCTTGAGCATGGGTGAACTTGGGTCTCTAGGTCGAACCACCATTTGATGATTTCGTTCAGCTAGTTCAACCACTATGCCATCGAAGTCAAACATTGTTTCAGGTCTCTCGCTGACATTCCAAGAGTGGTCGCCGGTGGTGGAATCTTTGACGTGAACTGTCGTTCCTTCGGCCCACCACATTCCGCTGAGGCCGGTAACTTCCTGCGGTTGATCGGTTAGCCAAACTAAATCTAGAACTGATAGAAAACCAGTTGGGTTTGAAAAGAATCTGTTTCTGGACTCAATCCAGGTTTGCCATTTTTCTGGGGAAGTAGTCATGTATCAAGACTACCAAGTCTGCTACTGACCGAATTCGACTGCGACTATTTTGGCCTTGCCTTTATGACCAGCTTTGGCAAAATGCAGGACGTAGAACTCACCCGGCTTGATACTGGCAATTTCCTTTAACTCTTTCTGGACCTTCTTACCGGCATAAACCGATAGGGCTTCAATCAGGGTAGGCAGCGATGGACGGTGGGAACAGATCACCACGGCCTTTTGATCACTGACTAGAGTGTGGACCAGTTTTAATGCCTTAGCTGGGTTTGTCTTGGTACCGTGCTCTGTCAGTGGGGTCTTTTCCACCAGCTTCACCTGATGCTTCGCCACAAAAGGTAAAACAGTATCCAAGCAGCGTCGCCACGGACTTGTCACCACTAGGGCTGGCCCAAAGGCAGCCAGCTGGTCAGTTAGTGCTACGGCTTGGACTGCTCCGACCGGTAACAGTGGTCTGCTGGCCTCACCGCTTGACCATTCATCCCTGGGGGTGGCCTTAGCATGGCGGAGCACGACTACCGGAACTGTTTCTAGGAAGTTGGCTTCATCCAACTCCACTAAGGCATTCAGTGGCTCAATATCATGCTTATAGGTCATGCGCTTCTTGGCTTCTTTGATGCTCAACCAGGCAAAGCTGCCAACCTCATCATCGGGGGTAAAGTTTTGATTTCGCAACGCTTGGTCAGTTACTTCGGCGCTCCAGTAGTGGACCTGTTTCTTGTGTCCATTGTCTAGTCGATATTCGGAAACATATAACTTAACTCCGAGAGCTACCTTTAGGCCGGTTTCTTCTTTGATTTCACGAATAGCCGCCTCGGCTATTTGCTCATCCTTGTCGAGTTTTCCTTTGGGCCAGCTCCAGTCGTTATATCTGGTGCGATGGATCATGAGCACACGGAGCTCATCATCTTCTTTACGCCAGAGAATAGCTCCGGCTGCAACAACGGGCATTAGTTTTGATTTCCGGCACGCTGAGCATTGAGCATTAGTTGGTCTTGAACATCGACTAGACCAGAACTGTCCCTGCCCCCGTTGCGCAACCAGATTCCGTCAGCACCAAGGTGCCATGAATTAGATGAATCACTCATAGAAAGCTTGAAGAGATTATCCATTTCCCTTAAGTGATCTTCCTGTCTTAATCGAACAAGAGTTTCAACTCGACGGTCAAGATTACGATGCATCATGTCAGCTGAGCCGATGTAAACGATTGGGTCATTGTTATTGAGGAATCGGAACACCCTGGAATGCTCAAGGTAGCGACCAAGTATCGAGCGAACTCTTATGGTTTCACTAAGACCTGGTACACCGGGCTTCAGCGCACACATGCCACGAACCACAATGTCAATTGGAACACCAGCTCTGGAGGCTCGGTAAAGCGAGTCAATAATCTGTTCGTCAACCAAACTGTTCAGCTTTAGTTGGATACCTGATGCTTTACCTTCGGCAGCGTTTCTGGCTTCAGCTTCAATCAGTTTGGTTAGACCTTCACGAACACCAACAGGGGAGACCAACAGCTCCGAGAAGGTCAGCTCCTCGGCATAGGCGGAGAGACGGTTGAATAGTTTGCCAACATCCTCACCGACAGCATCCCTGGAGCTAAATAAACCATAGTCTTCGTAGAATCTGGCAGTTTGAGGGTTGTAGTTACCGGTACCGATGTGACAGTAGCGCTTGAGCTTTCCATCTTCCTGGCGAATAACCATGGCTAGTTTGCAGTGGGTCTTTAGTCCAACAATTCCGTAAACAACGTGAACGCCGGCTTGTTCGAGCTTTCTGGCCCAACCGATGTTGTTCTCCTCATCGAAGCGAGCCTTAATTTCAACCAGAGCCAGCACCTGTTTACCAGCCCTAGCAGCGCTGATCAGCGCGTCGACAATCGGTGAGTCACCGCTGGTTCGGTAAAGGGTTTGTTTGATGGCAAAGACTTTAGGGTCCTTAGCGGCCTCCTCGATGAAGTGCTGCACGCTGGTTGTGAAAGATTCGTATGGGTGGTGCAAAAGTAAATCCCGTTCACGAAGCACCTTGAAAATAGAGTTTTCCTCTTCGGCAGCCCGCTTTAGGTAACGGTTGGATACTCTGCTGTGGGTCGCGTAGTGCAGTTCACTGCGACGCATCTCGGAGATAACATCTAGGCCGGTGAGATCCAGCGGTCCATCTAGCCGGAAGACATCTTCTTCTTCAACGCTGAGTTCGTTAATCAGCAAGCTCAAGACATCGGCATCTATCTTGCTGGAGACTTCTAGACGAACAGCTGGGCCAAAGCGTCGTTTCTGTAATTCGTCCTCTAAGGTCTGCAGTAGGTTGTCAGACTCATCTTCATCAACGTCGAGATCCTCATTTCGAGTGATTCTGAAATTGTGATACTTGATGATCTCCAAGCCCTTGAACAGTGAGCCTAGGTTTCTGCCGATAACTTCTTCAAGGGCAATAAAACGTACGCCAGCCGAAGCTCCCGGAACACGAACAAACCTCGGTAGTGTCGGTGGAACTTTGATTCTGGCAAAAAGTGTTTCATCACTGCTGGGGTGCTTAATTAGCACTGCGATGTTTAGAGATAGACCGGAGATGTGGGGGAAGGGGTGAGCTGGGTCAACTGCCAGTGGAGTAAGCACTGGGAATATTTGCTTATCGTAGTAATCACCGAGCTGGTTGACTTCAGCTTCCTCAAGATCTTCCCAGGTAACAATGTTGATGCGGTTAGCTGATAGTTCTGGAAGCAGTTGCTCTAAGAAAAGTTTTGAGTGTCTTTTCTGCAGTTCATAGGCCTGCTTATAAACCAGCGAAAGCACTTCGCCTGGTTCGTAACCGCTGCTTGATCTAACGGCTAGACCAGTAGCAATCCTTCTTTTGAGTCCCGCCACACGAACCATAAAAAACTCGTCTAGGTTGGAGGCAAAAATACTGGCAAATTTAGTTCGCTCCAAAAGTGGCAGGGAAGTATCCTCAGCTAAGGCCAGAACTCTTTCATTAAAAGCCAACCAGGATAATTCACGGTCAAAGAATCGGTCGGCAGGTAGGTCGAAACCACTAGGTGGCAGGGGAATTGCCATGGTTTCTTCAGACATGCCTAAATCCTTTCACTACTATCTTTCCAAGTTAACTGTTAGTAACCACCGGGGATTACGGTTTGCTCAACTTCTAGATTAAAACGGTAACCAACGTTGCGAACAGTCCCAATCAAGCCTTCAAGATCACCGAGTTTGGCTCGCAGGCGACGAATATGGACGTCTACTGTTCTGGTTCCTCCAAAGTAGTCGTAACCCCAGACTTCGCTGAGCAATTGATCTCTGGTGAATACTCGGCCTGGGTGTTGGGCTAGGAACTTCAGCAATTCAAATTCTTTGAAAGTCATGTCCATTGGCTGACCGTGGAGCTTTGCCGAGTAGGACGCCTCATCGATGACTAACCCTGAGGTTTGAATCTTGCCTAGGCCATCATCAGCTGTAATCTTGGCTATAGCCAGACGGATTCGAGCATCAATTTCGGCAGGCCCTGCGCTATCCAAGATGAAGTCATCGGCACCCCAGTTGGCATTGACTCCAGCCAGCCCAGCCTCATTCACAATTAGAAACAGTGGGGTTGAAATTCCAGTATTCCGAAGCATTTCGGCAAGTGATTTAGCGTTCACCAGATTAGTTCTGGCATCCAAAAGAACAATGTCGGTGGCGGGCGCGTTCATTAGGGAAACCGGATCTGGGCTGATGAAGCGGACGTTATGGGATAGCAGGGCCAGCGAGGGCAATACGCTGTGGTCTGAAGTCTCAGACAGAACTAGCAAATGAGCCAATTTTGCCTCCCGGATAATGCTTAAATCTTATCTGCTTGGGGCATGATGGATTTATGCGTAAAGACTGGATAGCCATTGTGCTGGTCTGGGTAATGGTCGCTTTGGGGGCCGTCCTGGCCATGCTCTATCTAAACCAAGAGGACGCCATCCGGAGTTTCGGGGTTCTGGCGGCTGGCTCTATCGCTCTGGTCTCGCTAGTTCATCTATTCTCATCCCATTCTCAGGGCATCGTTTGGCGGTTGGTCTATGCCGCCGGTGGATCCTGGGCAATTCTTGGTCTAGCTGGATTGTATATATTGCTCAAGCCTTAAACTAGTTCTATGCCTCTAGACATTTTCTTTTTAGGACTTCTAATCCTTGCCGGTGTTGCCATCGGTGCTATTAGCATTCTCGTGATCTACAAACTCTTCAAGGGTCAGCGGTAGTTGTTCGTTCTTCCCGAAGGGTTACCGGTTGAACTAAACCCTTTAGCCTTCCTGGTTGGTTCCTGGGAGGGTATCGGTGTTGTCTCAAATAAATATCTAGACCCAGAGAACAACCACGAACAGAAATTCCAACAGCGAGTTGAGTTCTCGGTTGGTGAATCAAACTATCTGACCTACCATGCAACCGCACGTTTGATCGGTGATGAAACTAACGGAAGTCAAGATATAGAGCTGCCAGCAGAACTAGGTTTCTGGCGTTTAGCCAAGCCTGCTGAAACAGCGGATCACGGACCTTCGGTTTTACCAGGTTCCGGTGCTAGAAAGATTGCCAGTGCTGAAGATTTAGAAAAACTCCGTAACGAGCGCGGTGGATTCGATATTGAGGCTTCGATTATTCACCCCGGTGGAGCTTATGAGTTTTACGCAGGTCAGGTAAAAAGCGGCCGTATAGATATGAGAACCGTGGCTGGCTCACATATGCCTATGCACCTTATTGAAGCAGGTAAAGGCTGGGGCTATTCAGAGCGCATGTATGGAACTGTCACTAAAGAGGGTGTCACAAAACTTTTCTGGATTATGGAAGTTGCAGCATCGGTAAGAGATCCACTTGTGCCACTAGTTTCGGTTGAACTAGATCGCATCGGTTAGTCATGGTTGCTAATTACGGTAATCCTTTGCAAGAACAGAAAGACTTACTTGCCGGTAACGCTTTTGTGGTTTTAGCCAAGAAAGTTTTAATTGTCTCCGGTGAAGAGCGACTGACTTGGCTAAACAACATGTTCAGTCAGAAGTTGGATGAGTTAGCGCCAATGGTTTCAACCGAAGCGCTCTGGCTTGACATGAATGGTCGAATTCTCAGGGATTTTCATATTGTCGATGACGGTCAGAGCTGCTACCTAATTACTTTTAGTGCTGGCTTTGATGAACTGGTTACCGCTATGCAGCGCTTAGTCTTTCGCTCTAAGGTGACCCTGGATCACAAACCGGAACACAAAGTTATCGGAAGTTTCACCAAGGGGCTCCCAGGTCTCATCAATTGGAAAGACCCATGGCCAGAGACCAGTGAAGGTGGCTTCAGGTATGGTGCTAGGCCAGAGCACTGGGATTACTTTGAGAGCGTAGTGCTTGAATTGCCAGAACTGCAGGAGGCCAGGGAGTTAGCCCTTACTGCACTGAGGATTGCAGCTCACCGACCCCAGGGCCCCGATGAAATAGATGAGCGTTCTATCCCACACGAATATGACTGGTTAGCCACTGCGGTTCACCTGAAGAAGGGTTGTTATCGTGGTCAGGAAACTGTTGCAAAAGTTCATAACCTAGGTCATCCACCGAGAAGGCTGGTCTTCGTTCACCTGGATGGATCACAGCATGAACTTCCTGAAGCTGGGGCTGAAATTCTTGCCGAAGAAGTAATCGGCAAACTTACTTCGGTTGGGCAGCACTTCGAGTCAGGACCGATAGCACTGGGCTTGGTAAAGCGAAACTTTACTGGAACTCATGTCAAAGTCAAACTCTCTAACGGCGAAGAAGTTAGTGGAACTTTAGAAGAGATAGTTCCACCAGATGCTGGTGCAGTAGTTGATGTTAGTAATTTTCGGAAAAAGAACTAAGGCTTTACAGCATCCCAGTCAACGGTCAGTTCACCGAGCTGCCAGCGTTTGGGTTCTTTAGTTACTGGCCAACCTTTAGCAATCAGTTCTGTAGCGCTAGCAGCGAAACGCTGTTTAGGTGAAAAGACAGCAAGTGGTGAATGGTTAGCCCAAGCGTTATCTAAGTGATTGAGGAAATCAAAAATCCGATTACCGGAGGTGTTTTTATGAATCAGCACTTTAGGCAAACGTTCAGCCACTTTAGATGGCTTTACCAGCCCGAGCAGTCTAAAAGATAGTGTCAGAGAAATGACTCTTTGCCTATCCAGAGTCACCCATGCAGCTAATCGACCAATCTCATCACAGGTTCCCTCAACAATGATCCCATCGGGACTAAGTCGCTGCTGCATAAGTTTCCAAGCCGACAAAACTTCACTCTCGTCATACTGACGCAAAACATTCATCGCCCTTACCAGATTCACTTCATGTGTTTGTAGTATTGCGGGAATGGGAATCTCAAAGCCACCAAGTTCAAAATGGAGGTTGTCTTTCTCAAAAGGTTTAGCTCTGGCGATGCGTTCCGGGTCTATTTCAATACCTAAAACTTGAGCATTAGGGTTGACCCCGAGAACCCGGTCCAACAGCTCAAGGGTGGTAGTTGGATTAGCTCCAAAACCAAGGTCAACCACAAGCGGAGTGGGTCTTTTCAGGGTCGGTTGATTGAGGATGTAGCGATCTACTCTTCTAAGCCGATTTGGGTTGGTGGTTCCCCTGGTGATCTCACCGACCGGCCGCTGTTTACCCATGGTTTAAGGCTAACTAGATAAACTTGGGGCATGGCTAATCACACACTCATCCTGCTTCGTCACGGCAACTCGGTTTGGAATCAGCAAAACCTCTTCACCGGTTGGGTAGATGTTGACCTCAGTGAGCTTGGCAGAGCAGAGGCCAAGCGAGCCGGGGAACTGCTGCTTGCTTCGGGGCTTAAGCCAGACCTTCTATATACATCTCGACTAAAGCGAGCCATCAATACTGCCAATATTGCCCTCGATGCGGCTGACCGCTCCTGGATTGATGTCAAACGCGATTGGCGACTTAATGAGCGTCACTACGGAGCGCTGCAGGGTAAGGACAAAGCCCAGACTCTAGCCGAATACGGTCCCGAGCAATTTCAGACTTGGCGCAGATCTTTCGATGTTCCGCCACCACCGATTGATGACAGTGACCAATACTCTCAGGCCCATGATGAGCGATACTCAGGGTTGCCGAGTATCCCGAAGACTGAATGCCTCAAAGATGTTTTAGAGCGAATGATGCCGCTTTGGTTGAATGAAATAAGTAGCGACATTCTCTCGGGTAAGACAGTTTTGATAACCGCCCACGGTAATTCACTGCGTGCACTAGTAAAGCAACTCGATGGTATCAGCGATGAAGATATTGCTGAATTGAACATTCCAACTGGGATTCCACTGGTTTATCAGCTCGATGAAAATCTAAAGCCGCTGGTTAAAGGTGGAGAGTATTTAGATCCTGAAGCAGCCGCAGCCGGAGCAGCAGCTGTTGCTAACCAGGGTAAGGCTTAGGACTCGAGCTCAGACCACTCACCGGTGGTGAGGTAAGCTACCTTCGCTGAAATATCAACAACGTGGTCAGCAAATCTCTCGTGATATCTAGAAGCAAGAGTGACGTCTACTGTGT
>Ga0222712_10002663_pt1 | contig 20155 bp, 16 predicted proteins | sample C33_657DmetaG_FD_165043 | JGI IMG/M metagenome (GOLD analysis project Ga0222712, IMG submission 165043) | Estuarine water microbial communities from San Francisco Bay, California, United States - C33_657D | ecosystem: Environmental > Aquatic > Marine > Unclassified | place: USA: California... | reverse complement strand
TGATGGGATCAAATCCCAAAGATTCAATTCTAAGGCTGTCCATTGCCGCTACATAAAAATCGGCAACCCTTCTTTCTACAGATCCTTTTGCCAGTGACTTTTGCTTGGCTACGGTCTCTTCTAATAGTAGTTTAACCGCTTTAATATTAAAATCTCTAATTTCATTGAAACTGCCCCAGCGGCTTTCTTTGGCAGGAATCGGGTGATTTTTCACCCAGGTTCCATTGGAATATTCGACGAAATCATCCCCTGGTTTAACGGAGAAATTCATGTTCCCTCGGTCAATAAACTTGAAATTTTGTGCGGAAATGGTATTAGAAAATAATATTCCTACAGATAATGCAAACAACGATAACTTTTTCTTCATATTTTAGCCATGTTAAAGAATCATTAAATTAATAGATTTGAAATTTTAAAACTACCAATATGAGAAAATTGTTACTAATTACTAGCGGTCTATTTTTTTTATTTCAAAGTTCATTCGGTCAAAATCAAGCCTCCAAGGCTTTGACGCATGAAATAATGGTAAAACTTAAAAAAGTAGGTGCTCCTGTAATTTCGCCTGATGGCAAGTTTATTGTCTATAGCCAAGTAGAAACTTCCTATAACCTAGACGAACAAACAACGGATTTGTGGTTGGCCCCAAGCGATGGGAAAACAAGTCCTAGAAGAATTACTTCTTCCAAAAGTGGGGAGGACAATTATTTTTGGTCACCGTCTGGAGATAAAATTTATTTTACTGCCAAAAGAGATGGAGACGAAGCTGCCCAATTGTATTCATTGCCTTTAAATGGGGGAGAGGCGCAAAGAATAACGTCTATTTCTACGGGTGTTTCTGCCGCAAAATTATCCTCGGATGGCCGTTGCTTAGCCTTCACTTCTCGCGTATACCCTTCAGCGTTTACGGATTCTTTGAGCAAAAAAATGGCGGATGATAAGAAAAAAATCAAAGCAAAAGCGCGTGTTTACACCTCATTTCCAGTTCGTTACTGGGACTCTTGGTTGGACGAGAAACAAGCGCACATTTTCGCTTTAGATTTGTCAACTAGCAGCGCTCAACCTGTTAATTTATTCAAAAATGTTTCTCTAGTCAAATCTCAAGGCTTTAATTTGGGCTCGTTTTCATTTACACCAGATAATAAATCCATTGTTTTTTCCGCCAGTACGGATTATAATACGACGGCATATCAATCGTCAACGTCCAACTTATTTCAAATCAATGTTCAAGGTGGCAAAGAAACCCAATTAACCTCCGATGGAATTGATTATGCCACGGTTGATTTTTCTAGCGATGGTCGTTATTTAATTACGACAGGATCTGAAAATGGAAATAAGCTGTATTACATCAATCGAATGTTTAGATATTCTTGGCCCGCCATGAACGGTAAAATGGAGTTGGCCGCCAAATTAGACCGACCCATGAACGATTTTAAAATGGTGGGATCTGATATTTTGGCTAGTATTGAAGATCAGGGCGTGGACAGAATCATTAAAATTTCGATTGGTTCTGGTGAAATCATTCCGGTACTTGGTGGTCAAATGGGTTCTTGCACGGCCGTTTCGGTGGCGAGTGGAGGAAATTTTGCTTTTACATACCAACATTTAGGCGCTCCCCCAGAAGTATTTGCTTTTGTTGGAGGCCAACAAATACCCATCTCAAAAAGCAATGACAAGGTGCTTTCGGCTTTAGACATTCCTAGGCCAGAGGTAATTTGGACTACAACGAGTCGGGGTAAAAAAGTAAGAAGCTTTGTACTGAAACCAGCGGGCTTTGATCCTAATAAGAAATATCCATTGTTTGTATTAATGCATGGTGGGCCTGCGATATCAATCAAGGATAATTTTGGGTATCGTTGGAATGCACATATTTTAGGTGCACCCGGTTATGTGTTGATTATGACGGATTATACAGGTTCCACGGGATATGGCGAAAAATTTACACAGGATATTCAGTTGGATCCTTTCCGCGGACCAGGAAATGAGATTTTGGAGGCCGCTGCAGATGCGATAAAGCGCTTTTCGTTTATTGACGGGACGCGACAAGCGGCTGGCGGCGCTTCGTATGGTGGCCACTTTGCCAATTGGATGCAGGCGACTACTTCACATTTCAAATGCTTAATTGCGCATGCGGGTTTAGTCAATTCGGAGGCACAATGGGGTACCTCGGATGTGATTTGGGGTCGTGAATTGATGAATGGTGGTGCGCCTTGGGTACCAACAAAAACTTGGAAAGAGCAGAATCCAATGCGTTATGCGGCTAATTTTAAAACGCCCATGCTTTTGACGGTTGGGGAGAATGACTTCCGGGTGCCGATCAATAATACACTTGAAAACTGGAGCATTCACCAGCGCCTAAAAATTCCAAGTAAATTGATTGTTTTTCCAAGCGAAAATCACTGGATTTTAAATCCGGAAAATTCTAAGTTTCATTATCAGGAAGTTGGCAACTGGTTAAGCACCTATTTAAAATAATTTCCCTAGCTTTACTAACTTTCCAAAAGTTAGTAAAGCTGAACCATAACTCCCTTTTTTATAGATTCATCGCAAGCAAAAGCGATGCGAAGGCTGTTTACGGCATCATCTAGGTGATCCTTTAAATCCATGTTTTCTTGGATAGCTTTTAAGAAATACAGTTGCTCGCGATCACATAATTCCTGGTGATTTGGCTCGTCGGTTAGGTTCACCCATTCATCATCCCGGCTAAAATCATTGTTGGCATCTAAGTCGGCCCAATGAACGCGAAGAGATTCTGTTTTTGTATGTGCTTCGATAGAGGAAGATTTGCCTTCGCCACCCGCTTCTTTAGCCACGATGGAAACGGAACCTTTGGGTCCAAAGACATCTTTGACAAAATAAGCTGTTTGCGAAATCATGGGACCCCAACCTGCCTCGTACCAACCTACTGATCCATCTTCAAAATAAATTTGAAGTTGGCCATAATTGTAATTCCCGGCCGGAATATCCTCCGTCATTCTAGCGCCAATCGCCGAAACTCGAACGGGTTTTGATCGGGTCATTTGGCACATTACATCTATATAGTGTACCCCACAATCAACAATAGGGCTTAAGCTCTTCATTAAATTACGATGGACATCCCACATATATCCGTGACTTTGTTGGTTTAAATTCATTCGCATGACCAATGGCTTTCCCAGGTTTTTTGTGATTTCAATGAACTTAATCCAAGAAGGATGATGGCGTAAAATATAACCGACAACTAATTTTTTACCTGATTTTAATACGGCCTTTGCCACATTTTCTGCGCCATCTAATGAATCTGCGATGGGTTTTTCTAAAAATACATGGCAGCCGGCTTCCAATGCAGCGATTGAAAAAGCCTCATGGGTATCGGGGTAGGTAGAAATACAGACAGCATCTGGTTTTGTTTCCTGAAGCGCTGCATAATAATCGGAATACAATGCTTGGCCACCCCCTAATTCTTGATTTAATTTTTCCTTGCTCGCACCGGTGGAAACGAGTCCACATATTTCAAATCCAGGAATGGTATGATAGGCTTTTGCGTGTGAAGCGCCCATGTTGCCACATCCTACTACCAATACTCGAATATTTTTTGATTGAGTCATATTAAATTTTTTATCCCTTGAAATTAAAAAGAATGATTAGAATTAACATCTTTTATGATTAGCTATTGTAAAAATAATTTAAAAATAAACGTAATTAATTTATTGTATCAAAATTATACATTAACTTGTGGTATATGTTGTAGAGTTTAGAACATTTTGATGAAGTAAATTGGAGAATATAAAAAAATCCTGGCCTTTGACCAGGATTTTTTTTTGGTAAATGGAGCAAAAATCAGCTTATAATTGCCTCAATTATTAAATACGCATTGATCTATTTATTCCTAGTATTCTTGGGAAAGTGGATGAATCATTAATTCATCGATGACCACATGCGCGGGTTGATTCATGACGTAAAAAATACTATCGGCCATATCTTCACAAGATAACCAATCTTTATGCGACTCTGAACCTTGGGGTTCTGGGTGAAACATCGTGTCAACTAATCCTGAATAGACGGTAGATACTTTTATGCCATCTCTTCTGACTTCTTTTCTTAGCGCTTCGGTAAATGCATGTTGGGCATATTTGGATGAACAATACAAGGCTCCCCCATCAAAAACGCGTTTCGCAACATCAGACGCTACTGAAATAATATGCCCCTTTTTAGCTTCCTTCATCCATGGCAAAACTGCCTTCGAGAAAAGAAAGGTGCCTTTTACATTGGTGTCAAAAATGGTATCCCAAGATTGTCCTGAAAAAGATTCTGTGGGGCCAAAAGTCCCAGTCCCTGCATTATTGATTAAGAAATCTATTTTTTGAAAAGTATGCGCCGTTTTGTCGATGGTTTGTTGGGCAAATGCCTCATCCGAAACATCGCCCACAAAATATAAGGGTCGATGACCTATTTCTGTTATTTCGGCTGCCAAATCTTTTAATTCACCTTGGCTTCGCGCGACAATGGATAATTGGAAATTATTTTTGGCTAACAATAGCGCTAGTGCACGTCCAATTCCCTTGGAGGCTCCTGTGATGATGGCGGTTTTTATTTGGGATTGCATTTTCTATTTGGATTAAATATGGTGTATAAATTTATTGTTTTATTATTTTATTATCAGATATAATTTCAATTAATGATTTAATTTGAAAAATTGATTTAAATATTTAAAATGCATTTAATTGTAATATATTTTTATTAATTTAAATAATTCCAATAAAATTAAATCTAAAGCCATGAAAAAAGTCATTGACATATTGGCCAAAAAAGGGTCTAACGTAATTTCAGTTTCTCCTGAAGCAAAAATCATTTCAGCCTTGCAGATTATGCAGGAGAAGAACATAGGTTCTGTAGTGGTGATTCAAGAGGGCAAGTATATGGGTATTTTGACGGAGCGCGATTATGCTAGAAAAGTAATTTTATTAGACAAAAACTCATCAGATACCTCAGTAGCAGAAATTATGACGACTGATTTGCCTTTGATCGATCGAACCACCAGCCTTGAATCTTGCATGGTTATCATGTCGGAGAAAAACATTCGATATTTACCTGTCGTGGAAGAGGGGGAACTCATGGGAATTATTTCGATCAATGATTTAATTCGATCTACGATTCAAAATCATTTAGAAATGATCGAGCATCTTAAGAATTACATTCATACCTAAATGAAGACAAACATTGACCTTAAAAAGATTTGTTTTTTAGTAAATCCACAGAAAAGTAATATTAAACCTTATTATGAATGGGTTTTGGCTGAAGTAGCTGAAAAAAGACCTACATGGTTCATTCATTTATTTCATCAACAATGGCCTGCCGACTTACAAAATTTTGACGAAGTTTGGGTCATGGGGGGCGATGGTACCTTCAATTATTTTGTCAATAAATATCCTACATGCTCTATTCCCATAGGTTTATTTGAAGGGGGGACCGGAAATGATTTTCATTGGAAAGTTTTCGGCAAAATTTCAAAAAAAGAACATTTGGACCATATTTTGAATGGCCATACAGCGAGTTACGACGCTGGACAGGTTAATGACATGATCTTTTTAAATGGTGTGGGGATCGGCATTGAAGGGGATGTGCTGAAATCGATGCAGGCCATTCGATTTATGGGTGGAACTTTAGGGTATTATTTGGCGGCGATACCCCAACTATTTAAATTTAAATCCTATGAGATTAGCTTTGATCGCGGAGGAAAAACAATCGTTAAGAAAGTATTTTTGTGCATGATTTTTAATTCCTCCAGAGCAGGAGGTGGATTTCATTTTTTTCCGATGGCCTCCATTCAAGATGGTGCATTAAATATGATGTTATGCAATCCAATCGCCATTATTAAGCGTCTTTTCTATATGCCATTAATTCAAAAAGGCATGCATGTGAACTATTCTTTTTTGGAATTCTCTACCATTCAAGCAACCCGTATCAAATGCAATCGGGTTTTATGTGCCAGTGTAGATGGAGAAGTTTTAGCCTCGGATACTTTTGATTTTAAAATTCTTCCTGCTAAATTCAACTACATTGTCCCAAATTAATCGCATAAATTTTAAATACATGATTCGTAAATTTTTATTTTTAATTCTGTTGTCTATCCTTTCATGGGGAGCTAATTCTCAGGATCTTGACAAAAAAAAGGCCATCGCTCGCATCGCTAAATTGGAATCAACTTATGGCCAAATGGCACAAAAAATATGGAGTTTGGCCGAGGTGGGTTATAAGGAAAAGCAAAGTTCATTATTGCTTCAGGAAACATTAAAACAAGCTGGATTTACTATTGAAGCAGGTGTAGCTGATATACCAACGGCCTTTGTGGCGACTTTTGGCCAGGGAAAACCAGTCATTGGGATCATGGCAGAATATGATGCTTTGCCTGGTTTATCACAAGATAGTATCCCTGTTAAACGTTCTTTAGGGGGTAATTCAGGACATGCTTGCGGCCATCATTTGTTTGGCACAGGTTCTGTGGCTGCGGCCATAGCGGTCAAAGATTGGATGAAAGAAACGGGTCAAAAAGGCACCATTAAATTATATGGCTGTCCGGCTGAAGAAGGGGGTGCGGGTAAAGTTTACATGGTCCGAGCAGGTTTATTTTCTCAGGCGGATGTCATGTTGCACTGGCATCCCAACGATGAAAATACGGTGGCAGCATCTTCTTCGCTGGCCAATAAAGCAGGTAAATTTCGTTTTTATGGCTTATCGTCTCATGCGGCTGCCTCACCTGAAAGGGGCCGTTCTGCCTTAGATGCGGTGGAGGCCATGGATTATATGGTCAATATGATGCGTGAACATGTACCTGCTTCGACCAGAATTCATTATGTGATCACAAATGGGGGCAAGGCTCCTAATATTGTTCCAGATTTTGCAGAGGTATATTATTACATTCGCTCACCAAACCGCAACATTGTTTTTGATGTTTGGGACCGAGTTGAAAAGGCTGCTGAAGGAGCTGCCTTAGGTACTGGAACTAAATATGAAGTGGAACTGATCAGTGGGGTATATGAGATTTTACCCAATGAACGTTTAGCGGAGACCATGTCAGCTAATTTAAAGATAGTAGGAGGCTACACTCTTTCGCCTACAGAAACTGCTTTCGCGAAGCAGCTCCAACAAACCTCTGGGATGGAGCCCATGGATTTAAATACAACCAATCAAGTATTTTTAAATAGACCAGATCCGAGTTCCGGTGGGTCCACGGATGTGGGCGATGTGTCATGGATGGTGCCAACCATCGGTTTAGGAACAGCTACTTGGGTGCCGGGGACGTCAGCACATAGTTGGCAAGCCGTCGCCTCCGGAGGAACCAGCATAGGCCGAAAAGGAATGATGGTCGCAGCAAAAACCATTGCTTTGACGGCTATTGACCTATTTAAAAACCCCAAAATGATTCAAGAAGCGACGGAGGAATGGACTAAAAAAAGAGGCGTGGATTTCCAATATAAGTCCCTGTTAGGAAACCGGAAGCCCGCTTTAAATTATCGAGATAATTAAGCTAAAGGATTGATTATTTATTGGTATTTTCTGATTGCAGAAAAAATATTTTTAGCTCTTTTTTGGGTGCACTTTTTCATTTTAAGAAATTATTAAAAAACATATATACGCTAACGTCACGATTATTTTGTATGGTTATTTTTATTATATTCACCAATTAGTTTCTAAAAGATTCTAAATTCATTTAGTGGTTATTAATTTATAGTTCAAAAACTTACCTATTCTAAATAATATTCGATGAGATCTTTCATTGCTTTACTGCTATTTCTGCCATTTTTTGTTGTTTCTCAAAATACTGATTCAAAAGATTTAGAGCAAGGCAATTTTTTCATTTCGCATTATAAAAGAGATTTTCTGAGGTCTTCGTTTGGTAATTATGTGGTACTTCAAGATAAGGAAGGGGTTATTTATGTAGGCAATGTTAGAAATGGCTTAATCGAATTTGACGGACAAAGGGTTAGGCGGGTATTACAGAATGGAAAGCCGATGAGTGCTTTTATTCGTGATGCCGTTACAGATTCAAAAAATACGATTTACTTAGGATTTAATGGGACCGGTTTTGGGTATTTACAGAAAAATAAATTTGGTCAAAATGAGTATATTTCTCTTTCTGATAAACTACCCAAAAAAGATGAGGTTACATCTACGTTTTGGGGTTTAGTCGTTCATCAAGATACCCTATTTTTTCAAACGGAAAATGCGGTTTATTTATTTAAGGATAAAAAGTACTTGCGTTCTTATAAATTCAAAGACGATGTCCATATCATTCTAGGTTCACCGGATGGAGTTTATTTAAGGTTATGGGGAAAAGGCTTATTCAAGTATTCTAGTAAAAATGGATTTTCGGTCATCAAAGGTTCCGAAAAATTGTTTGCTAAAAATCGGATCGAGGCAAATTACCAATTGGATAACGGGGATCACCTGTTGGTTTCTCGAAACATCGGTTTAATCAGGATGACGAAGAAAGGCGAATTTTTGCCTGTGAATAATTCATATGCCAACAAATACGTCATGGAGGGTAAGTCATATATTAATGACAAGGTCATGCGAAATGGCAAGATTGCGATCATTACCAATGACAAGGGAATCTTATTTTTAAATCAAGACTTAAGTACCAACGCGGAGGTTGGCATGAGTTCGGGTTTACCGGAATCAGGTTTTGGATTCGTGATGCAAGACCGAGTGGGGGATATTTGGGGGGCAAATTCAGGAGCCACTAAAATTTCTTTTGACCCTTCTTTGACTAATTTTTCAACATTAAATGGAATTGTAGGTGGTATTAGAGATATCATTAGACATAAAGGAAAATTAATCATTCGCACAACGGATGATTTGTTTCAATTTATACCTAAAAAGTCAATCACTGAAACTTCGGTGTTTAAGTCTTTGAATGTTATAGAGTTAGGTGGTTCCTTGAATTTATTTGATGATCAAATTGTCAGTACAGATAATTATTCGATTAACGCTATTTTGAATGGGAAGAAGATTAAAATTTCAGATACCTACCGAAGTGACAATTCTATTCAATCTAAACTAAATCCTTCTCTATTATTTAGTAGTAATAGTGCTTATGGTCTATTATTACATCAATTTAATGGCAAGGTTTGGAAGCAAATTAAAATTATTGGTGGTGATCAATATCGTGGCTCTGATGTTTCGGAACTTGAGCCTGGAAAAATATTGATATCCACGCGCAAGGGAATTGTCATGTTCAAATATGATGTATCTGGACAAGGTACATTTACACCCATCGATCAAGATAAATCATTTGCTAAAACTAAACAGCTGAAAGGATTATTTTATTTAAATAATGATGTTTTGGCTTCTTGCGATTCGTCTAATAAAGTTTTTATTGTTGACACGAAAGCTCAAAAACTTAGATATTCAGGCTTCAGCTTAGATGAAATGGTTTCTGGTGAACTATGGAATTACACCTATAATAAAGATGCAGGGTATGGTTGGTTAGTCTGTAAAAAAGGATTATTCAAAACGTATTTTGACTTGAAAAAAGGATTTACTTATGAAAAATACCCTTTTTACAAAGTAGATTTGGATGAATTAAGTTATAGAGTTTTACCAGAAGGAAGTGGAGATAATGAGGTGATTTGGTTTGGTTCGCAGGAGAACAAATTGTATCGCTACCTTCCTGCTTTGGCGTTAAAGGAGCCAGCCCAACAATTTAAAGCCTTAATTCGATCGATCTCTTCCAATGGGGAACCTGTTCCCATTGTGCCTGAAACACTTCCTTTTTCTCAAAACAACCTGGTCTTCGAGGTGGCCTATCCTTTATATGGAACAGAGAGTAAGACAACTTTTAGTTATTGGCTCGAAAATCAGGATGATGCATGGAGTGAATATACGAAGGATTTCAAAAAGGAATATACCAATTTAGATGAAGGTACCTACACCTTTCATGTTAGAGCCATGGACGCTTCAGGCCATGTGAGTGATGAAACTAGCGTTAAATTTAAAATTTCTCCACCCTGGTACAGGACTATTTTGGCCTACCTAATTTACTTGGGTTTGTTGGTCTATCTATTTATTTTGTTTGGAAAATACCAAGCGAAAAAATCAAGAGGTAAGGCGGAAGACGAGCGTAGAATGGCTGAATTAGAGGCGGCTAAGGATTTGCAAAATAGAATGTTGCCTAAAACCTTGCCTAAGGTGGACGGCTTAGAAATAGCTACTTATTTACAAACATCATCGGAAGTAGGTGGTGATTATTACGATTTTCATCCTCAGCCCGATGGTAGTTTGATCGCAGTCTGTGGAGACGCCACAGGTCATGGAACGGCAGCGGGTATGTTGGTTTCCATCACCAAAGCCGGTCTAATCGGTCTTCCTTTAGATGAACCGAATAAAATGCTGTATGACTTAAATCGACTAGTGAAAAAAGTGGATTTGGGGATTTTAAGAATGAGTTTAAATATCGTTCATTTTAAGAAGAATAAATTGAAACTTAGTTCAGCGGCTATGCCACCGTGTTATTTATATGTGGCCAAAACGAATAAGATCGAAGAAATACAAATCAGTGGATTACCTCTAGGTGGCTTGTATGGGGCGACTTTTGATATGGAGGAACGTTCATTTTCAAAAGGAGATATTTTTGTCATCGCATCGGATGGTTTACCAGAAGCTCCTAATCTAAAAGGAGAGCAACTGGGTTATCAGGCTGTTGAGGATTGTATTTTACTGAATGCAGACAAAACGGCTGAAGAAATAAAGGATGCATTGATGGTATTAGGAAGTGATTGGTTGGCCGGCGAACCAACCCCTGACGATATTACGATTGTAGTTATTAAACATGTTTGATACACTATAAAAAGAGAGATTATTTAAAGGACGAATTAATTAAACCTATGAAAAACGTTATAAAGACATTCTTTATTTTGCTTTTAGTATGTTTTGGAAGCATCAATTTAATACATGCCCAAATTAAAGTAAGTGTTAAAGATTCATTGCTTAAAATTGAGAAAACAAGTGATAAATCGGCAAAGGCAAAAATCTATATTAGTTTGGCTGTCAATTTAGTTCAAAGTAAACTAGATTCAGCAGTAATTTTTCTTAAGAAGGCTGAAATTGAAGCCAAAGAAGTTAATTCAACCGAACTGCTTGAACAAATTAATTTATTATTTGCTAATGCAGAGAATATTTATTCTGGAAACTATACTTCTGCACTTTACCATGCATTTGATGCTTTAAAATATAGAAAAATTAATTTAGATAAGGGATATAAAACAGCTCTTACAGAAAAATCTACTTTTTATTTTTCAAATCCTTACAATGATATAAATTATCAAATTGCCTATATATATGCGCATTTAGGTAATAAAGACAAGTGCTTAGAGTATTTAAATAAAATAGATCAGGATTTATTGAGTTTAAACTCTGTCAAAAATTCCGAATTGACAAAAACTACTGGGCAGAGAGTGATACATTTAGTCGATATATATTTATTAATCAATGAATATGACAAAGCACAAAAATTTCTCATCATTGGACAAAAAATCAATAATAAATATCCCTATTTAGAACAATGGGGATACCCATATATATTAGAGGGAAATTTAAATATACAATTGGGAAATTTTGAAAAAGCGATCAAGGCCTATCACAAAGCAATTCCCATTCAGTTATTTACTAGTAGATTAAAAGGGGCGTTAGAATCATATTATGGCATGTCGGAGGCTTATTATAAACTCAATATGCCAGACTCTAGTTTGAAATATGGGAACTTGTTTAATGAGCTTTCTAAAAGGTATTCTTATACGTTAGGTGCATTGAGTAATTATAAATTGTTATCCAAAGTCTACAATAGTTTGGGACAAGACAGGCAAGCATTTTTGTATTTAAAGAAAGCAAATGATCTGCGCGATAGCCTTTACAGTGACAAGCAGGTTAATCAGGCACAAAATTTTGCGCTCGTCGAGCAGGATAAAAATGATGCGTTGGATGCCCAAAAAGAGCAAACAAAAGTATTGATCGGAGGTATTTGTGTTTTATTTGTCTTGGCCATTTTTGTTTTAATGATGGTACAATCTAGTGCTCAAAAGCGCAAATTTGCTAAAATTGAAGAGACTCGAAAAACAAAAGAATTAGAAGCGGCGAAAAAAATGCAAATAGGCTTTTTGCCCAAAATTTTGCCAACAAACAATGATTTGGAAATAGCAACTTTTATTCGTTCTTCTACTGAAGTAGGCGGAGATTATTATGATTTTATAGTCAAGCCAGATAAAACGATTTTATCTATTTGTGGAGATGCAACCGGACATGGGGTTGCCTCTGGTATGATGGTTTCTGTAACAAAGGCTAGTTTAATTAGTATTACAGAAACGAACATCAATTTAATCCTGAAAAAATTAAATCAAGTCATTCGCAAGATCGATTTAGGTACTTTAAGGATGAGCTTAAACATCGTTGAGGTTAAAGATGACAAGATACGGATGACCTCTGCTGCTATGCCTCCGATATTTTTATACAAAGCAGCTACTAAAAAAGTGGAAGAAATCTTGCAAACAAATTTGCCTTTGGGTGGTCTTGGAAATGAAGATTTTGACCTGATTGAAAGGGATTTTGAGTCAGGAGATGTGGTGATTCAGTTGTCAGATGGTTTGCCTGAAGCACCGAATCCAGCTGGGGAGATGTATGATTATGATCGAGTAAAAGACCATTTAGAAGCTGTAGGATCTAAATCTGCGGATGAAATTAAAAATTCTTTTATTTTAGAGGCAGATAAATGGCTGGATGGTTTGCACAACCCAGATGATATAACGTTTGTAATAATCAAAAAAAATAAATGATGTTTAATAAAATGAGAAAAAATGGATAAACCGAAAATTGAATTAAAACTCCCGATTATAGCCAACATGGAGCTGGTGGCTATCAATACGGCTGAGGTAGTTGCGAAGCACATGGATTTGAGCGAAGATAAAGCCGCTGAAATCAGTATGGCGCTTATCGAGGCATGCATTAATGCATTTGAGCACTCTCAGGCTCAAAATAATGTATTCATCCATTTTATCTTGGAAGAAGACACCTTAGTCATTAAAGTGATTGATCAAGGAATTGGATTTGATAAATCAAAAGTTCAAATTCCTAAAATTGAAAATAAGTTGGGCACCGATGAACGCAAGCGTGGCTGGGGTTTACAACTTATAAAAGAATTAATGGATACCGTAGAGTTCGAATCCACAAAAGAAGGTACAACTGTAACAATGACAAAAAAGAAAGAATCATGAGCCAATTTAACGTAAACATACAAGTAGAGAACGATTTAGTTATTTTAATCACAGAGGGATATTTGAATAATGAAGGAGGAGAAATGATTTCAGGTATTTGCTATGAAAACATTTCAAATGGCAAGACCCGCTTTTTATTAGACATGGCCCAGACTAAAGTGGTCAACAGTATCGGGGTTTCTATCCTGATTGAAATCATTGAAAAATTGCAGGAGGTAGATGGTAAATTAGGCTATTATAATTTGGCACCCATCGTAGATAAGACTTTTAAAATTATGGGTTTAACGAAATACTCATCCGTTTATGCGACTAAAGAAGAAGCATTAGCTGATTTTTAATTTCCATTTTCCCTAATTGCCATTAAGTCTTACCTTTGAGTTTTTTTTATATAAAATAATACCCTTTTAAGCTTTTTAAAAGGGTTTGTTTTATGAAGCGATGGAATTAAATTCTGTGCGCAAAAAATAAAGACATGAATAACATTGCATTCAAACAGCTCGAATTAGAGACTTTGCTTGAAATCACCAACACCCTGATTGAACATGAGGATGTAGATGATTTATTGCAAGATATTTTAATTCGAACCTGTGGGATTTTGGATGCTTCCTGTGGTTTTGTTTTAATTGAAGAAAAGAATTCTGATTTATTTGTCCCAAAGGCCGTTTTTAACCTGGATGAAAAAGTTCTGTCGAAAATAATCTTCAACAAAAAAAGAGGCTTTTTAAATACCTTAGCTACACAGACGGAGAAACATGCCTGTATTCCTATTGAGACTAATCTGTTAGAAAAATTAGAGAAATCGTTTGCCATTGCTGTTCCTATCACCGGGAAAAATCAATTGCTGGGTTCGATTGTTATTTTTGACAAAGAACTAAGAAATGGCATGTCAGATTTCTCCATTGAGGATTCAGCTATGCTTTCAGCCATATCTGTTCAGGCTAGCGTAGCTTATAATAATACCTTTTTATTGGATACGCTTTTAGAATCGAAACGATTTAATGATAACATCATGGAGTCGATTCACACGGGTGTTATTACGACCAATTTGTTTGGTGAAATTGATTACGTCAATAAAACAGCGGTCAAAATCGCACACATTTCAGCCGAAGAATGCATGGGTAATCATTATCAAATTGTATTTGAAAAGGATCCTGAATTATTGATTCTTTTAGAAAAAGTTGAGCAGGAAATTAGAGTTTATTCGGAACAAAACTTTTTGATCAAAGTAGGTCACGAATCTGTACATGTGAATCTGACCATCTCTCCACTGATCGATGATCTCGGGGAGCAAATTGGTACGGTGATTGCCATGGAAGACATTTCTTACCTGGATAAAATTAAGAGTACTTTCAAGAAATACGTATCGAAACAGATCGTCGACAAGATTTTAGAAAATGAAGATTTATTAAATCTGGGCGGACAGGAATTAACGCTGACCACTTTATTTACGGACATCCGCGGTTTTACCAACATGAGTGAACGCATGGATCCGATCGATGTGGTCAAAACCTTGAATGAATATTTTGACTTGATGATTGAGGTAGTTTTCAAGTACAACGGTACCTTGGATAAGATTATTGGCGATGCCTTAATGGTCATTTACGGCGCACCTATTTACGGCCACGACGATACCAAAAGGGCTTTGTTGACCGCCATCGAAATGCAGAAATTACTTATCGATTTCAATGTGCTTAGAGGGGAAAAAGGAATGGATCCCATTGAAATCGGCATAGGCATCAATCGAGGAAAGGCCATCGCTGGAAATATAGGGTCTAAGGATCAAATGAATTATACGGTGATTGGTGATGCGGTTAATTTAGCAGCCCGACTATGTTCAAATGCCGGACCAGGACAAATACTGGTTTCTGAATCCGTTGTTTCAGATGTGGATCATTCAGGACTTTTTGATTTTCAAAAATTGGATGCCATTAAAGTTAAAGGCAAGGAAAATGAGGTGCAGATTTATGCCCTTTCAAAATGTTTTTGTACCCCAAAAGTTTTGGAAGTGTATGATTTGGTGATATCTGAATTGCTTGTCGACTTATCTCCCAATTTATTTTATCATTCGATTTCTCATACGCTCGACGTATTTACAAGTGCCCGTAAAATTGCCATATTAGAAGGGATAGCAGAGAGCGATTTAGAGCTTGTCATGGTGGCTGCACTTTTTCATGATACGGGTTTTTTAGTTCAGGCCGATGGGCATGAGGAGATTTCCTGCCAATACGCAAAAGATCATTTATTTCATATTGGCTTTACTTTGCCTGAAATTGAAATCATTTGCGGGATGATTAGAGCCACTAAAATCCCTCAAAAACCACAAAATAAATTAGAAGAAATTATCGCCGATGCGGATTTAGATTATTTAGGTCGGGATGATTTTTTTATCATTGGCGACCAATTATTCAACGAATTAAAAGCTAGAAATGTGGTCAATGAAGAATCTGTTTGGGATCAAATACAAATTAAGTTCTTAGAGAATCATCATTATTTTACGGAAACGGCTCGTAATTTAAGAGCAGCGCAAAAAGAAAAACATTTACAAATTATTAAATCAAAATATTCATGAGTGCTCAATCAACCAAAGAAAATATCCAAGACTTTTTCTATGCTGTCGCAGGCATTTTATTTGCTGGATTTGCCCTAGAGAGTTTTTTAGTCCCTAATCATTTCTTGGATGGGGGGGTGACCGGAGTGGCACTTTTGATTCATGAAACTTATCATATTCCGATCACCATGTTGGTCATACTTTGCAATGTCCCATTCATTATCATGGGCGGCTATTTAATTAGTAAAAACTTTGCGATTCGAACCTTACTAGCCGTTATAGGATTGGCTTTAGCACTGACTTTTATTCCATACCCAGTCATTACTTCTGATAAATTATTGATTTCAATTTTTGGCGGAGTATTTTTAGGGTTGGGCATCGGCTTGGGAATGAGGGGTGGTTGTGCCATCGACGGGATTGAGGTATTAGCCTTATATACCTTAAGACGCTCCGGTTTTACCATTTCTGAAATCATTTTAGGGATCAATGTCATCTTGTTTTTAATTGCTGCGATTGGCTTAGGAATGGTGACGGCACTTTATGCCATGCTGACGTATTTTATTGCCACTCGGAGCATCGATTATGTCGTCGAGGGTTTAGAGGAATACATCGGTGTAACGATTATTTCCAAAAACCATGAAGAGATCAAAAAGGCCGTTGTCATGCAGATGGGGAAAGGAATTACCGTATATAAAGGGGAAAGAGGTTTTATGAAAGATAGTTTTGACGTGAGTCATCCGACCGATATTCTGTACACCATCATGACGCGTTTCGAGGTTCGGCATTTACGGAATTTAGTTCTTGAATATGATTCCAATGCTTTCATTTTTACAAATATTATCAAAGAAGCTGCTGGAGGCGTATTGCTCAAAAGGAAGGGAGATCATTAATCTTTTTTGTAATTTTTCAAATGCCTCTTGTAATCCAAAATCATTAATCGTAATATTGCAATATAATAATATGTCATGGGGATTACCAAAACCGATTTATTTTCAACAGAACAGAATGCCATGGCACATATGGCTAAAGTTTTAGGTCATCCAGCCCGAATAGCCATATTGCAGTATTTAGTTAGGTCAACTACCTGTATTAATGGGGATTTGGTTCAGGAATTGGGACTCGCCCAGGCAACTATTTCCCAGCATTTACGTGAATTAAAAGAAATCGGATTTATTCAAGGAACGATTGAAGGGGTATCCGTTTGTTATTGCATTAATTCAGAAAAATGGGCGGAGTTTAGCCAATTATTTGGAGTATTCTTTGACGATTATTATGTTACACAAAAATCTAACTGTTGTTAATTATGAGCTTTCCTCGCATGCATGTATCACTTTATGTCAGCAATTTAGCGGCTTCCGTGAATTTTTATACCACTTTTTTTGGCCAGCCTGCTAACAAGGTAAAGCCAGGATACGCAAAATATATTTTAGATAAACCTTCTTTAATTATCTCATTTATCGAAAATTCAGATCGTGTTCAATCAAATTTTGGTCACCTAGGTTTTCAAGTGGAAACATTTGAGGAAATGTCTAATTTATTAGAAAAAGCAAGGGCTCAAGGAATAGTTTCTAAAGAGGAAATTGGTACCTCTTGTTGCTACGCGATTCAAGATAAATTTTGGGCCACAGATCCCGATGGTGTTCAATGGGAAGTTTATTACTTTCATGAAGATGCTGAATTTAATGATCCACATTATGCCTTAGAAGATGCTGCTGCTTGTTGCATGCCCCCCGTTTCCCAAAAAGAAAAAATAAGTTTATCTGATTTAACGACCGTTAACACATGCGCACCAGGTTCCGGTTGTTGCTAATTGAATAGAAGATGAATACTAAGTTAAACGAAAACATAGAATCAATTTTATCGCTTGAAATATCTGATGAGCGTAAATCTGTTCTTCAACCCTTGATCGATTACATCAAATCAAAGCGTGAGAAGGGTCAGCCCATTCGACTCAATTTCATTTGTACGCATAATTCACGACGATCCCAATTTTCCCAAATTTGGGCACAAACGGCTGCGGATTATTTTGAAATACCAGCTTTTTGCTATTCGGGGGGTGTCGAAGTCACTGCCTGCAATGAAAGAACGATTCATTCTTTAGAACGTTCAGGCTTTATCATTTCCAAGCATGGCCACTCAAATCCAATCTATTTCATTTTACATGAAAAAGACGCCAGACCCATCATTGTCTTTTCAAAATTGTATGACGATGTCTTTAATCCCCATGGAATTTTTGCCACCATTATGACTTGCTCACATGCAGATGAGAATTGTCCATTTATCCCTGGCGCCGAAGCAAGAATTCCTGTTCGATACGAGGATCCTAAGGAGTTTGACGATACTAATCTTGAGTCTCAAAAATATGACGAACGTTCCAAGCAAATTGCAAGCGAAATGTTTTACGTTTTTTCAAGGGTTTAAATTAACTAGTGTGGTCTCTGACAATGAGCCAACGGCCTTTAATTTTTTTCATTAAAATGGTGAAATAGCCACCCACATCTCCTTTTTTAGGTCGAACTAATTGCCATTTACCCAAAATCCATGCTGTTTTACCAGCCGTGACGTCGATTTCCTTGATGTCAAAGGTTAAATTCCCCATTGTTTCTTGATCTGGATACGTAGTGAGGTATCGTTGTAAAGTTGCTTTCCAGCCACTTGTAATGCCATTTTTGCCAATAAATTTTAGGTCTTCCGATTTTTCGTAGTATTCCATGAATCCTGGAACATCCCCCTTATTCCATAAGTTTACTTGTGTTTTTAGCACGAGCTCAATTTCCTTTTGTTCAGTATTCGCCTGGCTAAATAAGGAATGCAAAGGCAATAAAAATAATAGAATAAACAATTTCATAGGTTGTAAGGTTAGTTGAAAACAAATTTGTCGACAAATATTCAATTTTGGTAGCAATATAAATGCTAAATTTTTAATTGATTGATTATTGTATCATTTTTGTTAAATAATTAAATCAACCTGTTTTATGAACAAAATTTACGCTCTATTAGCTTGTTTGTGTTTTTTACATATATCAAGTTCCTTTGCTCAAGCCCCTGACGAAAATCGATTTGTCAAAACAGTTCTAGCTGAAAAGTTAGACGAGCCTATGATGATGACTTTTCTACCCGATGGTCGAATTTTATTGGCCGAACGTAAGGGTGACGTGAAGCAGTTTGACCCCAAAACCAATCAAACGAAAGTACTTGCCCATATCAATGTAAACACGAAATATACCAATCGGATCGGAACCGTTCGCGAAGCCGAAGAAGGTTTACAAGGCATAATCCTAGATCCCAATTTTAAAGAAAATCATTGGCTTTATGTGTACTATGCACACCCAACAGAGAAAAAGCACGTGTTGTCTCGCATGGAGTTAAAGGGAGAGGAGTTGTTAGTAGACCAACAAAAAATCATGTTAGACGTTCCTGTTCAACGTGAGGAATGTTGCCATACTGGCGGTGGAATGGCGTTTGATAAATCAGGAAACTTGTTTTTAACCATAGGTAACAACACAAGTAACAGTAACAATGATGGATATTCTCCGATAGACGAACGCCCAGGTCAAGCCTATTGGGATGATCAAAGAGGGGCCGCTTCTACCAATGATTTACGTGGTAAAATCTTACGTATTCATCCTGAAAAAGATGGTACGTATTCAATCCCTAAGGGTAACTTATTCCCAGTAGGAACACCAAAAACAAAGCCTGAAATATACACGATGGGTCACAGAAATCCTTGGCGCGTGAGTGTTGACTCAAAAACTGGATTTATTTACTGGGGTGAAGTAGGACCAGATGCTTCTGTGGATGGGCCTAAAGGACCTCGCGGATATGATGAATTTAATCAAGCAAAAGGTCCTGGATTTTTCGGTTGGCCTTACTTTATCGGAAATAACATTCCATATACCGACTTTAATTTTGAGACGTTAGCGATGGGACCTAAGTTCAATCCGGCGAATCCAATCAACGATTCACCTAATAATACAGGTTTACGCGAATTACCTCCTGCACAAAATGCTTTCTTATGGTACCCTTATGCTAATTCTGAAGAGTTTCCATTGATGGGAGCTGCCGGTAGAAGTGCAACGGGTGGACCCGTATATCACCGTTCTGATTTCCCAACAGCCAAAAGAGCTTTCCCGGCTTATTATGAAGGAAAATGGTTGATCGTTGAGTTCATGCGCGGTTGGATTATGGCCGTAACTATGGACGAAAAAGGAAATTATAAATCCATGGAGCGCTTCCTTCCTAATCAAAATTTCGGCTCTGCTATTGACATGAGCTTTAGTCCTGATGGCGATTTATATGTATTGGAATATGGTTCGGCTTGGTTCAAAGGAAACGACAATGCACGCCTAGTGAAAGTTGAATACCA